>Ga0325400_1004296_pt1 | contig 13177 bp, 9 predicted proteins | sample PopdelMetagenome_2_FD_205662 | JGI IMG/M metagenome (GOLD analysis project Ga0325400, IMG submission 205662) | Populus deltoides microbial communities from Bellville, Georgia, United States - Xylem-PdKOR-R1 | ecosystem: Host-associated > Plants > Phyllosphere > Stem > Wood/Secondary xylem...
CTGGACGACCTCGACATTCAACCGCGCCTGCACCGGCGCGGCAGCGGCGTGCCCTGACGCGGGGCGCCCCGCGGCGCGGAACTTGCTGAAGCCGGAACGTCCTCCCGGTGGGCGGGAGGAGGGCAGGCCATGACGGAGACGGGTTCGATGGATCGTCGCTCGCTGCTGAAGGGGCTCGCCGCGTCCGGCGCCGCGCTCTCCGCGCCTGCCCTCGCCCAGGGACAGGCGCGCACCCTGCGCTTCATCCCGCAGATCGACCTCGCCTTCCTCGATCCGCACTGGACCACCGCGAACGTCACCCGCAACCACGGCTACATGGTGTTCGACACCCTCTACGGGCTGGACGCGAACGAGGTGCCCATGCCGCAGATGGCCGAGGGGCACACGGTGGAGGATGGCGGGCGCCGCTGGACCATCCGCCTGCGCGAGGGCCTCCTCTTCCACGACGGCACGCCGGTGCTGGCGCGGGACTGCGTGGCCAGCCTCCGCCGCTGGGGCGCGCGGGACGCCTTCGGGGGTGCCCTGATGCGCGCCACGGACGAGATCCTCGCGCCCGACGACCGCACGATCGTCTTCCGGCTGAAGAAGCCCTTCCCCCTGCTGCCGGATGCCCTGGCCAAGACCACGGCGATGATGCCGGCCATCATGCCCGAGCGGGTGGCACGCACCGATCCCGGCGCGCAGATCACCGAGATCGTCGGCAGCGGCCCCTTCCGCTACGTGGCGGAGGAGCGGCTGCAGGGCGCGCGGAACGTCTATGCGAGGTTCGACCGCTACCGCCCGCGCGAGAGCGGACCCGCCATCGGCAGCGCGGGACCCAAGCTCGTGCACTACGACCGCGTGGTCTGGACCACCATCCCGGACTCCGCCACCGCCGCGGGCGCCCTGGTGGCCGGCGAGCAGGACTGGTGGGAGCAGGTGGCGCACGACCTGAAGCCGATGATCGCGCGCGGCCGCGGCCTGCAGATGCGGGTGCAGGAGGAGACGGGCACGATCGGCATGCTCCGGCCGAATGTCACCCAGGCCCCCTTCGACAACCCGGCCATCCGCCGCGCGGTGATGGGGGCGATCGACCAGGCCGCCTACATGCAGGCGATCGTGGGCGACGATCGCGCCTCCTACCACGTGCCCACCGGCTTCTTCTGCCCGGGCACGCCGATGGCGAGCGAGGTGGGGCTCGACCCCTTGCGCAGGCCGAGGGACGACGCCGCGGTGAAGCGGGAGCTGGAGGCGGCCGGCTACAAGGGCGAGAAGGTCGTGCTGCTGGTGCCGACGGACTACGTGACGATCAAGGCGCTGGGCGACGTGGCGGCGGACATGCTCCGCCGCATCGGCATGAACGTGGACTACGTGGCGACGGACTGGGGTACCATGCTCCAGCGCCGCAACAACCGCGGCCCCGTGGAGACCGGCGGCTGGAGCCTCTTCGCGACGAGCTGGACGGGCACGGATTGGCTCAACCCGGCGACGCATGTGGGCGTGCGCGGCAACGGCGCGGCCGGCTATGCCGGCTGGTACGAGAGCGCGCGGCTGGAGGAACTGTACAACGCCTGGTTCGACGCGCCGGACCTGGCGGGGCGTCAGGCGGTGTGCCGGGACATCCAGGCCGCCTGCATGGCGGAGGTGCCCTACTACCCGCTCGGCCAGTTCACGCAGCAGACGGCCTCGCGCGGGATGCAGGGTTACCAGACCGGCTTCACGAAGTTCTGGGGCGTCCGCCCGGCCTGACGGGACGATCCGGTGCAGGCTTGCGCCGCGTCCCCGTTCCGCCGTTAACGGTTTCCTTCCGGCCGGCCGCCGCGACGGGCTCCCGCCTCTCGCGACGGCCGTCCGGGATCCGTCCAGGAAAGAACCGCATGTCCGATCCACGGCATCCCATCGACGAGCGCCTGCCCGGGCTGCTGCGCGACGGCCGGCGGCTGAGGGGAGCCTTCAACGGCCTGCCCAGCCCCGCGATCGTCGAGATGTGCGGCTACGCCGGGTTCGACTTCGTCATCATCGACAACGAGCACGGCAGCGCCGATCTCGGCGTCACCGAGGGCATGCTGCGCGCGGCGCGGGCTTCCGGCATCGTCCCGGTGGTGCGGTGCTTCCCGGCCGATATCCCGCGCGTGCTCGACATGGGCGCGAGCGCGGTCCAGATCCCGATGGTGCAGGACGCGGCCCAGGCGCGGCAACTGGTGGATCAGGTCCGCTACCCGCCGCTGGGCCGGCGCGGCGCGGCCTTCAGCGGGCGCGCCGCCGGCTACGGCGCCTTCGGCGGGGATGCCCACACGCGGCGCAGCAACGCCGGCGTCGCGCTCATCGCCATGATCGAGACGCCCGAGGCCATCGGCCGGGCGGCCGGGATCGCGGCGGTCGAGGGGGTGGACGCGGTGTTCATCGGGCCGAACGACCTGGCCCACGCCATGGGTCACGGCAGCGACTGGAACGCGGCGCCCGTGCAGGCGGCGATCGCGGCGGGGATGAAGGCGATCGTGGGCGCGGGCAAGTGCGCGGGCATCATCGCGCTGAGCGAGGCGGACGAGGAGCGCTACGCCGCCATGGGCGCCCGCTTCTTCGCCAACGTCACGACCGCGCTCATCACGCGCGCCTTCGCGAAGGCCGCCCGCCCCGCCCGGGAGACGGATACCCGGGAGCCGGGCTTGCCGTCCTGATCCTGGCGGCGGTCCCCGCCGCGTGGGCGCGCCGGCCTAGTCCGGCCTGATGTTGCCGTCGCGGATCACCGTGCCCCACCGCTCCATGTCGGCCAGCAGCGTGGCGCGCAGCACCGCCGCGTCCCCCGTCTCCACGGAAACGCCGCGCTCGGCGAGCTTCGAGCGCACTTCGGCATCGTCGGTCGCCACCGTCAGCGCGGCGCCCAGGCGACGGATCGCGGCCTCCGGCGTCCCCGCCGGCGCGAAGAGGCCCTGCCAGAACAGGCCCTCGAAGCCGGGCAGCGTGTCCGCGACGGGCGGGATCTCCGGCAGCACCGGGGCGCGGCCGCGGGAGGTGATGGCCAGGCCCCGCGTCCGCCCGTCGCTGACCGAGGGTTGCGCCTCCAGCACGGCGGAGAACATGGCCTGAAGGCGCCCGGACTGAAGGTCCACCAGCGCCTGCGCGCCCCCGCGATAGGGCACGTGGATCACCTCGATCCCGGCCTGGCGGGACAGCATCTCCAGGCAGAGGTGGTTCACCGCCCCGGTGCCGGAGCTGCCGAAGTTGATCCGGCCCGGATGGGCCTTCGCGTAGGCGATGAACGCGCCGAGGTCGCGGGCGGGAAGGGCAGGATGGATCTGCAGCACGAAGGCGCTGCGGTAGCCGAGGCCGATGGGGATGAAGGCCTCGAGCGGCCGCCGCGGCGGAAGGTCCGGCTGCAGCGACGGGTTGATAGCCAGGGAGGAGGCGCCCATCAGCAGGGTGTGGCCATCGGACCGGGCGGTCATCACGGCCTGGGAGGCGATGGAGGTGGCGCCGCCCGCGCGGTTCTCCACCACCACGGGCTGGCCGAGTTCCTGCCCCATCCGCTGCACGATGATACGGGTGCTGAGATCCGTCAGGCCACCCGCCGCGAAGCCGGTGACGACGGTGATGGGGCGGGTCGGAAACTCCTCGGCGCGCGCCGCCCGTCCCGCACCCCCCATGCCGGAAAGGATGAGGCCCGCCCGCAGGGCCGTGCGTCTCGCGATCATGGCGTCTTCCCCTATCCGGTTCTGTGGGACCGGTTCGGGCAAGCTGATCGCATCCCGCCCGCGGAGACAAGCGCCTAGGGCCGTCCCTGTCGCCCCGCGGATCCGGCCGAGGTGCCGAGCAGGGAGCGGACCGTGGAGAGTTTTTCCATCACCCCCAGCAGATGCCGGCGCAGCAGATCCGCCGCGTCGTCCCGGGCGCCGCCCTCGATCAACTCGAGGATCCGGAGGTGCTCGGCGGCCTGCTGCCGGTAGCGGCTGCGATCGGCCAGGGAGCGGTAGACGAGAAGCCGGCGGATCCGGTTCACCCGCTTCAGGGCATCGAGGAAGAAGGGGTTGTTCGACGCGCCCACGATCGCCTCGTGAAAGCGCACGCCGCGCTCGTAGAGGGCGTCGGCACTCATCGTCTCGACCTCTCCGTCGAGCATCCGCTCCTCCGTCTCCCGGCACTGGAGCAGCACCGCCCCATCCAGGCGGTAACCCGGCTCCAGCAGGCTCGCCGGCTCGATGGCCAGGCGCAGCCGGTAGCTCTGCTCCAGCGCCACCGGGGTGGTCAGGATCGTCGAGAACCGCCAGCCGTAGCCCGGGCGGCGCTCGGCCCAGCCCTCGGCGGCCATGCGGGTGAGGAGCTGGGCGAGCTGGCCGCGTCCCAGGCCGTAGCGGTCCCGCATGGCCTGCTCGGAGATGTGGTCGGGCAGGTCCCCGTTCAGGCGGTCCTCGGCGATGCGGAAGTAGGTCGAGGCGAGGGGGGTGCCGCCCCCGTCGCCCCGGAAGCCGGCGGCGCGATCCGCCCCGCCCTCGGCGACGGTGAACCCCCGGCCGGGATCCGCGTCCAGGAGGCCGCTCCCGGCCAGGAGGCGCATCGCCTGCCCGACGGGGAAGCGCGAGACGCCGAGGCGGTCGGCGAGCCTCTGCGCCGGCACGCGGTCTCCGGGCCGCAGCGTCCCGTCGGCGATCAGGGCCGCGATGGCACCCGCCACCTCGGCCACCGCGCGGCCCGCGACGGGCTTCTCCTCCCTCTCCGGTGCCTGAGTCAGGATCGTCCCCCATCGTGAACCCGTCCGGCCGGCCCGGTCCCGCGGAGGCGCCGCGCCGGGCCGGGTGCCGCGCGCCGCCCTGCGGGGCAGGGCCGCTCGCTCCCATGCCCCTGGCACGTCCCCTCCCCACTGTCACGACCGGCGGCGGGCCCGAATTCGATGTTGCATTTCGTTCGATAAAAATACAGGAATCGGATCAAGAACGAAGAGCGGAGGACGTGCGATGCCCAGGCCCGGCATGCCCGAGGTGGTGGAGGGTCCGGTGTCGGGGACGACCCGTCGCCGGGGCCTCGGGATGATCGCCGCCACGATGGCCGGCGCGGCCTTCCAGAGTCCCGCTCCGGCCCGCGCGCAATCCGGCTTCCCCGAGCGGCCCGTGCGCCTGGTCGTGCCCTTCGCGCCCGGCGGCGGCGTGGACATCGTGGCCCGCCTCCTCGCCGAGCCGATGCGCGCGGCCTTCGGGGCGGACCGGACCGTGCCGCTGGTGGTGGAGAACCGGGGCGGCGCCGGGGGCCAGCTCGGGGCCCAGGCCGTCGCGAGGGCGCCGGCCGACGGCTACACCCTCCTGCTCGCCTCCGCGGGCGAGATCGCGGCCGCGCCCGCCCTCTACGGGTCGGCGCTTCCCTACGACCCCGCGAAGGATCTCGTGCCCGTCACCCTCGTCGTCCGGGTGCCGAACCTCCTGGTGGTGTCCAGCAGCGTGCCGGCCCGCAGCGCGGCCGAGCTGATCGCGCTCGCGCGGCGGCAACCGGGCTCGCTGAGCTACGCCAGCTCCGGCGTCGGGAACCTCCAGCACCTGAACGGCGAGCTGTTCGACCGGCTGGCGGGCGTGCAGACCGTCCACGTCCCCTACCGGGGCACGGGCTCCACCCTGGCGGATGTCGCGGCGGGCCGCGTGAGCATGACCTTCGCCGGCGCGCCCGCCCTGCTGCCCCTCATCCGGGACGGCCAAGTGCGGGCGCTGGGGGTCACCTCCCGCGATCGCGTGCCGGGCCTCCCCGACATCCCCGCCCTGTCCGAGACCCCGGCCCTGGCGGCCTACGAACTGGTCAACTGGTACGGCCTCTTCGCCCCCGCCGGGACGCCGCCCGCCGCGCTGGAGCGGCTCCACGCGGCCGCGACCCAGGCGCTGCGCGACCCCGAGCTGATCCGGAAGCTGGCCGAGCAGGGGGCCGAGGCCGCGCCGATGTCGCCCGAGGCCTTCGCCGGCTTCGTGGCGGCCGAGACCGGGAAGCTCGGCCGGCTGATCCGCGAGGCCGGCATCCGGCCCGAGAGCCAGTAGGGAGCGCGGCGATGTACGGCTTGGACGTCCTCGTGCAGGGCTACCCCGGCAAGAGCGTGTGCCACGGCGGCCTGGGCTGGAGCACCATCGCCCTGCTGCGCGGCCAGGGCCGGGTGATCCTGATCGACGTGGGGGCCTTCGGGATCCGCAAGGAGCTGGAGCGGCAGCTCGCCGCGCGCGGCGTGTCGGCCGACGCCGTCACGGACGTGGTGCTGACGCATGCCCACTACGACCACAGCGTGAACTACACCCTCTTCCCCTCGGCGACGGTCTGGATCGGCCGCACGGAGCTGGAATGGGCCCGCGCGGTCCCGCCCGGCTTCAACCCGCTGCCCGAGCTCTACGTGCAGGACCTGGCGCGCTCGCCCCGGGTGCGGCTGATCGAGGACGGCGAGAGCTTCCTGCCCGGCCTCACCGCCGTCGCCGCCCCCGGCCACACGCCGGGATGCCTGCTCTTCCGGCTGGACGCGGCCGACCCGCCCGTCCTCTTCACCGGGGACGCGGCGAAGAACCGGGCGGAGCTGCTGTCCCTGCGGACCGACATGACCATGGACGCCGAGGCGAGCCGCGCCTCGCTCGAGACGGTGTGGCGGCTCTGGCGCGGGACGCCCGGGATGATCGTGGTGCCCGGGCACGACCTGTCCATGCGCCTCGGGGCGGATGGCCGCCCGGGATACCTGGGCGAGCGCCGGGCGGAGATCGCCGCCTGGTTCCACGAGGACCTCTCCGTGACCACCCCCATCGACCTGACCGAAGGCTCCCCATGACCGATGCCCTGATCCCCGAGGACGCGCTGCTGGCGCTCGCCGCCCGCGCCCTCGTCGCGGGCGGCATGACCGCGGAGGACGCGGCGCCCGTCGCCCGGATCCTCGTCCTGGCCGACCTGTTCGGCCTGCGCACCCACGGGATCAGCCGCGTGGCGCAGTACCTCGACCGCGTCCGCGTCGGCGGCATCGACGCGCGCGCCGCGGTGCGCGCGACCCGCGTGGCGCCGGGCCTGGCACTGGTGGACGGCGCCAACGGCATCGGCCCGCTGGTCGGGATGCGCGCGCTGGAGGCGGCCATGGAATCGGCGGCCGAGGTGGGCATCGCCGCGGCGTTCGCCCGGGCCTCCAACCATTTCGGGCCGGTCATGCCCTACGCGCTGATCGCGGCGGAGCGGGGCTTCGCCTCCATCATCGGCACCAACGCCACCACCACGATCGCGCCCTGGGGCGGGCGCGACACCCGCCTGGGCAACAACCCCCTCGGCATCGGCGTGCCCACGCCGGGGGGCGATCCCATCCTCCTCGACCTCGCGATGAGCGTGGCGGCGCGGGCGAAGATCCGCCGCGCCCTGAAGGACGGCGCCGTGCTGCCGGAGGGATGGGCCACCGATGCCGGGGGGCGGCCCACCACCGACCCCGCCGCCGCGCTCGCGGGCTTCCTGCTGCCCTTCGGGGGGCACAAGGGCTACGGCCTCGCGCTGATGGTGGACCTGCTGTCCGGGCTGCTCTCGGGGGCGTCCTACCTCACCCGCGTGAAGGCCTGGGACAAGGAGCCGGAGGCGCACCAGGATCTCGGGCATTTCTTCATCCTGATCGACACCAAGCGGCTGGCCCGGCCGGACGCGCTGGCCGGACGGATGGAGGACTTCAAGAGCATCATCCGCTCCACCCCGGCCGCCGATCCGGCGCGCCCGGTGCGCCTGCCCGGCGACATGGAGTTCGAGGCGCTCCGGCGCCAGCGGCGCGAGGGCGTCTCCGTCGCCGCCGAGGACCTAGCCGATCTGGAAAGGCTGGCGGGGCCCGCCACGGGCTGACCGGTGCCGGGAACAACGAGACGAGAAAGGGGAACCCTCCATGGAAAGACGAAGCATCGCCCGCGCCGCCCTGGCCCTGGCCATCGGCGGCGCGACCGGGCGACCGGCGCGGGCACAGGGCAACGCGCCGCCGCCGGGCGGCTGGCCCTCGCGCCCCGTGACGATGATCGTGCCCTGGGCGGCCGGCGGCTCCAACGACGTGGTGGCGCGGCTGCTCGCCCCCGGGCTGCAGAGGGTCTTCGGCAAGTCGTTCGTGGTGGAGAACCGGGCCGGCGGCGGCGGGGCGGTGGGCATGGGCCAGGCCGCCCGGGCCCGGCCGGACGGGCAGACGCTGCTCGTCTCCTCCGCCTCGAACCACGTCTTCAACCACTTCATCGTCCCGGACCAGGGCTACGACCCGCGCGAGGCGCTGTCGGCCATCTGCATGATGGTGGACGTGCCGAACGCCCTGGCGGTGCATCCCTCCCTCGGGGTGAGCGACGTGCAGGGCCTCCTGGCCCGGATCCGGGCCACGCCCGGCGGGCTCAGCTACGCCTCCTCGGGCGTCGGCAGCAGCAACCACCTGGCGGGGGAGCTGTTCCGCCTGCGGACCGGTCTGGCACTGAATCACGTGCCCTACCGCGGCGGCGGCCCGGCCGTGGCCGACCTGATCGCGGGGACGGTGCCCGTCGCCTTCCTGAACCTTCCCACCGTGCTGCCGGCGGCCAATGACGGCCTGGTCCGCCTGCTCGGCATCGGCGGCAAGACCCGCATCGCCAGCCGACCGGACCTCCCGACCATCGTGGAGCAGGGGATCAAGGGGTACGAGATCCAGTCCTGGACCGGTCTCTTCACCCCGCGCGGCACGCCGCAGCCCGTGATCGAGCGGGTCTCCGCGGAGGTGAGGACGCTGCTGGCCGAGCCCGGGACGAAGGACCGGCTGTCGGAGGGCGGGTCCGAGAACATCTGGGCCGGCGCAGCCGAGACGGACGCCTTCGTCCGCGCCGAGTTCGATCGGTGGGGACCGATCGTCCGGCAGTCCGGGGTGCGGAACGACTGATCGCGCCGCGGGGACGGGGCGGCCTCCGCCGGCTCGTCCCCGCGGGGCTATGGCTCGGCCCCGTGCGCGCCGCGCAGCAACTCCGCGATGTCGTCGGCGGGCATGGGGCGGCCCAGGAGGTAGCCCTGTACGAGCGTGCAGCCTGCCTGCCGCAGGGCCTGCAGCTCCGTCTCGTTCTCCACGCCTTCCGCCACGACGCTCAACTCCATGGCCTGCCCGAGCCCCACGATGGCCCGCACGATGGCGGCGGCGTTGGGGCGCGTCGGCAGGCCGGACACGAAGGAGCGGTCGATCTTGACCGTGTCGATCCGGTACAGGTTCAGGTATCCCAGCGACGAGTAGCCGGTGCCGAAGTCGTCCAGCGCCACCCGCACGCCGAGGGCCCGTATGCGGCACAGCATCTCCCCGACCGTGGCGGGCTGATCCAGGAACACGCTCTCCGTGACCTCGATCTGCAGCTTCCGGGGATCGAGTCCGGCGCCGGACAGGGCCGCCCGCACGTCCGACGCGTAGCCGGGATCGTTCAGCTCCACGCCGGACGTGTTCACGTTCATGTAAAGGTCGAGCCCCGGAAAGCGGTCGCACCAGGCGCGGAGCTGGCCGCAGGCCTCCTGCAGGATCCACCGGCCGATCTCGCGGATCAGCCCGCTCTCCTCGGCCGCGGGAACGAAGGTGGCCGGCGACACCAGGCCCCGCAGGGGATGCCGCCATCGGATCAGGGCCTCGACCCCGACGACGGTGCCCGCGGAGACGTCGCAGATGGGCTGGTAGTGAAGGCTGAACTCACGTTGGGCCATGGCCTTCCGCAGATCCGTCCGGAGGTCGAGGGCCTCCACCGCGCCGTTCCGCATGGCCTCGGAGAACACCGCGTAGCCGCCGCGGCCGCCCCGCTTGGCGCGATACATGGCGATATCGGCGTCCCGCAGCATCTCCGCCGCGGTGGTGGGGGCCCGTGTCGCGTACACCACGCCCACGCTGCACGAGGTGTACACGTCCTGCGTCCCGAGCCGGACGGGCTGGCGCATGGCATCGATGATCCGTTCGGTCACGGCCACCACCGTGTCGAGGTCGTCGGCGTCCTCGATCAAGAGGGCGAACTCGTCGCCGCCGAAGCGCGCCACCGTGTCGTGCGGGCGCGTGCAGACCCGCAGGCGACGGCCCACCTCGATCAGGAGCCTGTCCCCCGCCGGATGCCCGAGGCTGTCGTTGACCAGCTTGAATCGGTCCAGATCCAGGAACAGCAGGGCAAGGCCCTTCTCGGCCCTGGCGCCTCTCTGACCGAGAAGGGATTCGAGGCGATCCATCAGGAAGGCACGGCTGCGCAGGCCGGTGAGGTCGTCGTGCAGGGCCTTGTGGAGCAGCTGTTCCTGCAACTGCTTGAGGTCCTGGATGTCGGTGGTGTTGCCCAGCCACTCGACGACGCGGCCCCGCCCGTCACGCACCGGCGACGAGCGGGTGCGGTGCCAGAGGTAGGCGTCGTCCCGGGCCCGGCGCACCCGGAACTCGACGTCGAGCCCGTCCCGCGCGCGCGCGACCTGCCACGCCGCCGCCGCCGCGGGGCGGTCCTCGGGATGCACGGCATCGAGCCAGCCGAGGCCGCGGCTCCCCTCCTGGGTCTGGCCGGTGAAGTCCAGCCATTGCGGGCTGGCCCAGGTCCACCTCCCCTCGGCGGAGGCACGCCAGACGAGGGCCGGGATGCCCTCGGCCAGCGAGCGGAAGCGCTCCTTCTCCGCCTCCATGGCGGCGCGCGTCACCTCGATGTCCGAGATGTCCTGCACCACACCGCCCAGCTGGACGATGTCACCCGCTTCGTTGCGGATCAGGAACGCCGTGTCCCGGGTGTGCACGACCGATCCGTCCGGCCTGACCACGCGGTAGTAGGCGATCACCTCCTCGCCCGTCAGGGCGCGCGGCCTCATGGACAGGAAGATCTCCCGATCCTCGGGATGGATGAGCGGCGCGACGTGGGAGGCACCGGCCATGACCCCCTCGCGCGGCACCCCGAACACCCGCTCGAAGGCGGGCGAGAGGTAGGTCAGCCGCTCCTCCTCCACCTCCGCGATCCAGAGGACGTCGGCCGAGGCTTCCGCGAAGCCGCGGAAGCGCTCCTCGCTCACGCGAAGGCGGATCTGCGTGCGCGCCCGCTCCACCGCCTCCCAGATACGCTCCGCCACGGCTTGGATGAGGCCGATCCGCGCCTCCGTCCAGTCGCGCGGCCGGGCGGCGCCGACGGACAGGGCGCCGACGAGTCGTCCTGCCCGGATGAGGGGCGTGCTCGCGAAGGCGATGACGCCTGCCGCGACGAGGGCGGCCCGATCGGCTTCGGGGATCCGGGCGTCGATCCTTGCGTCCCGGACGAGGAGAGGCTGGCCGGCCCGCAGCGTCGGTCGGCACCATCCCGTCAGTGGAATCGGCTCATCCCTGGTGCGAGGGCTGTCCGCTGCCTCGTCCCATTCGGTGTAGGAAACCCGCTCGGCACCCAGATGCGCGCCGAGGAGGCGGCACGCCGCGCCCTCGATCGCGGCGGGATCCGTCAGCGGGCGCAGCGCGTCGCTGAGGGCAAGCTGAAAGGCGCCACGCTCGTCGGCCTCGCGCAATCGCTCCTCGGCCTGCCGGCGATCGTGCACGTCGATGCTCATGCCGACCCATTTCTGCACCGCGCCTTCGGGATCGAGGACGGGCGCCGCCCGCGCGCCGACCCATCGCCATCCGCCATCCGCCACGCGCAGCCGATACTCGGCATCGACCGGCAGGCCGCTCCCGATCGCCTCCTGCCATAGGCGCGATACCCGTTCGCGGTCTCCGGGATGAATCGCGTCCAGCCAGCCGTCACCCCTCCACTCCTCCCAGCTCTGGCCGGTCAGGGCACGCCAACTCCGGCTGTCGGCAACGATGGTGCCGGCGCGATCCGCTTCCCATACGGCCAGGGCGATGCCTTCGACGAGATGGTACGCGCGGGTCTCGCTCTCGCGCAGCGCCGCCTCGGCGCGGTGACGCGCCGTCGTCTCGGTCACCGTGACCAGCACGCCCGCGACGGCCCCGTCCTCCGCGCGCAAGGGGGCGTAGGAGAGCGTGAACCACGCATCCTCGGGCACGCCCTGGCGGCAGAGCGGAATGAGCTTGTCCTCGAAGCTCAGTGTCTCGCCTGCCCATACCCGGTCGTAGATCGGCCCGTTGATGTGCCAGGCCTCGGGCCAGCAATCCTGCGTCGGCTGGCCCAGCCCTCCCGGATGCTTCGCCCCCATCAGGTCGCGGTAGGCATCGTTGTAGATCTGGATCAGCGCCCGACCCCAGAGCACGATCGCCGGGGAGTTGCTCGAGAGGACGAGATCGACGGCCATTCTCAACCGCTCGGGCCAGGCCTCGGTCGGGCCGAGGGCCGATGCCTCCCAGTCGAAGGCTCGGATACGGCACGGCATGTCGCCGTGACGCAGAGGCGAGATGCCATCCGTGAGGGGATGCAGGAGCATGGATCGTTTCTACGATCCGGCAAACGACGGCGATTTATCCTAGGATAAAACTTCGCGAAGCCGTTTAACCGTTTCCCGATCTTTCAAGAGCTGTTCGGGTGATTTTCTGGATTTTCGGCGGTGTCGCGGTAAAAAATAAGATCGGGCGCCCGATCGGCGCCCTCGTCGGGCCGCTGGGGTCAGCCCGTGAGCGGCGGGAGACGTCGCGCACGCGGCGCGCCTCCCACCGGAATCCGGAGGGGCGCCGGGCGCATCGACGCCGAGGAAGCGGGCGGGCGACCAGGGACATCGTCGCCGTCAGGTCATAGAAGCTTGTCCAGCGTGATCGGCAGTTCGCGGATGCGTTTCCCGGTCGCGTTGAAGACCGCGTTGGCGATGGCCGCGCCGGTCCCGGTGATGCCGATCTCGCCGACGCCGTGCGCGCCCATGGGCGTGTGCGGGTCGGGGATGTCGGTCCAGATCACGTCGATCTCGGGCACGTCGAGGTGCACGGGCACGTGGTACTCGGCGAGGCTCGGGTTCATCACGCGCCCGTTGCGCTCGTCGAACTGCGTCTCCTCCATCAGCGCCATGCCGAGGCCCATGATGATGCCGCCGCGGAACTGGCTCGCCGCGGTCTTGGGGTTGAGGATGCGCCCGCAATCCATCGAGCCGAGGAATCGGCTGACGCGCGTCTCGCCGGTGACCGCGTTGACCCGGACCTCGCTGAACATGGCGCCGTAGGAATGCATCGACCAGTGCTGCGTCTCCAGCGGCGGCGGCGCGGCCGCCTCCGCCACAAGCTCGTCTCGCCCCGCGCGGGAGAGGATGGAGGCGTAGCTCTCGTGCCGCTCCGGCTCGTCGAGCTTGGCGAGGCCGCCATCCAGCCCGCCGACCTCCT
>Ga0325400_1004297_pt1 | contig 13175 bp, 13 predicted proteins | sample PopdelMetagenome_2_FD_205662 | JGI IMG/M metagenome (GOLD analysis project Ga0325400, IMG submission 205662) | Populus deltoides microbial communities from Bellville, Georgia, United States - Xylem-PdKOR-R1 | ecosystem: Host-associated > Plants > Phyllosphere > Stem > Wood/Secondary xylem...
CAGCGCCACCCCGGCGTCGGCCAGGGCGCGGTGCACGGTCGGGACCATCGCCTCCAGGTGCGCGCGCGAGGCGATCTCCGGGACGACGCCGCCGAAGCGCTCGTGCTCGGCCATGCTCGTGGCCAGGGCGTCGGACAGCAGCGTGTGCCCGCGGACCAGGCCGATGCCGGTCTCGTCGCAGCTGGTCTCGAACCCCAGGACCAGTGGGTCACCCACGCCTCATCACCACCGCGTCCTCCCCGCTCAGGGGGTAGTAGTTCGGCCGCACCCCGATGGGGGCGAACCCGCGCCGGGCGTAGAGCCCCTGGGTCGCCTCGTCCGAGGCCCGCACCTCCAGCAGGACGACGGGGCTGCGCCGGTCGGCCTCGGCCAGCAGCGCGTCCAGCAGCCGGCCGCCGATGCCCTGGCCCTGCCGCGACCCGGTGACCCCGATGGTCGCCACGTGCGCCTCGTCGGGGTAGGCGATCAGCCCGGCGTAGCCCACGACCTCGTCGCCGTCGACGGCCACGGTGTAGCTGCGGGTGTCGGTCATCCCCAGCTCCTCGAGGTACATCGCCCGGGTCCAGGTGTCGGGGGCGAACAGCTCCTCCTCCAGCGCCATCACGGCGGTGAGGTCCTCCCGGGTCATGGGGCGCAGCTCGATCACCGGGTCACCGGCTTGCGGACCACGTTGGGGACCGCGTCCGGCCGGCGCAGGTAGAGCGGGGTCAGCGGGGCCGGGTCCCCGGCCGGGACGGCGCGCAGCAGCCCGGCGGTGGTCACCTCGGCGGCCGCCACCGAGCGGCCCAGCCGCTCGGCGAAGCGGGCGTCCCCCACCACCGGCAGGTCGGGCAGGTCCAGCTCCTCGGGCCGGCCCACCCCGGGCCCGCCCAGCGGGGCGCCGTCGTAGGCGCGCCAGTAGACCTCCTTGCGGCGGGCGTCGGTGACCACGACCCGCGGCCCCTCGCCCACCGCGTCCAGGGAGCAGACGCCGTGCACGGGGACGCCGGCGACGTCCCCCAGCGCCGCGGCGGTCACGATGCCGACCCGCAGCCCGGTGTAGGGCCCCGGCCCCAGGCCGACGACCAGCCGGGCGAGGTCGGCGACGGCGGCACCGGCGCGGGCCAGCACGTCGGTGACCGTCGGGGTGAGCAGTTCGGCGTGCCGGGTCCCCGACGGCACGCCGGCCTCGGCGAGCACCCGGTCGCCGTCGGCCACGCCGACCACCAGGGTCGGTGTCGCGGTGTCGATCGCCAGGGTGAGCACGACCGTCGAGGTTAGCCGGGGCCGGTCAGGGCAGCGTCGACTCGTCGACGTCGGGCAGGTCGACCGGCCAGCGGGCGGGGTCGTCGGCCAGGTCCAGCAGCGTCGCGAGGTCGCCGGGGTACACCGTCTCGCCGGTGCCGGCCAGCTCCTCCCGGGTCCACCAGCGGTGCCCGACCAGGGTGCGCTGCTCGTCCTCGGTGTGGCCGGCGGTGGAGACCTCGAACGCGGGCACCCGGACGGCGTAGAACGTGTCGCGCTGGTCGACGACGACGTCGCTGAAGCCGTGCCGCACCCGGCGCCGGGCGAGCGGCCCCCGCACCGCGGTGGGGTCGACGGCCAGCCCGGTCTCCTCGGCCAGCTCGCGGACCACCGCGGCCAGGTCGTCCTCGCCGTCGTCGATCCCGCCGCCGGGGGTCATCCACCAGGTGACGACGGGGTCCAGGCCGGCGTCGCTGTCGTGGAACAGCAGCACCCGGTCGGCGTCGTCGACCAGCAGCACCCGGACCGTGGACCGCTCGCGGGTCGGGCGCAGCCGCGCGGTCCACGAGGGGCCGTGCGGCACCAGGGTCGCCGTCCGGACGTCGTCGGCACCGCGGTCGAGCTCCACGACGAGGTGCTCGTCGGCGAGCTGCTCGACCAACCCGTGGCCCCACTCGACCACGGTGACCGACTCCTCGACGGTCGCGTCGAGGTCCAGGTCGTCGACGTCGAGCAGGGAGCCCAGCCGGTAGGCGTCCACGTGCACCAGCGGGAGCCGGCCGCCCCGGTGCACCCGGGACAGCACGAACGTCGGCGAGGTGACCGGACCGGGGACGCCGAGCCCGGCGCCGATGCCCTGGGTGAGGGCGGTCTTGCCCGCACCCAGCGGCCCGGAGAGCACCACGAGGTCACCGGGGCGCAGCAGCCCGGCGAGCTCGGCGCCCAGGGCCCGGGTGTCCTCGACGGTGGGCAGGGTGCGCCGCGTGCCGCCCGTCACCGCGCCGTCACCCGGCGGACCAGCTCGGTGATCGCGGCGGTCACCGCGTCGGGGTCCTCCAGGAGCACCAGGTGGCCGGCGTGCGGCACCACCCGGTAGGTCAGGTCCCGTGCGCCCGCGGCGGTCAGCTCGGCCACGATGCGGTCGCTGTGGCCCTGCGGGATCAGCTTGTCCTCGTCGCCGGTGAGCACCAGCACCGGCAGGTGGGCCAGCGGCCCGATGGCGCCCTCGGCGTCCAGCCCGACGATGGCCGGGTAGAACTCGGCGATGACCTCGACCGGGGTGCCGGCGATCATCGCGTCGACGTAGTCGACCAGCCGGGGGTCGACGTCGTCGCGGGCGAAGGACAGCGCCCTGGTCGCCCAGCTGACCACGTCGGCCGCCGACCGGCGGACCCACTCGGCGAAGCCCGGCCGGTGCCGCATGACGAAGCCGGCGACCGGGAAGACCGCGGCCCGCAACCGGGTCAGCACGCCGGGCAGACCGAGGTCGAGGTCCGCCAGCCCGCCGGCCGACGTCGACACCAGCGCGACCCCGACCACCCGCCCGTCGAAGAGGTCGGGGCGGCGCGCAGCCAGCTGCAGCACCGTCATGCCGCCCATCGAGTGCCCGACCAGCACGACCGGCCCGCGCGGCACCCGGGCGTCCAGCACCGACGCCAGGTCCTCGGCCAGCTGGTCGACCGTGGAGTGCTCGGCGTCCCCGCGGCCGGAGCCGCCGTGGCCGCGCTGGTCGTAGAACAGCAGCCGGGCGCGCGGGCGGTGGCCGTTGCCGGTGGCGAGCTCGCGGCCCAGGTCGCGGCGCTGGAAGGTCCACGACGCCATGGACAGCGTGTAGCCGTGCACGAAGACCACGGTGAGCGGTGCGTCGACCGGGCCGACCTCCTCGACGTCGAGCAGCACGCCGTCGGTGGTGTGCACCAGCGCGGTGCGGTCGGCCGGCCGGGAGCGCCCGCCCAGCGGGTCCTCGGCGCGCTGCACCTCGGCCGGCATGTCGGTGATGTCCGTCCGCGGCAGCGGCAGTGCGCCCGGCACCGGCCCGACCTTGTCCGCGCGGACCCGGGAGGACGCCGCGCGGGTGGCGGCGACCCCCACGGCGGTGCCGGCGGCGGCCAGCCCCAGCAGGCCGCCGACCAGGCCCACGGTGCGCGGCTGCGGGTGCTTCACGCCGGCACCCCCGCGCTGCCGGTGTAGGTGCGGGTGAACCGGCCGCCGACCCGGGTGACCAGCTCGTAGTGGATGGTGTCCAGCGCGTCGGCCCAGTCCTGCGCGGTGGGCTCCCCGCGGTCCCCGGGCCCCCAGAGCACGACCTCGTCGCCGGGGGCCAGCTCGTCGTCGCCGAGGTCGAGCACGAACTGGTCCATGCAGACCCGTCCGGCGATGGTGCGCCGGGCACCGGCGGCCAGCACCGGCGCGCGGTTGCCCGCGGCGCGCGGCACGCCGTCGGCGTAGCCGACCGGGACCAGCGCGAGGTTGGCCGCCGCGGCGGTGTGGTGGGTGTGGCCGTAGGAGACCCCGGTGCCGGCCGGCACCCGCTTGGTCAGCGCCACCCGGGCCCGCACCGTCATGGCCGGGCGCAGGCCGTGGGCGGCGGGGTCGCCACCGAGGGGGTCCAGGCCGTAGACGGCGACGCCCGGGCGGACCATGTCGTACCAGGTGTGCGGCAGCGCCACGGTGGCCGCGGAGTTGGCCAGGTGCCGGCGGGCGCCGGTCAGCCCGGCGCCGCGGGCCAGCGCGGTGGCCTCCTCGAAGACCGCGACCTGGGCGGCGATCGTGGGGTGGGTGGGGGCGTCGGCGTAGGCCAGGTGGCTCCACAGGCCGGTGACGCGGACGTCGCCGTCGGCCTCGGCGCGCACGGCCGCCTCGACCAGGGCGGGCCAGTCGTCGCGGGTGGCGCCCTCGCGGGACAGGCCGGTGTCCACGAACAGCTGGACGGCGGCCGGGCGGCCGGTGGCGCGGGCGGCGGCGACGACCTCGGCCAGCGCCCAGCCGGCGTTGACCGACAGCTCCACGTCCGCGGCGATGCCGGCGGCGTAGTCGGCGCCGGGCACGTGCTGCCAGGACAGCACCGGCGCGGCGACCCCGGCGGCGCGCAGCGCGAGGGCCTCCTCCAGGACGGTGACCCCGAGCGCGTCGGCACCGCCGGCCAGGGCGGCGCGGGCCGCGGGCACCAGCCCGTGGCCGTAGCCGTCGGCCTTCACCACGGCCATCAGCGGCCGGTCGACGCGTGCGCGCAGCGCGGCGGTGTTGGCGGCGACGGCGTCGAGGTCGACGACCACCTCGGCGCGGTTCTGCTGGCTCACGCCCCCGATCCTCCCAGCCCCGCGGCCGGGGTCAGCGCACCCGGTCGGTGAGGCGGAGCACGGCGGCGGGCAGGTGCGCCACGACGTCGGAGGCCAGCAGCGGGCCCGACGCCGCCGCGAGCTGGCCGGCGCGGCCGTGCAGGTGCGCCCCCGCCGCGGCGGCCTCGACCGCGGGGAGCCCGGTCGCGAGCAGGGCCCCGATGACCCCGCTGAGCACGTCGCCGGTGCCGGCGGTGGCCAGCCACGGCGTGCCGGTGCCATTGACGAACACGGTGCCGTCGGCGTCGGCGACCACCGTCGCGTCGCCCTTGAGCAGGACCGTCGCGCCGAGGTCGGCGGCCGCGGCGCGGGCGGCGCCCACCCGGTCGCCCCCCAGCTCGTGGCCGAGCCGGGTGAACTCGCGGTCGTGCGGGGTGAGCACGGTCGGCGCCGTGCGGTCGCGGACCAGCGCGGGGTCGCGGGCCACCAGGGTGAGCGCGTCGGCGTCGACCAGCACGGGCAGGTCGGTGGCCAGCACCTCGGCCAGCGCGCTGCGCGCCTCCTCGTCGGTGCCGCCGCCGGGGCCGACCACCCAGGCCTGCACCCGCCCGGCGTCGGCCGGCCGGCCGGCGGTGACGATCGCCTCCGGCCACGCGGCGCGCACGCCGTCGGCCGCGGTGCCGGCGTAGCGGACCAGCCCCGGCCGGGTGCGCAGCGCGGCACCGGTGCACAGCACGGCCGCCCCCGGGTACGTCGCCGACCCCGCGTGCACGCCGACGACGCCCTGGGAGTACTTGTCGTCGCCGGCGCCGGGGTCGGGCAGGAGGGCGGCGACGTCGGCGTCGGTGAGCCGGCGGGCGGCGGGGGCGGGCAGGTCCAGGCCCAGCTCCACGAGGTGCACGACGCCGGCGTGCCCGCGGCCCTCCCCCACGACCAGGCCGACCTTGACCGCGCCGAAGGTCACCGTGTGCTGGGCGGGGAACGCCTCGCCGGCCACCGCGCCGGTGTCGGCGTCCACCCCGCTGGGCACGTCGACCGCCACCAGCAGGCCGGGGCCGGCGACCGCCCGGGCGACGGCGTCGGCCGCTGCCGGGCGCAGCCCGCCGCGGCCGCCGATGCCGGTGATGCCGTCCAGCACGAGGTCGGCCCGCTCGAGCCCGGCCGCCGCGGCGTCGGTGACCACCCGGCCGCCCGCCCGGCGCAGCCCGGCCAGGCCCGGCGCGTGCGCCCGCCCGGGGTCCAGCAGCAGCGCGGTGACGGCGGCGCCGCGCCCCGCCAGGAACGCGCCGGCCCACAGCGCGTCGCCCCCGTTGCCGCCCGCGCCGACCAGCAGGGTGACCCGCACGCCCACGGCCCGCCCGAGCAGCCGGAGGCACGTGGTGGCCAGCCCGGTCGCGGCGCGCTGCATGAGCGCACCCGCCGGCAGCCGCGCCAGCAGCGGCTCCTCCGCCGTCCGCACCTGGTCGGCCGTGTACAGGCCGGTCACGCCCCGCGCTCCGCGATCACCACGGCCGAGGCGATGCCCCCGTCGTGGCTCAGCGACACGTGCCAGCCGGTGACGCCCAGCTCGGCGGCCCGGGCGGCGACGGTGCCGCGCACGGTGAGCAGCGGCCGGCCGTGCTCGCCGACGGTGACCTCCGCGTCGTGCCAGTGCAGGTCGCCGGGTGCGCCCAGCGCCTTGGCCAGTGCCTCCTTGGCGGCGAACCGGGCGGCCAGGGACTCCCCGGTGCGGGGGGCGCCGGACGGGGTGACCTGCTCGCCCGGGGTGAACAGCCGGTTGCGCAGCCCTGGGGTGCGCCGCAGCGACTCGGCGAACCGCTCCACCGGGCACACGTCGATGCCCACCCCGACGATCACCCGCCGGTCATTCCACCGTGACGGACTTGGCCAGGTTGCGGGGCATGTCCACGTCCAGACCGCGGGTGTCGGCGATCTCGCAGGCCAGGATCTGCAGCGGCACGGTGGTGACCACCGGCGCCAGCAGGGTGGGCGTGCGCGGCACCCGGACGACGTGGTCGGCGTAGGGCAGCACGTCGTCGTCGCCCTCCTCGGCGATGACGATGGTGCGCGCCCCGCGGGCCCGGACCTCCTGGATGTTGGACACGACCTTGCCGTGCAGGGACTCCCGGCCGTGCGGCGACGGGGCCACCACGATGACCGGCGTGCCCTCGCCGATCAGCGCGATCGAGCCGTGCTTGAGCTCACCGGCGGCGAAGCCCTCGGCGTGGATGTAGGCCAGCTCCTTGAGCTTGAGCGCGCCCTCCAGGGCCACCGGGTAGCCGACGTGGCGGCCCAGGAACAGGATCGTCGACTCGGTGGCCAGCGACCGGCCCAGCTCGCGGACGTCGTCCATCCCGGCCAGCACCTCGCGGACCTGGTCGGGCAGCTTGCGCAGCTCGGCGACCACGGCGGCCACCTCGTCCTCGTACTTCAGCCCGCGCACCTGGGCCAGGAACAGCCCGACCAGGTAGCAGGCCACCACCTGGGTGAGGAACCCCTTGGTGGAGGCGACGGCGACCTCGGGTCCGGCCCGGGTGTAGAGGACGGCGTCGGACTCGCGCGGGATGGTCGAGCCGTTGGCGTTGCAGATCGCCAGCACCCGGGCCTGCTGCTCCTTGGCGTGCCGCAGCGCCATCAGGGTGTCCATCGTCTCGCCGGACTGGGAGATGACCACGACCAGCGTGGAGCGGTCCAGCACCGGGTCCCGGTAGCGGAACTCGCTGGCCAGCTCGACCTCGACCGGGATCCGGGTCCAGTGCTCGATGGCGTACTTGGCGATCAGCCCGGCGTGGTAGGCCGTGCCGCAGGCGATGACGAAGATCTTGGTGATGCCGCGCAGGTCCTCGTCGGAGATGCGCACCTCGTCGAGCACGATCTCGCCGCGGTTGCCCAGCCGGCCCAGCAGGGTGTCGGCGACGGCCTGCGGCTGCTCGTCGATCTCCTTGAGCATGAACCAGTCGTAGCCGGCCTTGCCCGCGGCCTCGGCCTCCCAGTCGACGGTGTAGGCCGTCGGCTCGACCCGGTTGCCGGCGAAGTCGGTGACGGTGACGCCGCGGGTGCGGTCGATCTCCACGACCTGGTCCTGGCCGAGCTCCAGGGCGTTGCGGGTGTGGCCGATGAAGGCGGCGACGTCGGAGCCCAGGAAGTACTCGCCGTCGCCGACCCCGGCGACGAGCGGGGAGTTGCGCCGGGAGGCGACCAGGGTGTCGGGCTCGTCGGCGTGGCTGGCCACCAGGGTGAAGGCGCCCTCCAGCCGGCGGGACACCTGGCGCATCGCCTCGGCCAGCCGGCCCTCGCCCGCGGGCAGGGTGGGGTAGACCGCGGCCAGCAGGTGCGCGACGACCTCGGTGTCGGTCTCGGAGGAGAACTCGACCCCGGTCGCCTCGACCTCGGCGCGCAGCACGGCGAAGTTCTCGATGATCCCGTTGTGGATGACCGCCACGGTGCCGTCGGCGGACAGGTGCGGGTGCGCGTTGCGGTCGGTCGGGCCGCCGTGGGTGGCCCAGCGGGTGTGCCCGATGCCGATGGTGGCCGGCGGGAGGGCCTGGTCGGCCAGCTCCTTCTCCAGGTTGGCCACCTTGCCCGCCTTCTTGGCCGAGGACAGCTCGCCCCCGGCCAGGACGGCGACGCCGGCGGAGTCGTAGCCCCGGTACTCCAGCCGCCGCAGGCCCTCCAGGACCACGTCCAACGCGTTCTGAGGACCGACGTACCCCACGATGCCGCACATGGGGACCGACGATACGTTGCCCCGCCCCCGGGGCAGCCCCGCTCAGACCGCGGCGACGACCCCGGCCAGCCGCTGCGCGACCTCGTCGGCCTGCTCCTGGGTGGGCGCCTCGACCATCACCCGGACCAGCTGCTCGGTGCCCGACGGGCGCAGCAGCACCCGGCCGGTCTCGCCGAGCTCCTCCTCCACCGCGTTCACCGCGCGGGCGACGTCGTCGCTCTCGCTGACCGCGATGCGGTCGGCCACCGGCACGTTGACCAGCACCTGCGGCAGCTTGCGGACCACGGCGGCCAGCTCGGCCAGCGACGCACCGGTGGCCGCCATCCGGCCCATGAGCATCAGCCCGGTGAGCAGGCCGTCGCCGGTGGTGGCGTGGTCGAGGAAGACCAGGTGGCCGCTCTGCTCGCCGCCCAGGGACAGCCCGCGGCTGCGCAGCGTCTCCAGCACGTAGCGGTCACCGACCGCGGTGGTGGCCACGCCGATGCCGGCCTCGCGCATGGTGTGGTGGAAGCCCAGGTTGCTCATCACGGTGGCCACGACCGTGTCGCCGGTGAGCCGGCCGGCCTCGTGCAGGCCCAGGGCGCAGACGGCCAGGATGCCGTCGCCGTCGACCACCTCGCCGTCGGCGGTGACCGCCAGGCAGCGGTCGGCGTCGCCGTCGTGGGCCAGGCCCAGGTCGGCCCCGGTCTCCCGGACGGCGTCGCGCACCGGCCCGAGGTGGGTGGAGCCGACGCCGTCGTTGATGTTCCAGCCGTCGGGCTCGGCACCGATGACGTGCACGGTGGCCCCGGCGCGCCGGTAGACCTCCGGCGCCAGGACGCTGGCCGCGCCGTGGGCGCAGTCCACGACCACGCTCACCCCGGCCAGCGGTCCGGGGACGGCGGCCAGCAGGTGGTCGGCGTAGCGCGCGCCGGCGTCGGCGACGTCCCGGACCCGGCCCACGTCGCGACCGGTCGGCCGGTGACCGCCGGCGTCCGAGCCGGCCAGGACCCCGCGCTCGACCGCGGCCTCGACCGCGTCGGGCAGCTTGTGCCCGCCGCGGGAGAACAGCTTGATGCCGTTGTCGGGCATCGGGTTGTGGCTCGCCGAGAGCATCACGCCCAGATCGGCGTCCAGCGCGGCGGTGAGGTGGGCGACCGCCGGGGTGGGCAGCACGCCCACCCGCAGCACCTCGGCGCCGGCGCTGGTCAGGCCCGCGACCACCGCGGCCTCGAGCATCTCCCCGCTCGCGCGGGGGTCGCGGCCGACGACCGCGACGGGACGGTGCGTCCCGTCGCGGTCGGCCAGCACGCCGGCGGCAGCACGTGCCACCGAGAGGGCCAACTCCGGCGTGAGGTCGGCGTTGGCCCGACCCCGGACGCCGTCGGTGCCGAAGAGGCGACCCACGGCCGGTCCGGTCAGCGCTTGGAGTACTGGGGCGCCTTGCGGGCCTTCTTCAGCCCGTACTTCTTGCGCTCGGTGACGCGGGCGTCGCGGGTGAGGAAGCCGGCGCGCTTGAGGGCCGGACGGTCCTCGGGCTCGACCTCGATCAGCGCGCGGGCGATGGCCAGGCGCAGCGCACCGGCCTGCCCGGTCACGCCGCCGCCCTTGAGCAGGCCGACGACGTCGTAGGTCTCGCCCTTCTCCAGGATGACCAGGGGCTCACGGATGAGCTGCTGGTGCACCTTGTTGGGGAAGTACTCCTCGAGGGTCCGGCCGTTGAGCCGGAACTGGCCGGTGCCGGGGAGCAGACGCACCCGGACGATGGCCTCCTTGCGGCGGCCCACCGTCTGCACGGGGCGGCCGTCGGCGTCGGTCACGTTCTGCGCCGTGAGGGGCGTGGTCACTGGGACACCTGCTTGATCTCGAAGGTCTGGGGCTGCTGGGCGGCGTGCGGGTGCTCGGGCCCGGCGTAGACCTTGAGCTTGGAGAGCATCTGCCGGCCCAGCGAGTTGTGCGGCAGCATGCCCTTGACGGCGCGCTCGACGACCCGGTCGGGCCGGGTCTTCAGCTCGTCGCCGACGTTGATGGCCCGCAGACCACCCGGGTAGCCCGAGTGCCGGTAGGCGATCTTCTCGTCGCGCTTGGAGCCGGTGAGGGCCACCTTGCCCGCGTTGATGACGACGACGAAGTCGCCGGCGTCCACGTGCGGGGCGAACTGCGGCTTGTGCTTGCCGCGCAGCAGCTGCGCGGTCTGGCTGGCCAGTCGACCGAGCACCACGTCGGTGGCGTCGATGACGTGCCAGGCCCGGGTGATGTCACCGGGCTTGGGGGTGTACGTGCGCACGGGTATGCCCACTTCCTCGTCGTCGGGGTGGCTGGTGGTGTCGCCTCACCGAGCACGGGAGACGTGGCGACGGCGCGCGGGCACCAGCCGACGGTGCGCGCCAGCGGACGACGATACCAGCCGCCCGGCGTGGGCCGGTCAGCCGTCGATGAGGTCCCGCTGCTGCGGCAGCAGGGCGTTCATCTGGGTGTAGTCGTCGGGGGCGTCCAGGCCGAGCACGTCGATGCTGGCCAGGTAGCTGCCGTAGCCGACGTAGCAGCGCTGGTAGAAGCTGCCGCCGCCGCCGTCGAAGGCGAAGCACGGCGCCTCGGGGATCGCGGGCAGGTCGAACTCCGTGCCGCCGAACGCGGTCGTCTCCAGCTGCGCGAAGCCGACGTAGACCGCGTTGGTCTGCTCCGACGTCGGGAAGGTGTACAGCGACACCGCGTAGTCCAGGCCGGCGTCCTCGTCGTAGCTGGTGCGGTAGAAGGACCCGGCGAACCCGTTGGCGCCGAGCAGCTGGCGCTCCACCACCGGGTCGATGGCCAGCCGCAGGTAGCCCTCGAGGTCGTAGGACCCGGTGAAGCGGGTGTCGTCGCCCGGGGTCTGCAGGGCGAACGGCGCCAGGCCCAGCGGGTCGGTGGGCAGGCCGGGCACCTGGTCCTGCGGGGTGGGCGCGAAGCCCTGCAGCAGGGCCAGCTGGTCGGTCAGCTGCCGGGTGGCGAGGTCCGCGCCGCCGCCCGAGGGCGCGTCGAGGTAGGCGTAGGCCAGCATCCGCCCGCTGGGCACCCAGACCTGGACGGTCTCGGTCGGGGCACCGGCGGAGTCCGAGCCCCCGGTCGACAGCGCCCCGGTGACGCCGAGGTCGGGCAGGTCCAGCGGCTCGTAGTCGCCGCTGCCCAGCTCCAGGGAGATGCCGTTGAGCGTCTGCGCGGCGGCCACCGCGGAGTCGGGGTCGCTCATCTCCGAGACCAGGATCAGCGTCCCGTTGTTCGCGGCGTCCTGCGCGCAGTTGCCCCACCCGGCGACGAACCCCCACCGGTCGAGCTCCTGGCCCACCCGGCCGTCGCCGAAGTACAGGCCGTCGACGCTGCTGCCCGAGCCGAACGGGCCGCTGGGGAAGCAGGAGTCGGTGCGCTCCGGGCTGGTGGTGACCACCAGGGCGGTGACGCCGGCGATGCGGCGGGCCTCGGCACCGGTGCCCGGGCCGACCGCGGGGGCCGGGGTGACCTGACCGGTGGGCGCGGCGGAGGTGGGGGCCGCCGAGCTGCTGGTGGTCGGCGTGGCCGAGGTGGGCGCCGGGCTCGCCGTCCCCTCGACCGAGCTGGTGCAGCCCGCCAGCAGGGCGGCTGCGCCCAGCGCGACCACCGACCTCCACGCACAGCGGGCACCCAGCACGGCGGTGAGCCTACGAGGTGGGGTGGACCTCCCGCAGGACACCGCTGGCCACGTCGTAGACCATCCCGCGCACCTCGTGCGAGACCAGGTAGGGGGTGGACCGCAGGATCGCCATCGACTCCCGGACGTCGGCGTCCAGGTCGTCGAAGGTGCGGCCCACCCACGGCGGCCGGTGCCCGGTGGCCTGCTCGACGGTGTCGGCCAGGGCCCGGTCGTCGGTCTTCTGCATGCCGCAGTCGGTGTGGTGCACCAGCACGGTCTCGCGGGTGCCCAGCAGGTGCTGGGAGATGGTCAGCGACCGCAGCACGTCCTCGGTGATGATGCCGCCGGCGTTGCGGATGACGTGCGCGTCGCCGACCTCCAGCCCCAGCAGGGGGAACAGGGGCATGCGGGAGTCCATGCAGGCGACGACGGCGACCTTGCGTGCCGGCTGCACCGGCCGCGACCCGGGGAAGCGCTGCGCCCACTCGGCGTTGGCCTCGAGCATCCGGTCGATCTCGGTCACGTCGCGCTCCTCGCTGGTCGGCGGCTGGTCCCGGCGACGGCGAACCTAGCGCCGGGTCCCGGCTCCCGCACGCGGTCGGCGAGGATGTGCCGGTGAGCACACCCGCGAAGGTCCGCCGGACGGTCGAGGAGCACCGCGAGGCGGTGACCGCGCTGCTGGCCGGGGCCTCGCCGGGGACCGAGGAGGTGCCGGTCGCGGCCGCGGCCGGCCGGGTGCTGGCCGAGGACGTCGTCGCCGCCGTCGGTCTGCCGGTGTTCACCAACTCCGCGATGGACGGCTACGCCGCCCGCTGGTCCGACGTCGGCACGGCGAGCGCCGGGGCGCCGGTCCGGCTGCCGGTGGCCGCGGACCTCCCGGCCGGGCGCACCGACGTCCCCCCGCTGGCCCCGGGCACGGTGCACCGCATCATGACCGGCGCCCCGGTGCCCGAGGGCGCCGACGTCGTCGTCCCCGTCGAGGACACCGACGGCGGCACCGACGAGGTGACCATCACCTCCTCCCCCGCCGCCGGCACGTTCCTGCGGCACGCCGGGGAGGACATCGCGGAGGGCAGCCTGGCGCTGCCCGCCGGCACCGTGCTCGGGCCGGCCCAGCTGGGCCTGGCCGCCTCGGTCGGCCGGGCGTCGGTCGTGGTGTGCCGCCGGCCGCGGGTGCTGGTGCTGTCCACCGGAAGCGAGCTGGTCGCCCCCGGTGAGCCGCTGCGCCCCGGGCAGATCCACGAGTCCAACTCGCTGGTGCTCGCCGCCGCGGTCGACGCCGCCGGCGGGGCGGCCCGCACCCTGCACTTCGTGCCCGACG
>Ga0325400_1004298_pt1 | contig 13174 bp, 9 predicted proteins | sample PopdelMetagenome_2_FD_205662 | JGI IMG/M metagenome (GOLD analysis project Ga0325400, IMG submission 205662) | Populus deltoides microbial communities from Bellville, Georgia, United States - Xylem-PdKOR-R1 | ecosystem: Host-associated > Plants > Phyllosphere > Stem > Wood/Secondary xylem...
TTTTGCACATGTCATATTAGCATTATTTTCAATGCTAAAATCCAATTGTAATTAAAAAAATAAAATAAAATTATATACATCTATAATTGGTACACAAATACATAGTTTTATACATTATCACTTGCAACGAAGGCCAAATTATTATAATGCTTAAAGCTGAACCAGCGTAACTAATATAAAAAAAAACATAAATTCCAAATATAATAATAATAATAATAATAATAATAATAATAATAATAATAATAATAATAATAGATGGTACCGTTGAGAAATATATTTGATATTTTTCGGTAATAAAATGTGGCCAAAGTTCCTGAAACAAAAAATCAAGAATTTTCCCCAAAATAAGCTTAAGCTTCGCATATTTATGGTCTAATTGAAACAAGTTACAAATTTAATGAACTGAGATGTAGTTTTCCTATTGATGTTGTGGAAATAATAAAGACTGCTTGTCTTTTTAATAATTATTGTATTATTATAGTTATAGTATAAATCAATTACTTTTTTACCTTTATTTTTTTTTCAATCATTTTATACTTTAATATTTAGTTTAATGGGGATTAAATTTTATAATTTATTATATTTTATTTTATATATAGTTAGCTCGATTTAATAATCCATGTCACTTGCGTTTGACAAGTTAACTTAAGTTGATTTAGATTATTTTTTTTTTTGTTTTATCTCTATAATGTTATCCCAATCTTATGACTCAGGTTATGGTTTTTGTAGATTAACTCGGTTCAAATTATTTTGTTATTTTTTATATATATTTTTAATTTTATCTTTCAATATTTTGTAGATTTGGAATTAGACTTCATAATTTTTTCTTCCATTTTGCTTTCTATAAAGTTATTTCTGTCTCATTATCAGGACACGAGTTTGGCGAGTTCACTTGGGTTGACTCATGTTATTTTTTTTATCATTTTTAATTTTATCATTTAATATTGGGATTGTTTATCCCGAGTTGCGGGTTAATTCGAGTTTTTTTGTCCTTTTTGTAGTTTAATATTTTTCTCAATTTCATCCTTTTAACATTTGGTTGATTTAGAATTAGACTTCATTTTTTTTTTTTGCTTTCTATAAGTTTATTTCAATCTCATTACCTGGGTCATGGGTTTGGCTAGTTAACTCGAGTTGACTTGAGTTTTTTTTTATCTTTTTTTAATTGATATTTTTTCAATTTCATCATTCAACATTGGATTGATTGAGAATTAAGCTTTATAATTTTTTCTGACTTATTTTTTATGGAGTTGTCCTAATCACATGATCTGGGATACAGCTTTGACAGGTTAACCCGAGTTAACTCAGGTTGTTTTTCTGTCTCTTTTTTTAACTAAATTTGTTTTCAATTTCATCATTCGCACATTAGTTTAATTGGGAATTCGGTTTCATATTTGATTTTGATTTGCTTTCTTTGGAGTTATCCTAGTCTCATGATTTGAGTCATGAATTTGGCAGGTTAATCCAAGTTGACCCGAATCAATTCAATATGTTGTTGTCTTAATATGTTTAAAACAACATGTCGTCTTGAGTTTTTCTAGCCAAACTACACTTTTAATAGTTTTCCACGTTGTCTTTGAACCGTGTCTTGCCATCATGTTAATCGGGTCACATTGAGTCAACTCCCATATGGTTTAAATTTTTTTTACTAGAAAACACGTTTGTAACACTTAGATATTTTTTATGTTAAAAATAATAATTTAACCCACAGCCTAGGACTGATAATGATTTAGTTACACTATAAACTAAACACAAGAAGAGGTTTTGCTATTTGCTTTTTTTAGAGTTATTATGGTCTTATGATTTGAGTTATGAATTTGGTAGGTTAATTCAAGTTGACACGGATCAATTCAATATGTTGTTGTCTCAATATGTTTAAAAAACATGTTGTCTTGAGTTTTTCTAGCCAAACTACACTTTTAATAGTTTTTCCGGGTTGTCTTTGAACCGGGTCATGTCATCAAGTTAATTGGGTCACATTGAGTCAACTCCCATATTGTTTAAATTTTTTTTACTAGAAAACACGTTTGTAACACCTAGATATTTTTTTATGTTAAAAATAATAATTTAACCCACAACCTAGTACTAACAATGATCTAGTAACATTATAAACTAAACACAAGAAGAGGTTCTGCTAGAAAGGGGAGATTTAAGATTTTTGGGTGAGCTTTAGAGAGTAAAATAAGGGTTAGGATTTTGGAAAAAAAAAAAAGGGAAAAGGGGAATTGAAAGGGGCTTGATTTTCTAAGCTTCCAACACTTGAGAAATCATCAATTTAAGGTAAGCAATACTTTCAAATAGATTAATTGCATTGAATTTGAGTTTTTGTTAATGAATTGTGAATGTTATGCTTTTGTGATGATGAAATTGTATTGATTATGTAATGGATGAATGTTTTTCAGATTGATTAATGATTATTGGCATGAATTAAAGATGAGTAGTGATTTATTGTAAAAAAATAAATTAAAAAGATAAATGCTCCATTTATTGGCTTAGTTTCAGCAATAGAGAAAAAAAAAAATTAGGTGACTGGAAATTTTGAATGCAATTAATTAAGATTGATGAAGATTTTGGGTTAGGTGAATATTGATGGATAGGAAAAGAAAGAATTTTTTTTTAAAAAAATAAATTAGTTGTGAAGAAACAAAAGGAAAATTTATATTGGTTATAAGAAAGGAAACCAGTTAACTTCCTAAAAAAAATAAAAATGAATAAAATAAAAGAAATTGACATTCCTAGGATTGATGCCCTGTTTAATGAGTAATTTGAGAAACTAACTTCCTGATTAATGACATTTATGCCCTAGTTAGTGGGCGAATAAGGAAATTTACTTCCTTAGAGAATTAATATCATGATAAATAGAAAATTAGAAATCATAATTTGGATATTAGTGATGGGGGGTGTGGGTTAGTTACTAGTCTCTAGTAATTAAAATGTTAAAGTAAAAAAACAATTTACAAAATCCAGAAAGCAAGACATTCATCATTTAACTTCCATTAATCTATCCAAATAAACAAACTCTAATTAAATTTATATATCTGCTTCATACTTCTTAATGAAGATATTAATAAACTTTCATTTTGTGCTCAATATATCAACATATAGTTATGGGGTTTTACTTGGAAGAAAACACAATTTTATTCTAAAGTTAACTTTCTTGGGTTGAGATTATTATCTTTTTTTTTCTTTTTTTTTTTATATATATACATATAACTTAAAACACAATGCATCTTTAACCCTTGTAACGAGCTTTAGGCTAATGACTCCCAGACTTGTTGGTCTTAGGGCATTGGGTGTTGAGACACCCCTTCGAGTTTAGTAACTCGGGTTGTAGATATTGAAACGTAAATAGTGCAATACTTGATTCCTTTAAGTTTTTCTCCTCAACCCATGTAACAAGCTTTAGGCCAATAGATCCCAAGTTCGTTGACTTTAGGGTATTAGGTGTTAAAACACCCATTCAGACTTAATTGTTTAGGTTATGGAGGCTACGAAATCAAACTTATCTACATTTTTATTTATTTATTTTATTATATTCATTATCATTTTCTTTTCTTTTCTTTTCTTTTTCTTACAAATTATATATTATCTCTTTCCCTTTATTGTTACCTTTAACAAAAGAACATAATTAATGTAATGATCCAATGTGTAACCTACAAACATATGTTAAAATATGTGTGTGAAAATGATGGTTTATAAATACTTGTTAAATAAGTATATGAGCGGAATCAAGTGACAACAATGCGAGAGTTTGTAAACCTGAACATTTCATAAGAAATGTGTGATAGACTTTGTTATGAATGTTTACTAAGATGCATCTCAAGAGTCAATACTCCTTACTCTACCATATTAGCAATAACAACAAAAAGTTTCGTCATATGGTTTTAAAAACAACAAAAGGTTTTTTTTTTAACTTACGACTACAACCCTCTCCCCCCAACCAAAATGAGACATTGTCGTCAATGTTTTAAGGTAGAAAGGTAGAGTATAGAAGACATCACCTGAAGCAGAGACTACTGACAAACCTGAAACACACTTAAACAAAAATAAAAAATAATAAAACAGAAAAAATATTATGCTATTAATAAAACCAAAAGACACAAGTTTTTACAAACTAAGGCTCAAATCCAATCTAAGCTTTTTACGGCTTTCCTTGTTTGACTAGTCTATTAGGGATGAAAGCTTGCAATTGATTAATCAGTTGTTCAGCAGTAGCAGCAAATATTATGATTTGTTGTGCCGAAAATGTAAGAAAATTCTGTTCCACAACATGATCAAGAAAAGACAATAAATGATCATAAAAATCATTAACATTTAGCAAACCTATAGGTTTCTGGTGAATGTTCAGTTGGGCCTAAGAGGAAATATAAAATATCTCTTCTAGTGTGCCCAGACCACCTGGTAAGGCAATGAAGGCGTCGGCATGATCAAACATTCTATCCATTCGTTTAGACATTGTGGAGACCTGTATTTTCTCTCCAACTATTTTTCCAATGATATCTACTTTGGCTAAAGCTTTTGGAATGATACCCAAAACTTGACTGCCTCCTAAAAATACAGCTGTTGACACACTCCCCATTAACCCAAGGTTGCCTCCCCCATACACTAAATGAATCTTTCTCTCAGTTAGTACCCGACCAAGATGATTTGTTGATTCTAAAAACTCATTTTCTTTTTTAGGACTGGATCCACAAAAAACACAAATATTTTTTATTTGATGACCTGAGGAACCTGTCATTTCTATACACTTATGTATTTGTTAAATGTATAGGTTAAATAGAAATAAAGGGATGGAAGAGAAGATTTTATAGATGAAAAATTAAAAATGCAATCATACCATCTATATGTAGCCAGCTAGAGTCACTCTTTTTTTTTTAGAACATGTGTATGTAAAGTAGTTATGATTGTGGTTCATATCTTTCCTTGGTTTTACATCCAAAAACGACTTAAACACCCTTTATGGGTTAGGGATAAGCTTCCTATCTAGTTTTCTTAAAAACTAACAAACATGATCTTTTTTAGTCAGATTCTCAAAACTATGTCGATTATGTTCTTTATGAAAATGGGGTCATAAATCATGAATTGCACGATGCGCATCTTTAATAGAATGCGTCTCAAGAGTTAATAGAAGATTATCTAAAGACTCCTTACTCAGGTCATCCTTAATGAATTGTATTTTATCTTCACGGTTTATAGATATCATTCCTAAAGAACGACATTGTGTATTACAAGTCTATCTAGCACATCTGTGACAAACTTTTAGTCGTTTTGCATGACGTTTCTTCGCAAAAGTGCTTTTACCTGTTCCAGACATGTATGAAATAAAAAGATTGGAAAACTCACTTGATAAGCGAACCTTTGCTTCAATCATCCAACAAATATCTTTAGGAATTCCATGATTCATTAATAACCTCAATCTTTCAAACCTAGTACGATAAATTTTTGTAATCGCATTTTGAGGCAAAGCGGGAAAATACCATTTCAATTTTTCAAGAGTGATGTCCATTTTTCAAATGAGAAGTGGAGAAGAGATATAAAGAAAAGAGAAGGAACAAGAAATTAAAAAATATATATACACAGATATTAGTTATCATGCAAAATTGAAATAACCGATTTAAGAGTCACAGAGTACTGTTATCCGCCATTTGACCGGTGTTGGAGAAAGACTAGCAAAACAAGAGTCATACCAAAAAGAAACACAAAAACAATGTGAGAAAAACAAAATAATCAATCTTTATTTACAGGATCATTCAAACCAATAGACTCATCTTCACTACGAAAATTATCAAAGTAAGCTTTCAAACAATGTCCATTTACCTTAAAGACATTGTCATTCTTTGGATTCTCAATATCAAAGGCCTCATAAGAATACACATGTTTCACAATAAATGGATCGCTCCATCTTGATCTTAGCTTTCTAGGAAATAAGTGGAGTCGAGAATTATAAAGCAAAACTTTTTGACCAACATCAAATGTTTTTCTCAAGATTCTCTTGTCATGAAACTCTTTAATTCTTGCTTTATGAATTTTTGAATTCTCATATGCATCATTTCTTATTTCCTCAAGCTCATTTATTTGTAATTTACGCAGTTGGCTAGCATCATCAAGTTTTGAATTGAAAGCTTTGATAGCCCAATAAGCTTTATGTTCAAGCTCTACAGGCAAGTGACAAGATTTTTCATAAACCAACCTATAAGGTGACATACCTAATGATGTTTAAAAACAGTTCAATAAGCCCAAAGTGCATCATTAAGTCTTAAAGACCAGTCTTTCTGATTAGGGTTCACTGTTTTTTCCAAGATTTGTTTGATCTTTCTATTAGCAAGTTTTACTTTTCCACTTGTCTAAGGGTGATAAGGGGTGGCAACTTTGTGTGTGATTCTATATTTTTTCATTAAAGACTTAAATGACTTTGTTGCAGAAATGTGTTCCACTGTCATTTATCATGGCTCGAGGGATTCTAAACCGACTGAAAATATTATCTTTCAAAAACTTGATCATTATTTTGTGATCATTGTTTCGACTTGGAATTGCCTCTATTCGTTTTGAAATATAATCTACTATGACTAATATGTACACAAAACCAAATGATGGAGGAAATGGACCCATGAAATCTATACCCCAGCAGTCAAAGATTTCAATAACAAGAATAGGATTTAAAGGCATCATATGACGTTTTGAAATAGATTTTTGACAATTTTCACAAGTTTTGTAGAATGCATGCGTGTCCTTGAACATGGCGGGCCAAAAAAATCCACATTGTAAGATTTTTGTAGTCATCTTCTTTAATGAGAAATGACCCCACATGCCTTAGAATGACAAAAGTTAATGACATTACTTACCTCATTGTCGGAAATGCATTTTTGAAATATTTGATTAGGACAATATTTGAATAAGTAAGGGTCATCCCAATAAAATTTCTTCACGTCGCTCAAACACTTTCTTTTATCTTGGGTATCCAAATGAGTGGCAAAAATCCTGAAGCAAGAAAATTGATATGATTAGAAAACCAAGGCATTGAACTAAGAGAAAGTAAGGATTCATCAGGAAAGTAATCATCGATTGGTGTGATGTCAGATGTCAAATCTATTGTCAATTTTGACAAATGATTCGCGATAATATTTTCAGTGTCATTCTTGTCTTTGATTTCTTCCTGAGAATAAATCATTTGCAAATCTTCATATTCATTGAACTTAGTTTTACTCAAAGTAGATTCAAATTTATCATAAACTAATTCTTCAATAAGATCTATTTTTTGTAAATCATTATCATCTCCAAGTTGCTTACAAATGTTGAAAATATTCATCTCTAATGTCATGTTTCCAAAAGATAACTTCATCAGTCCATTCCTACAATTAATCAAAGTGTTAGAAGTTGCAAGAAATGAACATCCTAAAATAACATGAATTAAATTATATGCTTTAACATGTTGTGTATCCAAGACAACAAAATTCACATGATAAATGAATTTATCAACTTGTACTAACACATCTTCAACTATTCCTCTAGGCACCTTTACAGATCTATCAATAAGTAAAAGTGTTACAAAAGTTGATTTGAACTCACCTAGATTGAGACTTTGAAAAACCAAATATGAAAGTAAATTCACACTAGCTCCAAGATCAAGTAAAGCTCTTTCAATTTTATGTTTTTCAATAAAGCATTATATTTCAAAGCATTATTATTTTGAAGAATAGCACTTGCTTGTTCAGCTAAAAAGACTTTCTTTTTCACATTCAGTTTTCTCTTCACAGTGCACTAGTCGTTAAAAAATTTAGCATAGGAAGGTACCTGTTTAATAGCATCCAATAAAGGTATATTGATCCTTACCTGTTTGAAACTTTCAAAGATTTTGGAATTGTGATTGACTTTCCTTTGTTTGGTCATAGCATGAGGAAATGGAAGTGCTGGTGGGGAATCGGTCTTTTCTTTGCAATGTTTAGGTTCAACCCTTTCCTTACCCTCATAGATTAACTCATCTTCTTTCTCACAAGGTTCAAGAATGGGGTTTTTAATAACCTTACTACTGCGGAGAGTCGTGACTGATTTGACTTGATCCATGTGGTGGCTTCCGAAGCTACTTGGATTATCCTTTAGGATTTTGCTGTAGTTGAGATGAAAACTTACCTTTCTCCTGAAAATTAAGAGCAGATGTGAATTTTATAAGAGTATCTTTTAAATCTACCATGGTTTGAGCATATTGAGTGTTGATTGTCTCTTGTTTTTCAATGATGCAATGTTTCCTTAAGATTTCTTCTAGGAGTGGGAGCATAAGAAGGTGCATATCCTTAGAGAATTTTGAAAATTATGGTGGGCTTGAAATAGTGGTTGTGAAGTTTGTGCATTATTGTTACCACTCTTCTAACTAAAATTTGGATGATTTCTCCAACCAGGGTTGTACGTTTGCGAGTATGGGTTATGATTTGACTTTTAGAACTGTTTAAAGCATTGGCCTGTTCATGGAGACATTCCTTAAAAGAAGACAAAGTTGGACAATCATGGGTTGAATGTTCATTCATTTCACAGATTTGACACACAATGTCTTGAATAGATTTTAATTGACCACTATTTCTAAATTCAAGTACCTCGGCTTTTCTAGCTAAAGATGCAAATTTAGCTTGGAGGTCATGATCTTTTTTAAGGTTGTACATTCCTCCACTAGATGTATGAGGTTGAGTTTTACCTGGTGCCTCATAAATGCCTGTAGTGTTCTAATTTTGAGCATTTTCAGCTAACAAATTCAGGTACTTCATTGCTTCATCAAGGTCTTTATTTTCAAAAGTTTCATTGCACATCAATTCCACATTTATCTATCTTTAGGTGTTAACCCTTCATAAAAATATAAAACCAATCTCCATGTTTCAAAACCATAATGAGGACACGTATTAAGCAAGTCTCTATACCTATCCCAACATTGATAAAATGTTTCTCCTGGTTTTTGAGTGAAAGTGATGATTTGTCTTTTGAAAGAGTTTGTTTTATGAGAAAGAAAAAACTTCTTCAAAAACTGTTATAGCACGAATGGATCCTGACCTAAGATTTTATAGCTATGTTTTGGCTTTATCTTTTAATGAAAAAAAGGAAAAGCTTTAATCTAATGGTGTTCATGCTACAATTTAAGTCATTATAAGTGTTACAAACCTCTTTAAATTCTCTTAAATGTAAGTATGAATTTTCTAGATCTAAGTTATGAAAAGAAGGTAAAAGTTGAACAATGCTTGACTTAAAATTGAAGTGAGATGCATCAGGAGGAAAAAATTATACATGATAGTGCACTTGTTCTTGTTGGATTCATGTGATCTCTCAGTGTTCTAACACGATTATTCTCCTTATGAAGTGACTGGTTATCTTCTTCGGTCATGTTTTTAGATGAGGATGAAGATTTCTTAGAAAGTCTACCACTTAATATACGTGACCGAACTCTCATGCAAGTACAGGAAAAAAAAAGAAGAAAAGGAAAAGGAAAAGGAAAAGGAAAATGAAGAAACAAAAATTAGAAAAATAATAAAAGTGAAAAGAAAAATAAAATATATAATTTATACAGTAACTTACCTCCCTAGTAATGGTGTCAAAAACTTGACATGATTAAAGAGTTGATGTCTTATCCCAAGTGCAGGAGTGTCAAAGTAATAAATAACCTGGCAAGACCGGGGTCAATCCACAGGGAGGTCAACTATGTATGTATGTATGTATGTATGTATGTATGTATGTATTAACAAAGAGTTAAAGAGATCTTTGTGATGTGAGATTTATGTGAGGATTAAATCCACAGGGAGGTCAACTATATATGTATGTATGTATGTATGTATATATTAACAAAGAGTTAAAGAGATCTTTGTGATGTGAGATTTATGTGAGGATTAAACAAAGATAAAAATAATTGTTAATGTTAGAGGATCCACTAATGATATTAGAAATAAGTATAGTATAAACTTTTTTTATTACTCAACTAAAAACCACACACAAATGGGGTTACAATCAGATAATTTATCCTTAATAGTTCATTATAAATTTTTAACATGATCATATTAATTATCTTATTATAGCAACATCATACTTTTAAATATTGTCAGGAATTCATGATGTTAACAACAAATCAAGTTCCTCTCATAACAACGATGCTGACCGAAGACTATGAAGGATCAAGCATTTATTGTACCAAGTGTTATACAACACAAATCTAGATTAATCATTTAACAAATAAGATATTAATAATTAGTAAGATAAAAAGATTAAACATATTAATAACAAACTTTATTGGATATAAATATTGAAGTTCATGTTGAGTTTATATTATACATATTATAATACCATTAGTGAAACATTTTCACCTTGATATAATTAACTTAGCTAGACATAATAAAGAAGAAGAACATAAATAAACAAGATAAGAATATAATCTTGATATAAGTTAACTAAGAGTAGTAAAGGAAATGAAAAGCATAAACAAGAGATTAATGAAATTAAATATGAAATAAAACTTGAACATTACAAAGAGAGAAAGCAAGAAAATGATCTTGATAAGAAATCAAGATGCCAAAATGTATGGCAAATGCATCCTTTTATAGGCTAAAATGAACTATTCATTTTGTAATTAACTATTGAATTAGTGGTCAACTATTGGCTTAGTGGACCTGGTGGTTTAGGTATGGATTTGTTTTATGGACAAAATGACATTGTTCCAATTAGAATTTGGCAACGTAGTCTTATGAAAGTTGTAGGCATTTATCTCAGCTTTCCATCCAAAGAAAAATGAGCTCATTTGGACTTCTAAAACCCGAGATATGGACTGAACACTGAACAGTTTGAGCTGCAAGATAAATTCAAACTTCTTTTTTTATGCTAAGATTTGGACTCCAAAACGGCAGAATTGAGTCTTGGACTCTTCATGAATGTTTTAGGCCTATGTCTTAGCTTTATATTCATATAAACCAGACTAAAATCTAAGATTTATAGCTCTAGATATGACCCAATGACTGAATGGTGTTCCAGTTTGAATTGAACCACATATCTTTTCTAAGCTTAGCCTTCTCTTTATCCTTTCACTTTCAATAGTTAATTACATCAATCAATCCTTTGAATTGTGAGATATGTCTGCATTTAAAATGAGCATTTACCATAAATTAAAGCTATCTTATATTATCAGACTTGTTATTATAAAACATGCTTAAGTTAGGAAATCTAATGATACTTTAAATGCAATATGATGATATAAAGTCTTAATGAGAATGTACTTTTTAAGTATTAATCAGTTAGGCTAAAAATGAACATATTACGTTCATAGTGTTGGCCATAAGGGTGTCATGTCATAAAACAAGAGAATTGTTGTAAATAATTTATTAATGAACTAAAATTTGGATATATATATATATATATATATATATATATATATATATATATATATATATATATATATATTTGGTTAGTTTAGGGTCAATTGTGTAATTCAATATATACAAATACTATAAAAAAAATAAAATTGTGCATGCGTCAACACATGGGTGGCCCTGCTTTTTTGGGAAATGCTTGAGGGACTGTCTAGTGGTCAAACACCGCTTTTTGCGATAATGTTTGAATTGTTTTGGCGTCGCCTCCTTGGGGAGGCGATGCATTTTGACAAAGGCTGCCCAATTTTATGCTTGTGGCCTTTCCCCCCTTCTTCTCTCTCATTTATTTGATTTCCACGCTTGTCTTTTCAAAATCTTAACGAAGCCCTTCAATTTTTAATCTCTTTGAATTTGATCCCTTTTCTTTTGATTACCTTTTATTTTATTTGTAATAATTTATATTAAAAAAATTCCTTTTCAATTTCAGCCGCCTTTAGTTTTTTAGTCTTTCAAATATAGTCCATATTCTTTTGATTGCTATTTATTTTGTTTAAGATAATTTTTAAAATTGGATTTTTTTACAATTTCATTCTTTTTAGTTTATTTTTCCTTTCAAATTTGATTTTCATTATTTTGATTGCTGTTTTTCTCACTTTGATCAAATTGTTTTTCATCCTTCAACATTAAATTGATTTGAAACTGAGCTTAATGGTTGAATCCGGTTCTAAAATTTTATGAGTTAAGAGTTTTAGAGATTAACCAATGTTTAGGAGGTTTGCTCGTTGTCTCGGTTTTTTTTAAATTGATTTTTTTTATTCTTCAATATTAGATTGATTTTAATTTTTTTTCTCTAGTTTTGCCATTTAATATTGAGTTATTTTATAGTCGAGTTTTATAGTTTTATTCAATTTATTTTTATTAACAACCTTTTTTTCTACCTTTTACTGACACAAATAATCATTTAATTAAATAAAATATTTATTCTAGAAAATAAAGTTATTAAATATAACTAAGTATATGACTCATGTTGTAAGGTTAAATATCTTAATCTTAGTTATTACTTGATAAAATATCAATTTAATTAATTCAATATGTGTATAAGCGATTCAATTTAAGATTAAGAATTTTTTTTATATCCAAAAATATGTTGGAAAAGCATGTATATCCATTCATCTTTTACTGGAAAAAAATTATTTAAGCCGTAACAAAGTAAAAGTTAAATAACTATGAATTAGTTAAATAGCTATGGATTTTGATTTTATGATGATCACATCTTGTTGGAGATGATGATAATATCAGGATGCAGGTGGTAGTTAAAATTAAATTAGATAATATTGTAAGTAAATTAATATTTGTAAAATATTTTATAAGTTAAAAATATTTTTTTGAAATATATTTAAATTTGAAGATTGATTATAAAATTTTTTTAATTAATTTTTTTATAAAATATTTTATAAAAATAAACATGAAGATATCTATAAAATATTTTACTATAGATATTTTACGCAAAACAATCCATCGTAAGTGTAAATTTACACAATATGGAAAGAAAGCGTTAAAGCGTGTTTTACGAAATTTCAAAATTGAAGTCTTCAGTCCTTACTGGTAAACTCTCTCTTTCCTGTGAGCCTGCAATTGCAACTCCCTCAAAATTTCCAAGAAAGAAGACTCTCTCCCTCAAAATTCTCAGTAAAGAAGAGTAGAAAGAAAGGAAAGGAAGAGGAAGAGGAAGAGGAAGAGGATGTACGAGGCTCAACGTTTTGTAGATTTGCAGCAGAATTCCAGCAATTTTGGAGACCCAAAATCATGGCTTTCCGAAGACAGCAACAGCAATTCTTCCCCGACTC
>Ga0325400_1004299_pt1 | contig 13173 bp, 9 predicted proteins | sample PopdelMetagenome_2_FD_205662 | JGI IMG/M metagenome (GOLD analysis project Ga0325400, IMG submission 205662) | Populus deltoides microbial communities from Bellville, Georgia, United States - Xylem-PdKOR-R1 | ecosystem: Host-associated > Plants > Phyllosphere > Stem > Wood/Secondary xylem...
CGAGCACCGTGTCCTCGACCTTCGCGCCCGGCGCGGTCGGGTTCCACGCGAAGGCCTGCCCGAGCGCGACCTCCGCGGCCTCGTCGGGGGTGGCGACCGGGTCGCGGGTGTCGTACCCCGCGGCGCCGCCCTGGTGGTGGCTCAACCACTCGTCCTCGGCGAAGCCGTGCGCGGGGTACGCGGCGGCGATCCCGGCGAGCACGTCGCTCAACCGGGCGCCGGGCCGGGTCAGCGCGAAGGCGTCGGCCTCGACCTCGAGGATGCGCGCATCGGCATCCGCCTCGTCCGCCGAAGCCGGCCCGAACCGCACCCAGCGGGTCGCGTTCGCGACGAGCCCGTTCCGTCGGGCGCACACGACGAGCATGGCGCGGCGTCCGAGCGGGTCGGCGGTGGGCAGCGGATGGCGGACGCCCGCGCGGGACTCGCCGCCGACGAGCACGACGAGCGGCTCCGCTTCGCGCTCCACCACGCCGGCCGCGACCCGAGACGCGAGCGCGAAGCCGGTGGTGCCCGGCGTCGCCGCGAGGAGCGCATCGGTGAGCACGGTCGCCGCGTCGCGACCGAGCGCGCGCATCCGCTCGAGCTCGCGCGGCGTGAGCGTGCGGCGCAGCGCGCGCAGCTCCTCGGCGACGTCGGCCTCGGTGAGGTCCGCCTCGACGGCGAGCGGCGCGTGCCATGGCCGGGCGTGCACGGCGATGCCCTCGGGGAGCTCCTCCGCCACCATCCGCGCTTCCTCGTTCGCGCCGAGGTGCGCCTCGTCGCCGTCCTCGGAGACCCGGACCGTCAGCACCGGGCCGCTGGCGAGGTCGATGTGCACCCGCGAGCCGCCGAGGTACCAGGTGGTCGCCGCGGTGCCGGTGAGCAGCAGGGACGCGGCGCCGCGCCGGCGGAGCAGCTCGAGCACCGCCGCGCGCTTGGCGGCCCGGTCGGCGCCGGCGCCAGTGGGAGAGGACCCGCCGGCGTCGGTCACCGTCCGCTGCGGCGCTTGTTGAACACGTCGAACGCGACGGCGAGGAGGAGCACGAGTCCCTTCACGGCCTGCTGCCATTCGATGCCGATGCCCATGATCGACATGCCGTTGTTGAGCACGCCGATGATGAGGCCTCCGATGATCGCACCGCCGACCGTGCCGACGCCTCCCTGCACGGCCGCGCCGCCGATGAACGCAGCCGAGATCGCCTCGAGCTCGAAGCCGTCGCCGGCCTTCGGCCCCGCGAGGTTGAGCCGCGCGGTGAAGACGAGGCCGGCGAGCGCGGCGAGCACGCCCATGTTCACGAACAGGAAGAAGTCGACCTGTCGGGTCTTGATGCCCGACAGCTCCGCCGCGTGCCGGTTGCCGCCGATCGCGTAGATGTGGCGGCCGAACACGCTGCGGTTGGTGACGATGCCGTAGATGAGCACGAGCACCGCGAGCACGATCAGGGTGATCGGGATGCCCTTGAAGCTCGCGAGCGCGTAGGCGAACAGCAGGATGCCGGCGGCCAGCAGCGCGAGCTTGCCCACGAACCAGACGATCGGCTCGACCTCCTGCGCGTACTTCTGCCGACCGCGACGGGTGCGCACCTGCTGGATCACCAGGAGGGCGACCGCGAGCGCGCCGACCGACATGGTGAACGGGTCGACCACGTAGGCGCCGAGCACGTCGGTGAGGAAGCCGTTGCCGAGGGCGCGGTACTCCACCGGGAACGATCCGATGTTGGCGTTCCCGAGCACCACGAGCGCGAGGCCGCGGAAGATGAGCATGCCCGCGAGGGTCACGATGAAGGCCGGGATGCCGACGTACGCGACCCAGAAGCCCTGCCAGGCGCCGACGAGCGCCCCGACCAGCAGGGAGAGCAGGATGGCGACCCACCACTCGAAGCCGGAGCGGATCAGCACGCCGGAGACCGCGCCGACGAAGGCCGCGACCGAGCCGACCGAAAGGTCGATGTGACCGGCGACGATGATCATCACCATCCCGATCGCGAGGATCAGGATGTAGCCGTTCTGCACGATGAGGTTCGACACGTTCTGCGGCCGGAGGAGGATGCCCTCGGTCGTGATCGTGAACAGCACGACCACCGCCAGCAGCGCGAGGAAGATGCCGTTGCGCCCGATGTCGGTGATGACGTGGCTGACGGTGGAGGCGATGCGGCCGCTCGGCGGGCCGATGTTCTCGGTCTGCTGGGGGACCCGGGTGTCGGTCATGGCAGTGCTCCTTCCGCCGGCCGCGTCAGCGGGGCGTCTCCATGGTCATGAGCTTGATGAGGGATTCGGGGTCTGCTTCCTCCACGGGCAGCTCCCCGGTGATGCGGCCCTCGGAGAGGGCGTAGATGCGGTCGCAGATGCCGAGCAGCTCGGGCAGCTCGGAGGAGATCACGATGACCGCCTTCCCCGCCGCGGCGAGGCGGTTGATGATCGTGTAGATCTCGTACTTGGCCCCGACGTCGATCCCGCGGGTCGGCTCATCGAGGATGAGCACGTCGGGGTCGGAGAAGATCCACTTGCTCAGCACGACCTTCTGCTGGTTGCCGCCCGAGAGCTTGCCCGTGCGGGCGAGCACCGTCGGGGACTTGATGTTCATGTCCTTCCGGTACTCGTTGGCGACCTTGAACTCCTCGTTGTCGTTCACGAGCCCGGCGCTGACGAGCTTGTCGAGCGCGGCCATCGACACGTTCCGCTTGATGTCCTCGATGAGGTTGAGGCCGTACACCTTGCGGTCCTCGGTCGCGTAAGCGAGGCCGTGCGAGATCGCCTCGGCGACGGTGCGGGTGCGGATCTCCTTGCCGCTCTTGAACACGCGTCCGGAGATGCGGCTGCCGTAGGAGCGCCCGAAGAGGCTCATCGCGAACTCGGTGCGTCCCGCGCCCATGAGGCCGGCGATCCCGACGATCTCCCCCGCGCGCACGCTGAGGTTGACGTTGTCGACGACCACGCGCGCGCCGTCCTGCGGATGGTGGGCGGTCCAGTTCTCGACGCGGAGGATCTCCTCGCCGATGTGCGGGGTGTGGTCCGGGTAGCGGTGCTCGAGGTCGCGCCCCACCATGTCCTTGATGATGCGGTCCTCGGTGACCTCGGTGCGGGAGATCGTCTCGATGGTGCGCCCGTCGCGGATGACGGTGACCGAGTCCGCGATCTTCTTGATCTCGTTCAGCTTGTGACTGATGATGATCGAGGTGATGCCCTCGGACTTGAGGCCGACGATGAGGTCGAGCAGGTGGTCGCTGTCCTCGTCGTTGAGCGCCGCCGTCGGCTCGTCGAGGATGAGCAGTTTCACCCGCTTCGACAGCGCCTTCGCGATCTCGACGAGCTGCTGCTTGCCGACGCCGAGGTGCATGATCTTCGTCGTCGGGTTCTCGCGCAGGCCGACGCGGGCGAGCAGTCGACCGGCCTCGGTGTTGGTGCGGTTCCAGTCGATCAGGCCGAGCACGCCCCGCTGCTCGTTGTTTAGGAAGATGTTCTCGGCGATCGACAGGTGCGGGCTGAGCGCCAGCTCCTGGTGGATGATGACCACGCCCTCCGCCTCGCTGTCGCGGATGTCGCGGAACTGCACCGTGGCGCCCTCGAAGACGATGTCGCCCTCGTAGGAGCCGAACGGGTACACGCCCGACAGCACCTTCATCAGGGTCGACTTGCCGGCACCGTTTTCGCCGCAGATGGCGTGGATCTCGCCGGCGGCGACCTGCAGCGAGACGTCTGACAGCGCCTTGACGCCCGGGAACGTCTTGGTGATCGAGCGCATCTCGAGAATGTTGTCGGCCACGTCGATCGGGCTCCTTCGGCGGTACGCGGGCGGTCAGTACATCATGCCGCCGGTGGGGAGCACGAGGTGCCCCCCACCGGCGTCACGGGTGGTGCGCGGTGGATCGGGCGGCGATCAGCCGTCGATCTCCGCCTGGGTCCAGTAGCCCGAGTCGACGAGCTCGGTGGTGATGTTGTCCTGCACCACGATGACCGGCTCGAGCAGGTACGACGGCACGACCTTCACGCCGTTGTCGTAGTCCTCCTCGTTGTTGACCTCGGGGTTGTCGCCGTTCAGCACGTCGATCGTCATCTGCACGGCCTGCTCCGCGAGGTCGCGGGTGTCCTTGAAGATGGTGGCGTACTGCTCGCCCGAGTTGATCGCCTTCACGGAGTCGAGCTCGGCGTCCTGCCCGGAGATGATCGGGAAGTCGGTGCCGACCGCGTACCCGGCGTCGGTCAGCGCGGAGATGATGCCGCGGCTGATGCCGTCGTAGGGCGAGAGCACGGCGTCGACCTGCGTGCCGTCGGAGTAGTTCGCGGTGAGGATGTCCTCCATGCGGCTCTGAGCGGTCTCGCCGTCCCAGCGCAGCGTCGCGACCTGCTCGATCTCGGTCTGGCCGCTCTTCACGACGAGGGTGCCGTCGTCGATGAGGGGCTGCATCACGTCCATCGCGCCGTCGAAGAAAAAGAACGCGTTGTTGTCGTCGAGCGATCCGGCGAACAGCTCGACGTTGAAGGGACCGGCGGGCGCGCCCTCGATCGGGGTGCCGTCGAGCTCGGTGAGGCCGAGGCCGTTGAGCACCGACCAGGCCTGCTGCTGCCCGACGAGGAAGTTGTCGAACGTGGCGTAGTAGCTGACGGCGTCGGTGTCGCGGAGCAGGCGGTCGTAGGCGATGACGGCCACGTCGTTGCTCGCGGCGTCCTCGAGCACGCTCGTGAGGGTGGTGCCGTCGATGGCGGCCACGATGAGCGCTTCGGCGCCGCGGGTCGACATGTTCTCGATCTGGCTGACCTGCGTGGGGATGTCGTCCTCGGCGAACTGCAGGTCGACCTCGTAGCCGGCCTCCTCGAGCTGCGCCTGGAGGGCCTCGCCGTCCTGGATCCAGCGCTCCGACGAGCGGGTCGGCATCGAGACGCCGATGAGGCCGCCCTCGCTGTCGCCGCCGCTGCCGGCGGCCTGACCGTCCTCGCGCGGGGTGCACGCGCTCATCCCGAGGACGAGCACGCCCGCGGTCAGCGCCCCGAGAATCACTCTTTTCTTCACTGTGTTCCTTTCACTGCATGGGTGTCGGTGTCGTGCGCGCCCTCGGCTCGCGCGACGAAGGCGGACGGCGTCATCGGTGACCGCCGGCCGGGCCGCTCGGGCGTCCGCCTCAGGGGGCGGCGCCGGGCGCGTTCGTGGCGAGGGCGGTGCCGGTGATGCGTCCGCTCCCGTATCGGGGGAACCCGTCGCGTCGCCGGGAGCAGGAGGACACTGTCATCGCATGACCTCTTCGTCGTGTCGTAGGGCGGCGGGTTCGGAGATATGGCAGAGCCCGTGTGAACGGTCACATGCTGTAGAGATCGTAGCCCTCGGCCGGGCCGCCGTGTCAAGCCGGGCCGTTCACGAATCGGTAACGGCGGGTCAGAGCCCCCGCGCGAGCCGGTGGTACGCCTGGTTCCAGCGCAGCTCCCGCTGGAACCCCCGCAGGGTCGTGCCCTCGTCGATGACGAGGAGCTCGGTGCGGGCGATCTCCGCGAAGTCGGCGAGCACCTCCACTCCCACGGCTGTCGACATCACCGTGTGGTGCGCGGCGCCGGCGGAGAGCCAGGCGGCGGCGCTCGTGGAGAAGTCGGGTGCGGGTCGCCAGATCGCTCGGGCGACGGGCAGCTTCGGCAGCGGGTGCGGCAGGTCGACGACCTCCACGACGTTCGCGACGAGGCGGAACCGGTCGCGCATGTCCGACATCGCGGCGACGACCGCGGGCCCGGCATCCGTGTCGAACACGAGCCGCACCGGGTCCTCCCGGCCGCCGATCCCCAGCGGGTGGATCTCGAGCCGCGGGCGCCCGGTGGTGAGGCTCGGGCACACCTCGAGCATGTGCGCGCCGAGGATGAGCTCCTGCCCCGGCGTCATGTCGTAGGTGTAGTCCTCCATGAGCGACGCGCCGCCGGGCAGGCCCGCGCCCATCACCTTCGCGGCGCGCACGAGCACTGCGGTCTTCCAGTCGCCCTCCGCGCCGAAGCCGTAGCCGTCGGCCATGAGACGCTGCACGGCGAGGCCCGGGAGCTGGCGGAGACCGCCGAGGTCCTCGAAGCTCGTGGTGAAGGCGCCGAAGCCGCCCGTCTCGAGGAAGGAGCGCAGTCCCAGCTCGATGCGGGCGCCGTAGCGCAGCGAGTCGTGCCGCTCGCCGCCGGCGCGGAGCTCGGGCTGCACGTCGTACAGCTCCTCGTACTCCGCGACCAGGGCGTCGACATCCGTCTCCGAGGCGGCGTCGACCGCCTCGACGAGCTCGTTCACGCCCCAGGTGTTCACCTGCACGCCGAACTGCAGCTCGGCCTCGGTCTTGTCGCCCTCGGTCACCGCGACGTACCGCATGTTGTCGCCGAAGCGGGCCAGGCGCAGCTCGTGCACCGCCGCCCACCCGGCGGCGGCACGGCTCCACCCGGCGATCTGCCCGATCACCGCGGGGTTCGTCACGTGCCCCACGACCGTCTTGCGGGGAACGCCGAGACGGGTCTGGATGTACCCGAACTCGCGGTCACCGTGCGCCGCCTGGTTCAGGTTCATGAAGTCCATGTCGATGCTGTCCCACGGCAGCTCGACGTTCGCCTGTGTGTGCAGGTGCAGCAGCGGCGTGCGGAGCGCGTCGAGGCCGCCGATCCACATCTTCGCCGGGCTGAAGGTGTGCATCCAGGCGATGAGCCCGATCACGTTCGGCGCGGCGTTGGCCTCGAGCGCGAGTCGCTTGATCGCCTCGGCGTCGGTGAGCACCGGCTTCCACGTTACGGTGACCGGGATGTCGGATGCGTCGGCGAGCCGCCGCGCGATCGCCTGCGACTGCTCGGCGACCTGCGCGAGGGTCTCCTCGCCGTAGAGGCCCTGGCTGCCGGTGACGAACCACACCTCGTACTCGCGGAGGTCGGGGATGATGCTTCGGGTCATGAGGTGTTCCGTTCTCTCACTCGTCGGTTGAGTAGCGCGCGACGAAGGAGCTCGCTGGGCCCACCTCGGCGAGGGGCCCCGAGCGCCGCGAAGCGCGTTTGGGGGAGGCGATGGGGGAGCGAAACCGCACTGCGCCCTCCTTTGCTGTCGCGCGAGCGTGCCGCGGCTGAAAGAGCGCCGGCGCAAGCACCGGAGCCCTTTCAGGACAACGCTGCGCGTTGTCCATAGACGTTCTGGTACCGGTCGAACAGCGCGTCGATCTTCTCCGCCGGGATCGGGATGGTGTCGCCGAGCTGCCGGGCGATGTGCACCGTGCGGGAGACGTCCTCCGCCATCACCGCCGCCTTCACGGCGTCGCGGGGGCTCGACCCGATGGTGAAGACGCCGTGGTTCTGCATGAGCACCGCGCGGGAGCGGTGCCCGGTGAGGGTCGACACGATGCCCTCGCCGATCGACTCGTCGCCGATGATCGCGAACGGGCCCACCGGGATCTCGCCGCCGAACTCGTCGGCCTGCCCGGTGATCACGCAGGGCACGGCCTCGCCGCGCGCGGCCCAGGCGGTGGCGTAGGTGGAGTGCGTGTGCACCACTCCGTTCACGTGCGCCATGTTCCGGTACACGTATGCGTGGGCCGCCGTGTCGCTCGAGGGGCTGCGGTCGGCGCCGACCGAGCCCTCCACGACCGCGCCGTCGAGGCGGCACAGGATCATGTTGTCGGCGGCGAGGTCGTCGTACTCGACGCCGCTCGGCTTGATCACGAACAGGTCGGAGTCGGGCACGCGGCCGGAGATGTTGCCCCCGGTCCAGATGACGAGGCCGTAGCGGGTGAGCTGCTCGTGCAGTGCGGCGACGTCCTCGCGCACCCGCCGCACGGCATCGGTCTCGAGCGGGCTCACGCGGCGGCTCCGCTCCGAGCCGCGCGGTCGGACGGGCACGGGCGGAATGGCGTCGTCATGGGGCCTCTTCATCCGGGGATCGGGTCGGATCCCACGCTACCGCTCCCGCGTCGCGCATTGTGACCGCTCACATCGCGGGCCCCCGACGGCTTCCGAACGACGGAGGGCCCGTCTCCCGGACGGGAGACGGGCCCTTGGAGCGGATCGCGCGTCAGCCCTCGAAGGCCGCGAGCAGCTCCTCGTTGTCGGCGTACGCCTCGGCGCCGTTCTCCTGCGTCACGACCACCGGGTCGAGCAGGTACGACGGCACCACCTTCACGCCGTTGTCGTACGACTCGGTGTCGTTGACCTCGGGGTCGTCGCCGGCCTGCAGCGTCTGCACCATCGACACCGCCTCGTCCACGAGGGCGCGGGTGTCCTTGTAGATGGTCATGTACTGCTCGCCCTGAGCGATGGAACGCACCGACTCCACCTCGGAGTCCTGGCCGGTCACGACCGGCAGCGGCTTGCCGGCGGCGCGCACCGACTCGAGGATGGCGCGGGCGAGCGTGTCGTTGGGCGACAGCACGCCGTGCAGCTCGGTGGAGCCGTAGCTGCCCGAGAGCAGGGTGTCCATGCGGCTCTGCGCGTTCTGCGCGAGCCATCCCTGCGTGGCGGTCTGACCGATCTCGGTCTGACCGGAGACGACGTTCAGCGTGCCGTCGTCGATGGCGGGCTGAAGCACGCTCATCGCGCCGTCGAAGAACACGCCCGAGTTGTTGTCGTCGGGCGAGCCGGAGAACAGCTCGACGTTGTAGGTGTCGACGTCGGGGAACTTCTCGGCGAGGCCGTCGAGGAGCGCCTGGCCCTGCAGCTCGCCGACGCGGAAGTTGTCGAAGGCGAGGTAGTAGTCGACCGCATCCGTGTTCAGGATGAGCCGGTCGTAGGCGATGACGGTCACGCCCTGGTCGCGCGCCGCCTCCACCTGCGAGGCGAGCGTGGCACCATCCTTGGCACCGATGATGATGACCTCGGCACCGTTGGTGACCATGGCATTGATCTGGTTCTGCTGCTCGGCGACGGCGCCGTTCGCGGGGGCGTTCTGCACGTCAGCCTCGAAGCCGGCCTCCTCGAGCGCGTCCTCGAACAGGCCCTGAGCGATGACCCAGTTCTCGCTCGTGCCGTCGGGCAGGGCGACGCCGACGAGGGCGTCCTCGGCGAAGCCGGCCTCGGCCTCTCCGCCGCCACCGCCCTCCTCGGTGCGGGTGGAGCAGCCCGCGAGCGCGAGCGCGGCGACGGCGGCGAGCGCCGTCACGGAGACGAGTCTTCTCATTCGTGTTCCTCTTCCTGTGTTCTGGTGCATGGGGTGGTGGGAGCTGGGGTGGTGGGAGCTGGGGTGGTGGGAGCTGGGGTGGTGGGAGCCGGGGTCGTGAGAGGCCGGAGCGGACGCCGGGGCTCGCGCCGCGTCATCCGCGCGGCGTGAGGTCCTTCGGGCGCGCCGTCTCCTGGGGTTCGCCGGACGGGCCATGGGTCTGGGCGCCGGTGTCGACGGCGGACGGCGCCTCGGTGCGTCGGCGCAGCAGGAGTCCGGTGATGGACGGCTTCCCCTGCCGCTTGCTGTAGACGTCGACGGCGACGGCGAACAGCAGCACCAGGCCCTTGATCATCTGCTGCTCCGGAGCGTCGACCGACTGGAGCTGCAGGAAGTTGTTCAGAACAGCGATTACGAGGGCGCCGATGATCGAGCCGACCACGGTGCCGATGCCGCCCGAGACGGCGGCGCCGCCGATGAACACCGCCGCGATCGCGTCGAGCTCCCAGCCGGTTCCGTCCTGCGCTCCCGACGACACCGACCGCGCGATGAAGGTCATGCCGGCGATGGACGCGAGCACCGACATGTTCACCATCACGAAGAAGTTGACCCGGCGGATGTTCACCCCGGAGAGCTCCGCCGCGCGCCAGTTGCCGCCGAGCGCGTAGATGTGGCGCCCGATGATCGTGTGGCGGGTGAGGAAGGCGTAGAGGAGCACGAGCGCGGCGACGATGATGCCGACGAACGGGTAGCTCGTGCCGACCCGGCCGCCCGCGAAGAGCAGGGTGGCGAGGACGACGACGATCAGCAGCACGCCGACCTTCACGGCGCTCACCCAGATCGGGGCCCGCTCGGCCCCCATCCGCTCCTGCACGCGCCGCGCGCGGATCTCCTGCACCACCACGGCGACCGCGACGACGAGCCCGAGCAGCAGGGTCAGGTTGTTGTACCCGGTGTCGGGCCCCACCTCCGGCAGGTAGCCTCCGCCGATGTAGGCGTAGTCCCGCGGTACGGGCACCGCCGTGGAGTTGCCGAAGAACTGGTTGGCCCCGCGGAAGAACAGCAGGCCTGCGAGGGTGACGATGAACGCGGGGACGCCCACGTACGCCACCCAGAACCCCTGCCACGCGCCGACCACGGCGCCGAGCACGATCCCGAGCAGGATGGCGAGCGGCCACGGGAACTGCCAGCGGTCCATCGAGATGGCCACGATCACGCCGACGAACGCGGCGACCGAGCCCACCGAGAGGTCGATGTGCCCGGCGATGATGACCATCACCATGCCGATGGCGAGGATGAGCACGTAGGCGTTGCCGTTGACGAGGTTGATGAGGTTCGACGGCTCGAGGGTCCGCCCGCCCGTGACGATCTGCGAGACGATGACGATGACGACGAGCGCTCCGAGGATGCCGAACTGGCGCGCGGTCGACTGCCCGCCGCCGAACATCATCCGCAGGTCCTTGACCCGGAACCCCCTTCGGCGGTCGTCGGGCGCGGGTGTCGCGGTCGGGGCTTCACGTGTCGCGGTCATGCCGGCACCCTTCTTCTCGCGGAAGTCATGCTGCGCATGACGGTCTCGGGGTTCGCCTCGGACGCCGGCAGCTCGGCCGTGATCGCGCCCTCGAAGATCGTGTAGATGCGGTCGGAGAGGCCGAGCAGCTCCGGCAGCTCGGAGGAGATGATCACGACGCCCTTGCCCTGCGCGGCGAGCTCGCCGATGAGCTGGTAGATCTCCGCCTTGGCGCCGACGTCGATGCCGCGGGTGGGCTCGTCGAGGATGAGCAGGTCGGGGTCGGTGAACATCCACTTGGCCAGCACGACCTTCTGCTGGTTGCCGCCCGAGAGCTTGTCCACTCCCTCCTGCACGGTGGGGGCCTTGACCCGGAGGCTCTTGCGGTAGCGCTCGGCGGAGACGAACTCGTCGGCCTCGTCGATCACCGCACGGTGAGAGACCTTCGTCAGCTTGGCGGCGACGACCGAGCGCTTGATGTCGTCGATGAGGTTGAGGCCGAGCGCCTTGCGGTCCTCGCTCACGTATGCGATTCCGTTGTCGATCGCGTCCTGCACGGTGCGCAGGCGGATCTCGCGCCCGTCCTTGATCACCGTGCCCGACTCGAACACGCCGTAGGACCGGCCGAACACGCTCATGGCGAGCTCGGTGCGACCGGCGCCCATGAGCCCGGCGAGTCCGACGACCTCGCCGCGGCGCACCATGAACGAGGAGTTCTTCGCCACCATCCGCTCGGCCACCTGCGGGTGCCGCACGTTCCAGTCGCGCACCTCGAAGAAGACCTCGCCGATCGGCGTCTTGCGCCTCGGGAACCGGTTGCCGAGGGTGCGCCCCACCATGCCGCGGATGATGCGGTCCTCGTCGACGCCGTCCTTCACGTCGAGGGTCTCGATGCTGCGGCCGTCGCGGATGATCGTGATCGAGTCGGAGATGCGCTCGATCTCATTGAGCTTGTGGGAGATCATGATCGAGCTGATGCCTCGACCCTTGAGACCGAGGATGAGGTCGAGCAGGTGCTGCGAGTCGGTCTCGTTGAGCGCGGCGGTGGGCTCGTCGAGGATGAGCAGCTTCACCGACTTGTCAAGCGCCTTCGCGATCTCCACGAGCTGCTGCTTGCCGACACCGAGGTTCTTGACCTGCGTGTCGGGGTCGTCGCGGAGCCCGACGCGGGCGAGCAGGTCGGTCGCCCGCCGCTTGGCCTCGATCCAGTCGATGCGCCCGAACCGGGTGGGCTCGTTGCCGAGGAAGATGTTCTCGGTGATCGAGAGCTCGGGGATGAGCGCGAGCTCCTGGTGGATGATCACGATGCCCGCGTGCTCGCTCGACTTCAGGTCGCGGAACCGCTGCACCTCGCTCTGGAAGACGATGTCGCCCCGGTAGGTGCCGTAGGGGTAGACGCCCGACAGCACCTTCATGAGCGTGGACTTGCCCGCGCCGTTCTCGCCGCAGATCGAGTGGATCTCGCCGGCGCGCACCGCGAGCGACACGTCGTCGAGCGCCTTGACGCCCGGGAACTCCTTGGTGATGCCCCGCATCTCGAGGATGAGGGGTGCCGCGTCAGCGGCCACGGCGCGCCGTCCGCGTCGAGCGGTTCGGGTGGATGCTCGGTGTCACTCGCTCGTCTTCCTCGTCGGCAGTCCGGCGCGCTCGGGGGTCGCGCACCGGTGACAGAGTCAACCCTCGGCGGGCCGTTGCCGTCAAGCCGTGAACGTACCGACCCGGTAACGAAACGGTGAACGTCCCGTCAGCGAGCGAGGGCACTACGCTCCTGCAGCACCAGCGCGGCCGCGCCGAGCGCCTCCGCGCGATCACCGAGCGAGGACATGACGACCGCAGTGGTGTCGCCGATGACGGGCACCGCGTGACGCCGCAGACCACGCGAGACGGGCTGCAACAGGATCTCGCCGAGCCCGGCGAGCGGACCGCCGATGACGAGCACCTCGGGGTTGATGAGGTTCGCGAGGTTGGCGAGCGCCCGGCCGAGAGCGACACCGGCGTCCTCGAGCACGCGCAGGGTCGCGGAGTCCCCCTGCCGGGCGTTGCGCACAACGTCCGCCGTGGTGACCCGATCCTGCCCGGCTCGGCTGAGCAGGTCGATCATCATCGAGGTGGAGGCGACGGTCTCGAGGCACCCGCGGTTGCCGCAGTGGCAGACCACGCCCTGCTCGATCATCGAGCCGTGCCCGATCTCGCCGGTGACCCCGCGCGCGCCGTAAAAGGTGCGTCCGCCGAGCACGAGACCGGCGCCGATACCGGTGCCGACCTTGACGAAGACGAGGTCCTCGGCCGAGGTGTGCGGGCCCCACGCGATCTCGGCGAGTGCGCCGAGGTTGGCATCGTTGTCGAACAGCACGGGGTGGTGGATTCGCGCCTCGAGGGCGCGCAGGTCGATCCCGACCCACTCGGGGAGGATCGTGCCCTGCACCACCCGGCCGGTGCGGCGGTCGATGGGCCCCGGCACCCCGACGCCCACGCCGAGCACCGAGGACGGCGCGAGCGCCTGCTCATCGAGCATCGCCTGGAGGAGATCGACGGCGAGGTCGATGCCGTCACTCGCCTCGTGCCCGGGGGCGAGTTCGACGAACCGCTCGGCGAGCACCGTGTAGCC
>Ga0325400_1004300_pt1 | contig 13169 bp, 12 predicted proteins | sample PopdelMetagenome_2_FD_205662 | JGI IMG/M metagenome (GOLD analysis project Ga0325400, IMG submission 205662) | Populus deltoides microbial communities from Bellville, Georgia, United States - Xylem-PdKOR-R1 | ecosystem: Host-associated > Plants > Phyllosphere > Stem > Wood/Secondary xylem...
CCTTCTTCGTTTAATTCCGTCTCGATGACCGTTGTGTTACCCGACTCAACCCGAACATTGGGAATCGTTTTGGTCTGGTACGAGACAAAGGAGATAATTACTTTATGCGTTCCAGCGGGCGCGTTGGCGAGTGAGAAGTTGCCGTCGGGGTCGGTTGTTGAACCCAGTTGCGTTCCATCCAGCCGAACGGTTGCGCCTATCAGGGCCTCTTTATTTTTTGCGTCTTTAATGGTACCCCGAATAATTCCTGTCTGGCCAAAAGCAAGATTAGCTACTAGGCAGAGCAGCGCGAAGGCAATATGTTTCATTGATGGTATGGTCGGATAGAACTACAGCGGCAAAACTATCCCAACCAGATTACCTATCTATGTTCTCATGTTTAATAAATTGTTAATTAGTTTATTTCGCTTGCACTTATTCCTTAATTGGGAGCAATTTGCCGCCGTTAAGTACAGTTTTAAATGTTCCGTTTTTGTTTTATCCATCAGACAAGCGTGAACATCCATCCACATCATAACTAGTACCGTTGCCCCGTGTTACTTTTAGAAAAATCGCTGCAGCTCCGGCTAAGTCGGGCTACTGAGCTGTACACGTTATTGGGACCAACCCATTATCATCCCGAGTCACAACAGGATTCATTGCCTGAATTACTGGCCTTATTACAGCAGATTAAGGAAATAGATCAGGCGTGTGAAGCCTTAAACGAGGACTTCTTGTCATTAGCGCACCAGCGCATGCATGCTTTTAAAAAAAATATAGAATGGGTTAAAGAAGTCCACAATAGTCTAAAGCTCCGGGCGCGCGTACCGGCCCAACTAGCAGCTAAACTCAACACGATCAGTGAGTTGTACAGCAAGTTACACAAGCACAATCTCCTCCCACCTCCTAGAAGTTTATTTAAGAAAAACAGGGAACGTGAAATCATTTATCACGAGAAATCGCACCTTTTGTTTGTCGAGAATTATTGTTCGTTTGTTAAAGCTCTGGACGGAATAAAAACTGATCTGGACTGTTTACCGCAGCAGTTAAAATGCCTCTGGTCGCTTTACCAATCCATGAATGATTTAAATGCCCTGGTTCAGATTAAGCAGCAAAACGCGCTTAACTTACACCAATACCGCCTAAATCTGTACCGAGAATTAAAAGTGCGTGTCCTGGCCGTAGTTAATCGAACCCGTCATTTATTCGGCTCCGGTAACGACATTTATCTGGCCGCTTATAAATACAACATACAGTAGTGCCAAGGGGGACAAATTAGTTGGCTTACACCCAATATGACCAAATCATTAAGTCGGTTAAATTAATCATACTATTCCGTTTACATTCCCGTCATATTGAGTTGAACTTATTGGCGGAACTTTGGGATGCTATTCAATCAATATCCAACCACCCCTTATGTTCAATTCTAAATTTTACGTTCCGTCCAAAGTAGCAGCGCTGATTGCCCTGGCGATGTGGGGCTGTACGCAGGATGACCACCGTACCGAGCCGCCTGTTACGAATGTTCAGTTGCAGAACCATTCCGTTACGCCCGCCCTGGTTAAGAAGCTGTCAGGCTTCGAGAGTCTGGATGTGTTCTCCCTGATCAGTTCGGACGACAAACTGGCCGAGTCCCCCAACTACACCTTTGGTGGTTCAGCCGACGGCGCGGCCATGATGAAAAATTCGGACGGGACCTACACCATGCTGGTCAACAACGAAGATAATTTTGCCGTATCCCGCGTGACGTTCGATCAGACCCTTAAACCCGTAAAAGGCGATTATCCGCTAAACTCAGACGGTGGTCAGTGGCGACTGTGTTCAGCGACGCTGGCTACGCCCGAAGAACACGGCTTTGGTCCCTTGTTTCTGACCTGCGGGGAAAGCGGGGAAGAATCGCGGATTCACGCCCTGAACCCGTATTCGGACGCCGGAGCTGCCAGCGTTTCGAAGGAAAAACCGGCACTGGGTCGGCAAAGCGCCGAAAATGCCGTGCCGCTGCCGAAAGACGCTTACAGCAACAAAACGGTTATCGTCATTGGTGACGACGACAGCGGAACCTACGGCGGTCAGATTTTCCTGTACATCGGCAATACAACGGGCGATCTCGACAACGGCAGCTATTACATCATGCGCCGTAAAGACCTCAACCAAAAGGAGATGTCGATGAAAACCGGCGAGTTTCACGATGTTGAATTCGTCAAGGTCGACAACCAGGCGACTCTGACGGGTGCGCAGATCAACCAGAAAGTGAATGAAGTAAAAGGCATCAAATTTGGCCGCGTTGAAGATGTCGACTACCGCAAAGGTGGCGGAAGCAACAGCCGCGAGGTGTACTTTACGGTTACGGGCCAGAACAACACGGGCGTGAATGCCGATTATTCCCGCTCTAAATACGGCCGGATCTACCACTTAACGTTGGACGCCAGCGACCCGACGAAGGGTAAACTCGCTGTGGTGCTCGACGGCGATGACCGCAACGGCGTTGCCAAGACCTTCCAGGATCCGGACAACATCCTGGTTACCGAAAATTACGCTTACATCCAGGAGGATCCCAATGGCTACGGCGACGAAAAGCACGACGCTTATATCTACCAGTACAACCTCAAAACTGGCGCCTTGAAGCCCGTCTTTGAACTGGATCACCGCCGGAATGGGGCCGATGCTGCCAAATATAACGTGGGCGGCATCTCGGCGCTCGGTGACTGGGAAAGCAGTGGGATCATCGATATTTCATCGGTTATCGGCATCCCTAATACCTTCGCGTTTGGCGTTCAACCGCACACCTGGACCGGCGATAAGTACAAAGGCGTCGACGGCGGAACTAAGCGCCGGAATGAAATGCAGGCCAGCCAAATTTTGATTGTCAAAGGGTTACCCCGTTAATTTTATTCTTCTTACGACAGAGTCCGGTCGGAGTTATTCGGCCGGACTCGTTTTTGGGTTCCCTTATGAAACAAATGCGATTACTGCTCATTCTGGTGCTACTGGCCGTAGGTCCTTTTAGCTGCCAGCGAGCGGGTAAGCCGACATTCGCCACCGTTGAACAGGTAAAAACGCAGTTCCGCAATGACGTGATGACTTTTCAGGCGGCCACAACTCGTCTGAAGAAGGCCATTGATGGAGCCGACGCAACGACTCAGCAAACGGCTTTTCGGCAGGCACGACTTGCCTGGAAAAAAGTGGAGTGGCTGACTGAGTACTACTTTCCGGCAACGGCCAAGGCCATCAACGGCGCTCCCATCCCAGAATACGAAGAGTCCGACGCCAAGACCATGGAACCGGAGGGTTTTCAGGTTATCGAACCGCTGCTCTTTCCCGCCGTTCAGGCAGAAGCCCATGACGAACTGGTTCAGCAAAGTGCCGTTTTAGCGTCTAACGTGCAGCGACTCCTTAAAGTGGCCGAGAACAATCCCACGACGGACGCCCACATCTTCGACGCGCTCCGGCTCGAAGTTTTCCGAATTATCACGCTGGGCATTACCGGCTTCGACTCGCCCGTGGCCCAGTATTCCCTGCCGGAAACCCGGGCTGCGATCCAGTCGATTGACCGCTACGTGGCCTTTTATAAAGACGATCTGCGCCGTAAAGACGCGGCCCTTAGCGATTCCCTGCGTCTGCTGTTCAACGAAGCGTATAAGAAGTTACCGCAGACCGGCAATTCGGCGACCTTCAATGGCTTTGATCGGATGGCGTTCATTACGGCGGTCGCCAATCCGCTGGGTTACCGCTTGCTGGATGCCCAGCTGGCGCTGGAAATCGAACCGTTCGAGGAATCGCGGGGTTTGCGGGCCGACGCCCGGACTCTGTTCGACGCCGACGCCTTTAACGCCGACCACTACGCCCCCGGCAATGAGTACCGCAGTTCCGCCGAACGCATTGCCCTCGGCAAGCGGCTTTTTTTCGACCCCGTCCTATCCGGCGACGGCAAACGGTCGTGCGCCAGTTGTCACCAGCCCCAGCGGGCCTTTACCGACGCGCTGCCCCGCAACCGCACCCTCGACGGTCGGCAGCCCATATTACGCAACACCCCGACTTTATGGAACGTCGGGCTTCAGCGCGCCCTGTTTGCCGACTCGCGCGTGACGTTTCTGGAAGATCAGGCCACCGATGTGGTAACCAGTGTTACTGAGATGCACGGTTCGTTCGAGAATGTGGTCAAAAAACTGGCGCAGTTGCCGGAGTACCGCCAGCCGTTTGCCAAAGCCTACGGCGACGGCATTACTTCGCTAAACGTCCGCAACGCCATTGCCAGCTACGAACGCTCGCTGATCAGTCTGAACAGCCGTTTCGACCGTTACGTACGGGGTGAACAAGGGAGTTTGAACCGGGAAGAAATTCAAGGCTTCAACCTGTTTGCCGGAAAAGCCAAGTGCGCTACCTGTCATTTTCTACCACTCACCAACGGGTTAGTTCCACCCCATTTTGAGAAAAGTGAAAGCGAAAGTCTGGGGGTGCCTCAGCACCTGGCCTGGCGGGCCGCCCGACTGGATGCTGACCCGGGAAAGTTTACGCACACGGGTGGAGTCATCCACCGGCACTTATTTAAAACACCCACCGTCCGTAACGTTGCGCTGACGGCGCCCTACATGCATAACGGCACATTTCGAACACTGGAGGAGGTTATTGACTTTTACGATAAAGGGGGCGGAAAAGGCATTGGCATTGATCTGCCCAACCAAACCCTGTCTACGGACCCATTGCACTTAACAAGAGCGGAAAAGGCGGCCCTGGTGACTTTTATGGAAGCCCTGACGGATACGCCAACGCCCTAACCCAATCATACAAAAGCCCATTGAATCCGAATGAGCCCTGCCGTATGCAGCTTATTTAAAACTAACCATTTTATTTTTTATTGACAGGGTATCCGAAAGGTTAAGCACTTTTCAAGCCCTTTTGTAACAGCTGTCTTATCAATCCGCTATGAAAACCAAACACATCGAAAAAGTACTGGAGGAGCTGAAAAGCCTTCGCAAAAAAGTTAAAAAATCAGCCGAGGCTCAGCAGAAGGTTGAACATACGCTGGAACAACTGGAAGATGTATTGAATCAATTGTTCCAACAGCAGGAGGCCAGTCAGAAAGAAGCCAAAGTGAAAGAAAAAGCCGACAAGAAAGGCAAAAAAGCGAAGAAGGCCGATAAGAAGGACAAGTCGCCCGAAGACCAGCCAGCCGAAGTAGTCAACGAAGTCGACTAATTAATTTACCGGTTGACCTTCTCCGACGCCGTTGGAGAAGGTCAACCGCCTTAATAAGCCGTACTCCGTCAATAAAAGGCAAGCGGAGTACCATTAAACCCGTTTGCCACCTAAGCCCGTTCCGTTAAAACAACCGTTCGCCAGAACCGCTGAATAAACGTTCGTTCCTGCCGCGAGATCCCTTCGTGCGTATGGGCAATCCGGCCCATGATATCAGCGAACCGTTTCCAGTTATTTTCATTGAGTTCAATGCCCAGATCCGTTCGTGCCTGTTTTTCCCGGTTGATCACCTCATCCATCAAATCAGTGTTTTCCGCGATAAACAAAGCGTAGAGCGCCAGATTTTCCGGCGACTCATGAGCCAACAACTCGTTAACCTTCTGAGACTTCGCTTCTTTAGCGGCACTGTTCCGTCTGAGAAGTGCATAGAGCAAGGGCCTGGGTGAATTGGTTGTGTACGTCATGCGCTTTTGTTTTTAATTAACTTATTCTCAAATTCTAATGGCAATCGTCCCTGCCTGGCGGGCCTACGGTGATCAGGCATAAGCCTGAGCAGCCAGCTGGTGGAACACCCGTTCGTCAAGTCGGTAACGGTCATTAAGGGTCAGACTGCTCCGGCTGGTGAACAGCGCATAATTGACCGCGTTGTAGACCAACCAGTACGATGACTGAGCGTTCAGCAGCCGTTCTTCCAGGCGCAGACGCTCCTGGGCCTGTTTGGCCAGCTGCACCGGAATGGGCAGCGTCCGCAGTAATTTCTCATTGGCGTTGGCAATCTCGGTTTGCTGAAAATGATTATAAACGGTAGTTGTCAGCGCCGGCTTAATCGCCAGGTGGTCAATCAGTAACTGCTCCAGCTGTTGCTGAAACCCTTCAACGGTAAGTCCGCTCTGATGGATCGTCCGGATGGCCGGCGCGGGACCCGTCGGGCGGGATTTGGCCAGCCGCCCCTGCTTCGAGCGCCCGCTGTCGCCTTTGCCCAGGCCCTCCAGTAGCCAGGACTGGTAGTTGGCTAAGTCGTCAAACTGGTCAGCCCAGCCTACGAGCCCATTCTGACACAAGGCCCGGTAGGCACTGCTGCTGGACAGCGTCGATGGGTCGAGCAGAGCCGCCAGAGACTGGCCCTGCAGCGTAAATGGCGTTTTACCGTTGTAACTGTTGGTTAGGATAATGCTGCGCTGTAGCGACTCCCCGCCCACCGTCCAGGTGTCCGGCAGAACGATGTTGATACTAAACTCACCGGTCGTTGTATAATTAATGGAAAGCGTGTAGGCGGGAATCAACCGATCCACTACTTCCTGAATAGCCGCGTTTGGAATGATGGTGTAATCAGCACTCTGGATACCAAAAATGGTCTTGCGCCCGCCCGGTATCTGCCCTACCACCAGTTGCTGACGATCCGTTGCGATGATGTCATAATCAGGTAACAGTTCAGCGAGCCAGACCGGTCGTACCGGGTAACAGATTTCGTCCCAGGAATTGGTCACTTTGGGCTGAGCACTGATATAAGTCATATCGTTTGCAATTATTATTTTACAGTTGTAAATTTACAAGTAAAGATTGAGAAATCAAATAGAGACCCTAAATAGCATCCACTGTGGATTGCTAGGGTTTTCAAACTACTGATTTACAAACGATCGTTTTGACAAGTCAGTAATCTTTAAAACTATTCCTGATCAAACGTAGCGAACTATGAGCTGGCTTGAATATAGTCAATGTGTACTGGAGAAAGTTAGTTTTGACCACAAGCTGTTTCTAAAGGAACTGCGTAAGCTGCTGCGATGGCTGTCTAAATCCGACCGAACTCAGCTTTTACGCTGGTGCCGCCAGCGAAAGCACTGGAAGATGGGCGTGAAGCTCACGCTTCGGAAGCGGGCTCCGCTTCGCGTTCCCTACAAACAGGTTTGTTAACAGGTTCCCTGGCCGGCGTTACTGGACCAGCGAAGCGCTCCTGTGTGATTAGACCCAATCGCTTTAAAGATACCTCTATGAAAACTTTGTTCTTCTATCAGCGGCCGACTAAATCGGTTTTGCTCTTGTTACCCATCCCGGTTGTCGTAATGATTACTTCACTGAGCATGTGGGGCAACATGCGGAGTATGGACCGGGCGCTTATGTCGGTCTACGAGGACCGACATAAGCCAGCCGTTGGTATCGTCTACCTGAGCGAGAGCATCCACACAAAAAGAGAGCGGGTTGAGTCTTATCTGGCCACTCAGACGCCCTTGCAGCCGGTTGAAAATCTGCAGAATCAGCTCAGACGCTGTGACGCGGAGATGCAGCAAACCATCCATCATTTTGAAAAAACGGTTCTTACCAAAGCCGAATCACAAAAATTACTGTTGTTGAAGCAGTCGATAACGACGTATAACCGGATGGAAAACAGCGTACTGCGACTTGCCGGATCAGCCGACACGCGGGAAGCGGCCAGTCAGTTGTTCAGCCAGCAGGCGGCCATTCCCTTTCAGCAGGTCGTGCAGTCGCTGCACCAGCTCGCCCGGATTCAATCAGAAGTTGGGCAGGAATCCGTTCGGAAATTTCACCAGGAGGCTGACCTTTTTTACTCGCAGTCGACCCTGCAGATGGTGGTTGCCTTTGGGATTAGTCTGCTGTTGCTGGTTTTGATTTATCCCCGGAAAAAGCTGCGGCATGAATCCACGCCGTTTCACCTTAACTAGTCAGTAGATTTTTGGTAGAAAGACTCTGGCAGCAACCGGTTTCTAACCACCAAGCCCAATCGCGTAACCAACTAGTTGGTTACGCGATTGGGCTTGGTGGTTAATGGAAAATAAAGCAATCCGTTACGGTTGGCCTCCTCCTCCTGCTGCCCCGTACACCTGCCCGGTAGCGTAACTGGCATCGCTGGCCGCTAGCTGGACATAGATAGAAGCCAGTTCAGCCGGTTGTCCGGGTCGGCCCAGGGGTGTGTTGCCGCCGAAAGTCTTCAGTTTTTCCTGAGTTGCCCCTCCGCTGGGTTGCAACGGCGTCCAGATTGGACCCGGCGCTACGCCGTTCACCCGAATTCCTTTGGGGCCCAGCTGCTTAGCCAGCGACTTAACAAAGTTCATCGTTGCCGCCTTTGTTTGGGCGTAGTCATACAGATTAGGCGATGGGTCATAAGCCTGCTCGGAAGTAGTGCCAATAATCGCCGAACCGGCTGGCATGTGGGGCAGTGCCGCTTTGATGATCCAGAAAGGCGCGTAGATGTTCGTCTTCATAGTCCAGTCGAACTCTTCGCTTGAAATGTCCAGAATTGACTCGCGGCTTTGTTGCCGGGCTGCGTTGCTAACCAGAATATCCAGCCCCCCGAGCTGGCGCACGGCGTCCGCGACCAGTTTCTGGCAAAACGCTTCGTCGCGGATATCACCCGGAATGGCGATTGCCTTACGACCTTCGGCCTTGATGAGTGCAATCACCTCGCGGGCATCTGGCTCCTCGGCGGGTAAATAATTGATAGCCACGTCGGCCCCTTCCCGGGCGTAGGCAATGGCCGCGGCCCGACCCATTCCGGAGTCACCCCCGGTGATCAGGGCTTTGCGGCCTTTTAAACGACCGGATCCTTTATAGCTGGTCTCGCCATGATCGGGTTTTGGGTCCATTTTACTGGCTAAGCCCGGCCACGGTTGCGGTTGACTTTTAAACGGCGGTTTGGGATAGCGGCTGGTCGGATCCTCAAGGGCCGGCGGCTGAGCGGCTTCGGCCGACTGGCCGACTGCGGTGCCCAGGACAGGAGCAGCCACGACGGTAGCTAATCCCTGAATGGCCTGCCGTCTGCTAACTGAATTTTCTTCTTTCATGGTAATAGTCTGTTTTTGAAGTTGTGCGCTTGACTTATCGCCCAAATTTATGTTTATCGATTTCCGTTATCTCACACCCGACAACCTAATTAGTCAGGCCCGTTCCGTACCATTGTTTTTATACCGCTGGAAAGTCTTCAGAGTCTATTCAGCCTTAAGGCAGTAGCAACCTAGTCAGCGCCAGAACCGAACTGACCACCGACGTAACAGGCATGGTTTACAGAGTAGAGTACGGGTTGAAAAGAAACCTGTTTTGTTAACTGTGTGATGAACGGATTTGTTAAGTCCAGTAACAAGGATCAGGCACTAGTGAGGCAATGGGGACATTATGACGCAACTTATCCCTGCCCCTGCGATCGGTAGCGCACCGGTTTACGCCAGGCTGGAATACCCCGCACATTGAGCTTCCTTTTATACAGCTTACCCCCGCTGATCATGTACAGAGTGTCGAAGTCGGACCCGCCAAAACACAGGGCCGTAACAGCGCCGTCGGGCGTGGACAAAATGGCGCGCACCCGACCATTCTGATCGCATACCTGAATGCCGAGTGCCGTGGCAACGTAGAGGTTACCCAGGTGATCAACGGCCATGCTTTGAATCGCCCGATGGGTGTCGTTATCCAGATTGTGTAGCCAGTACCAGCGTTGCCGGTTGTTCAGCGACCCATCGGGGCCAACCGCGTAACTGGCAATCCAGTTGGCGTGCTTTTCACTGTTGAATAACAATTTTTTGTCCGGCGAAAAGGCCAGCGCCGAGCCAATAAAAGGCCTCTGATCAACCAGCTGCTGGCGTCCGTCGGGCCGGATTAGCCAGATCTTACCCATTTCGTCGTCATGCGTTGCGGGTGTGGCCAGGTACTTCCGGTTCTGGTCATCGACTAAAATAGCCTGACCGTTTAGTTCTTTTCCAACGGGTTGCACCTTGCCCGTTCCGGCGTATTGCCAAAGCCCCTGCGGCCCCTTCCCCGAGCCGTAAAGCGTTCCGTTCGCATCGCCGGCCAGCGCGTAAATGGGCAAGTTCGTTTTAACCAGCAAACTGGCTTCCTCATCGCTGCTTAGTTTGTAAATGGAACCGGCATCCGTCGTGATCAGGATCTCGCCCACCGGTGTAGCCGTTAGCGGGCCTGTTAGCTTAACCGGCGTATCGACCTGTTTCCAATCCTCCTGAGGCAGGAGAAGGGTTGCCAGCATATTATTGCCCGATTTTCCGGCCCGCACCGGTTCGGGCCAGTCTTTCCAGAGCCAGCGCAGAACATCCGGAAAAATCGCCCCGGCCTGGTCGCTGTCGTGCCCGCCTTCGCCCCAGGCATGGGCCACGTCGTAACCCGAAAAGCTTAGGGCCGCTTCCATCGTTAGATTCGCCTGATACCAGTTACCAAACAAAGGATTCCAAACATCCTTCGACCCGTCCTGTAGGAAAATCCGAATCGGCTTTGGCTCACTCTTGCGCACGATAACCGGATACTGATCCCCGCCCCGCATCCCAACGTAGGTGCCAATGGCACTGTATACCCGGGAGAAAGCGTCCGGCCGAAACCAGGCAGTGGTAAAGGCGCCAATGGCGCTACTGCTCAAACCGGCAATCGCGTGATCGCTACCCCTTTTGGAAAGCCGAAGGAGCCGCCCATCGGCGGTTTTCTGCGCTTCCACCCAGGGTAACAACTCTTCCAGCAGAAACCGGGCAAAATCGCCCGTGGTGTTATCAAATTCATTACTGCGGTTATAACGCAAAAGCACCGAATCGCCCGACATGAGCTTTCCCGGATCAACAAACACACCGATGGTAACGGGCATTTCCCCGCGGCTGATCAGCGTATCAAAAACGGCCGGGGCGTTGTACAGAACGCCATCCAGACCCGCATAAAGGCAGGCGGGTTGGCGGGGGTTATACTGGGCGGGTACATACACCCGGCAGGTGCGGGAGGTGCCGGGAAAAATCCGGGATTGGTTGTATTGAAAAGTCAGCATCTCCCCTTTGGGGATCGTCTGCGACCGGGTAGCCGGGGCGTTTAGGCGATTTTGAGCCAGGGCACCGCCCGAAACACTAATCAGCAACGCCATCAGCCAGCACTGGATAGACGTGATCATGAATCAGAAAGAATTTAGGAATAAACCAGTTTGGGGCAAATTACGCAACTCCCTGAATGCCAATGCTTACAGATTCAGTTTCTTGGCTGCGTTGTGCTTCTTGACATCATCAATGCGGGTATAACGCCGGATCATCTCGGCGGTTTTATGCTTTGTCTGCTGCATAATCTCCGAATCGTCGGCCCCATTGAGCTTCGCTTCCGTCACGAACGTGGCCCGCAGGGAGTGCGCCGAATACTTGTCGCCCAGATACGCTTTGACCAGCCGGTCCACGGCCTTATCACTCAGCCGCTCACGCGTTACGCTCATGCCTTTCCGGATGCGGACAAACAGCGGCCCCGTCGGCAATCCTGTTTCGGTTTCCCGGTAGACAAGCCACTGCCGGAGCGTGCGCACCGGACATAAGGCGGCATCGGGACTGTAAAAAACGGCCTTTTCTTCCCATTCGCCTTTCTGGTTAGTTTTACTTTTTGCCAGCGCAATGACCAGAGCCTCATCGTCGAAGCGCAGGTTCTCTACGTTCAGCTGCACGAGTTCGCTGCGCCGAAAAGCGCCACTGATGCCCAGCAACAGCATGGCTTTATCCCTTAAATTCGTCAGCAGCGGAGCCCCCTGCGCTTCGGTGGGTAACTGACTCAGGCGTCGTTTAAAGGCAGCCAGCGAAAAAGCCTGGGCCTGCTTCTGGCGGACGCCGTGGGTCTTTTGAATGCCTTTCAGCAAGGCCTTGATGGCCGGCGTGTCCAGCGCCGAGGGCTGTTCCTTGCCGATGTTCAGATCGTGCCACTTGCGCAGGGCGGCCAGACGGCGGGAAATGGTGGCCCACTTCTTCTGAGCGCCCATTTGAGTCAGATACAAGCCCAGTACCTCGACCGTCGCGGGCAGGGCTTCCCGCTGTTGTTCTTCGCACCAGGTCAGGTAGTGCCGCAAATCGGAAGCGTAGCCCCGGACGGTATTGGCGGCTCCCTGCAGGCCCGTGCGGACGTAGGTTTCCCGCTGCGCCTGAAGTTGGCTTAAGGAAGAAAGTGCCCCTTTTTCATCCGGGACGGCGGGCAGCGTTTCGTGGGTTTCCACCATAACTCGGCTTTGTTAAACAGGTTCAGATTAACAGAATCGTCTTACTGGTTCTTACGCACGTACAGCGTCGTGATACCGTTCCGGAACTTGTGCGGATAGGTTTCCAGCTCCCGGTCGATCAGCTTATTGTCGTAAGGAACCTGACGGGTGATGTAGTACGGATCGATGAAAATAATGTTCAATCGCTCGTGAACCTGACCTTTTACACGTTCGGTATGCTTGAGTAAGTGTTCGTTATCACTGCTGTTCTGGGTCTTTTCTTCGTCTTCAAAATAACGGAATGTGCAGTACCAATAGTGATAATAGTGATGGTAGTTCGACAAACAGAACTGGTACCCCTCGGGCTCCTGCCGGATGGTTCGCAACAGGGTATCGGTCTGACGCAGTTCATCCTGCTGACCCTGACTCAGCGGCCCCATCATGGATAAGTTCAGCAGTTCGTCCCGGCGCTCCTTCAGGTGGTTCATGGCCTCGATGGGCCCCACGTTGCGGTCCATTTTGTACTTATGCTTCCGGTAAAACGACAGCGCAATGGCCGGACGCTGATAGTTAACCAGTTTAAGATTTTTGAACGGCTGTCCGGGCCGGTAATAGGGTTTGTAAAAGGACATATGCTGCATGGGCACAAAATAGTACTCGAGCTGGTCATCAACCGGCAGCGCACTCACCTGATTGACAAACGGTTCGAGGATAACCGCATGATCTTTCAGCGCCAAACGAATAGCGGTCAGGGGCGCTTCTTCATCACGTTTCTTAGCCATTGGACTCTACTGCTTAAAATTTATGAAGGTTACTAAAAACCAACCAATCTTCGGTCTATTTACAACAAAATGATTCCATCCGCCCCTTTCTCACGCGGGCCTCCGGGTTAAATCATGAAAGATACGCCCGGATTGAGCAACTCGCCAAGCTTCGGAATCCTTTTTTGAAAGGGGCGCCCTGCCGACCGGACCTAACTACCTGCCCCTGACCTAATCCCGCTTCGTCCGCGCAGTTAAACGTCCATTTTTGCCGCTTCACCGGCTTGCTTTTCCTT
>Ga0325400_1004303_pt1 | contig 13165 bp, 14 predicted proteins | sample PopdelMetagenome_2_FD_205662 | JGI IMG/M metagenome (GOLD analysis project Ga0325400, IMG submission 205662) | Populus deltoides microbial communities from Bellville, Georgia, United States - Xylem-PdKOR-R1 | ecosystem: Host-associated > Plants > Phyllosphere > Stem > Wood/Secondary xylem...
ACAGGCGGCGCGACGCCGTCTGGACTGAGGGAACGCGCCGACGGAGTCGCTGCGCGGTCCCGAGGGAAGACGGCGTCACCAGCGCCGCCGTGGAGCTCACGCAGGGGGCACGGTGAGTTGGGTCTTCCTCGCAGGCGCGATCCTGTGCGAGGTCGCGGCGACCGCATCACTGCGCGCCTCGGACGGTGGCCGGAAACGTCGCTGGCTGCCCGTGGTCCTGGGCGGTTACCTCATCTCGTTCACGTGCCTGTCGTTCTCGTTGCGCGCGGGGATGCCGATCGGCGTCGCGTACGGCGTCTGGTCCGCGATCGGCGTCGCCCTGACCGCCGTGCTGGCCCGGGCGATCTTCGGAGACCCGTTGACCCGCACCATGATGGCGGGCATCGCCCTCATCGCCGCCGGAGTTCTGCTGGTGGAACTCGGCGCCCACTGACTACGAGCGGTGGCGGCCGGAGAGAACGTCGAAGACCTCGTCGTACCGGCCCTCACGGTCGGCGTTGCGCTGCCACTTCACCCGTTCGACGAGGACCTCCGCCGCCTCGGGGTCCGCTGTGAGCAGGGCGAACGACTCGTCGAGGAACTCCTCCAACGGCATGGCGATCTCACTCTCCTCCTGGTGCATCAGCGTGGTCCGCACGGCCGGCGGGACGAGTTCGGTGACCGCGACGGGAGTACCGGACAGCTGCACCCGCAGGGCCTGGGTCCAGGCGTGGACCGCCGACTTCGTGGCGCTGTAGGTCGGCGTCGCCGGCAGCGGCACGAAGGCCAACCCCGAGGAGACGGTCACGATCCGCGCCCGAGGTTTCGCCAGCAACGACGGCAGGAACGCGTGGACCAGCCGGATCGTCCCGAGCAGGTTCACCTCGATGGTCCGTTCGCTGACGTCGAGCGCCGCCGGCAGGGCGGTGACCTCGGCGAGGGTCTCGGGTTCCATGATCCCGGACATCGTGACCAGGACGTCGACGTCGGGTAGGGCCTGCGCCGCAGCCTGGATCGAGTTCGGATCGGTCACGTCGATCTCCACGGTCCTGATGCCGGGGTTCTCCGCGGCGATCTTCTCCAGGAGCTCGGTGCGTCGTCCGCCGACGATGACCGAGTTCCCGGCGGCCTGCCAGCGCAGGGCGAGACCGAGGCCGAGACCGGACGTCCCGCCGGGGATGAAGACGGTGTTGCTCATGAGTTTCTCCTTCGAGGTGATGTGGTCAGTCGAACCTCTGACGTCCGAGGACACCGAGGAATCCGAGGTGTTCGTGCGCCGAGGACCCGACCTGGGGCCGGAACACCACGAGCCGGTGCCCGGTGCCCGGGCTGAGGACGACGTCGCACTGCAGGTCCAGGACGCCCACCTGCGGATGCAGCAGCCGTTTGGGGGTCGAGCTCAGCGGCGAGACCTCCTGCAAGGCCCAGACCCGGGCGAACTCCGGGCTGCGCTCGAGCAGGTCCGCGACGAGACCGTTCCCGAACCGGTCCCCCGCGGCCCGTCGGGCGAGCCCCGCCCGAAGGTCTGCCGCGTAGGACCGGCCGATGCGGTCGTACTCGGCCGGTTCGTTCAGTGCCCGGGAGTTCACCGGGTCGGCGAACCAGCTCCAGGTCACGTTGGAGGCGTACCCGGGCAGGTCGGTGAGCTCACCCAGCAACGCCTGGGCGGCGCGGTTCTGCGCGACGACGGTGAGCAGGTCGTCGGTCACCTGGGCCGGGGTCGAGGCCAGGGCGTCCAGCAGGTAGGTCAGGGCCGGGTCCACGTGGGCCCAGGGGGTGCGCGCCTCCGGCGGACGCTGGCCGGCGAGCCGGAACAGGTGGTCCCGTTCGTCCGACGTCATCCGCATCCCCCGAGCCAGGGCGGCCAGCGCCTGCTCGGACGGGTTGCGGACCCGGCCCTGCTCGAGGCGGGAGTAGTAGTCCGTTGACAGGGTGGCCAGCACCGCGACCTCCTCGCGGCGCAGCCCGGGGGTGCGGCGCCGCAGACCCGACGGCATCCCGACGTCCTCCGGACGCAGCCGTTCCCGGCGCGAGCGCAGGAAGTTCCCCAGGGCGTTGTCGTCGTCCACGGGGCCATCCTGACCCCGGACCTCTCAGCGTCCCGCGCCCCGCGCATCCGGGGTCCGGTAGACCCACCCTCGTCGCACGACCCGCGCGACCCCCTGCTGCGCGGCGGACCAGGCCGCTGAGGTCGCCCAGTAGAGCAGCACCCCGACGGGGAAGTGCACGGTGGTGACCGCCACGACGACAGGGATCACGACCAGGAAGGCCGTCGGGGGGCGTTGCGTCCCCAACAGCATGGTCACCAGCTGGAAGCCTGCGCTGGCGGCCACGAGCAGCACCCCCACGAGGGATCCCGTCCCCGTCGCGGCCAGCGCCGTCCCGAACAGGGTGGCCCCGCCGAACATCGCCGTCCCCGACTCCAGGGTCAGCGTGAGCGCCAGGAAGATCGGCGACTGCAGCACGGCAGGCAGGCACCCGGCCAGCGGGTTCACCCCGGCCTCGCGGTGAGCGGCGAGGAGTTCGCTCTGCTGGGACTGGCGGGAGGCCGGGTCGTCACGGCCGCGGTACTTCGCCTGGATCGCCGCGATCTGCGGCCGTACCGCGGCGGCCCGACGGGCGGAGCGGAGCTGCAGGACGAACAACGGCAGGATCAGCGTGCGGGCGATCGCGACGAGGGCCACGATCGCCAGCGGCCAGGAAAACCCGGACTCGTGCAGGTGGACCAGGAGCGAGGTGACGACGTCCTCGACGGGACGCAGGACAGCAGAGAAGGTTTCGAGCACGGTGAACTCCGGCGGTGAGCGGGAACGGGAGAGGTGGTCACTCCCGTACGCGCACCTCAGCTCAGCCGAGGCGGTTCAGCACGGGAGGAGTGACGTCTCCGGTGCTCGGGGCTGCGGGTTACCGTCCGAGGCGGGCTCGTTCTGCGGCAACGTGTCCGCGGGTTCTTCTCGTTGAACCGGTGGTGGCGGGGCAACGGCCGTCAGCAGTTCGGCCACCACGACGCGCACGCGGCCGGCACCGAGCAGGAACCCGGCGGACAGCACCACGGCGGTCCCGAGCAACAACTGCTCGGAACCGCCGAGGAGGACGAGCGCGGAGAACAGCAGCGGCAGGACCAGCAGCGCAGCACTCGACCGCGCGCTCACCTCCCGCAGTGCGTTCATCCCCTGACCATAACCGCCGCAGAACTCAGCGGACAATCCTGCCGATGGAGGCGAGCGAGTCACCGACGATGATCCCGGCGCCCACCAGGGCCACCTCCTCGTCCGCCTTCGGCCCGCGGATGCGGCGGTAGATCAACCGGCCCGCGAGGCAGACGAACACCAGCCAGCAGGCGTAGGGCGAGGAGATCAGCAGACCGGTCGCCAGCAGCAGCCCCATCTGCCGGCGCGGGCCGCCCAGGAGTTGCAGGATCGCCCCGGGGATCGCCCAGAGCACGATCGTGCGGATGGTGTCCGGGTCGCTGAGCCCGGTCCGGATGGTGTCGGCGTAGACGGTGGCGACCGGCGGTAGCTGGCCGTTGTCGAAGTACGACCGCCAGACCAGCACGACCACGATCGTCCCGACGAGGAACCCGACCAGCGCGGAGAAGTACTGCTGCTTGCGCCCGGCGATCTCGTAGGCGCGGTACCCCGGGTGCCGGGACCAGCGGCCGCGCAGGATCCAGCCGGCCTTGAGGTCGTAGCCCATGTCGGCGAACGCGGGGCCGGTGGCGGCGCAGTACCCGACGAGCACGACCATCGGCACCTCGGGGAACCCGAGCGCGAGGCCGATGACCATGAAGATCAACGTGACGGCGAAGGCCGGGAACCAGCCCGAGTGCATGGCGGCCAGGCCCACGACGAGCTCGTGCGCGAAGGCGGCGACGACCGCGAAGACGATCCAGCCGATGAGGGCCGGCACCGACAGGTCGGCGTACAGCCCCGCCGCGAGCGAGGTGACGACCGCCCCGATCGCGAACAGCACGACGCCCTGGCCGAGGCTGCGGCGCAGCGCGGCGGGAGTCACCGTGTCCTCCTGCGCAGGGTCGGGCACGACCTCCGGAGCAGGCTTCCGGCTCTTGCGACGGTCCAGCAGGATCCAGACGGCCTGCCCGAGCGCGACCAGGCCGGCGCCGACCATGAGGCCGTGCGGGACGTACGCGCCGGTCAAGGAGTAGTCCTCGAACCCGGGGACCACCGTCAGGTACTGGTTCACCATCAGCCCGAGGCCGAACATGAACAGCGCGACGACGTTGCCGATGAGGGCCACGCCGGCGGCCGAACCACTGACCCCGAGCCACGAGGAGACCGCTCCGACGACGCCGCCGCCGACCAGGACGAGCGCCCGCTTCCCACCGGAGTCCCCGGCCTTGATGGTCTCCGCGGCCGCGATCCCGGGCGGCCACGCGGCCTTGGCCGAGAGGAACTTCGACCCGAAACTCCGGTAGAGCACCCAGGAGTCGACGGCGAGGCCGATGAGACCGCCGAAGAACAACGGCCACACGAGGCTCATGTCGCCGTAGGCGTACCCGACGGCCATCGGGATGATCAGCGAGTTCGCGGCCCCGAACGTGGCGGACGAGATCGCCGTCTGGGCCAGGTTCTGCCGGTTGACGTCGCGGAACCGCTGGAACCCGGCCAGCCCGATCCGGCCGATGACCATCGCGACGAGGGCGCCGATGACGGACGTGTTGGCCGAGACGCCGAGGGTGGTGACCAGGTGCAGGCCGATGAGCGCGCCGAGGACGGACAGGGCGACGGTCAGCAGCAGGGTTCCCGGCGCGAACGCCGAGGGGTGGGGCGGGATCTGACCGGTGGTTCCGGCCTCGGTCTGCGAGGCGGGTGCTTCCTGGGCCACGAGATGAACTCCCTTCGGGTCGTCAGAAACTGGTGAGGTTCTCCCGCAACGTCCGGTACGGGTAGCCGTCCCGGATCAGTCCGCGCCGGCGCAGCACGGGGGCCAGGCCGTCGCCGACGTCGGTGAGGTTGCGCCGGGTGAAGGGCAGCACGACGAGGTACCCGTCCCCGCCGACCTGGTCCATGACCTCCTCCATCCGGTCGGCCACGGTCTCCGGGCTGCCCACGAGTTCCACGGTCTCCTGCCCACGCCGGGACTTCAGGATCTCCCGCAATGGTTTCCCCGTCCGCGCGAGCTTGTCGAAGACGGCGTACGACGACTGGTGGCCGTTGACCCGGTCGGTGAGGTCCGGCAGGGGTTCGTCGAGTTCGAACTGCGACATGTCGATCCCGGAGATGTACGACAGGGCGGCGAGCTGGTTCGTCTGGTCGGCGTCGGCCGCGGCGTTCATGGCCCGTTTGCGTTCGCGCGCCTCGGCGTCGGTGTCCCCGAGGACGGGCGAGATGAGGTGCATGAGTTTGAGGTCCTTGCCACTGCGCCCGCCCTCCTGCGCCTTGGCGGTGATGTCCTCGCGGTAGGCGCGCATCCCGTCCACCCCCGGTTCGGCGGCGATGATGGTGTCGGCGTGCCGGGCCGCGAAGGCCCGGCCCGCAGGCGATCCGCCGGCCTGGCAGATGACGGGGTGGTACTGAGGGCTCGGGACGGCGTTCAACGGGCCACGGGTGGAGAAGTACGGGCCCTCGTAGTTCGCGTAGTGGATCTTGTCGGGGTCGGCGAAGGTTCCCGTCGCCTCGTCGAACACGACCGCGTCGGGTTCCCAGCTGTCCCACAACGCCCGCACGGCCTTGATCCAGTCGTCGGCCATGTCGTAGCGCAGGTCGTGCTCGAAGTGCTTCTCGTACCCGAAGTTCTGGGCCGCGGCGTGCGGGGAGCTCGTGACCAGGTTCATCCCGAACCGACCCTCGGTGAGGTGGTCCAGGGTGTTCCCGAGGCGGGCGGCCAGGAACGGCGGGTAGAACGACGTGGACAGCGTCGCGATGATGCCGATGTTCCTCGTGGCGCGGGCCATCAACGGCACCAACGGCATCGGGTCCTGCCGGATGAGTCCCCGCTTGGCCGCGTACGCGAACGACTTCTCGTAGAAGTCGTACAGGACGTAGGCGTCCTCGAGCATGAGGTAGTCGAAACCCGCGTTCTCCAGGATCTGCGCGCCCTGCTCGAACAACTGCGGGCGGGCGAGGTCCTGCGCGACGTTGCCGGACCACTGCTGGTTCCAGCCGTACGCGCCGAAACCGAAGTTGACGAACCATCCCAGCCTGAACATGTCCCGACCCAACCGCAACGGCCGACCCCACGGAACACGAAACCCACTATCTGGGTGTTGCTTCTGCGTTACGAACGTTCCCCTCGTCAGGCCGGGGTGTCACGATGCCGTCGTGACGACCCGAACCCCCCTCTCCCGCCTCGACATCGAAGGTGTCGTGTTCGACGACGAGTTCAGGAACTCGACGATCAACCTCCTCACCGCCCACGAGTCGATCCGGCGGTACCGCCCCGACCCCGTCCCCGAGGCGGCGTTGACGGCGATCCTCACCGCCGCCCGCAGCGCACCGACCTCCTCGAACCTGCAGGCGTACTCGATCGTGGTGGTCACCGACGCCGGCCGTCGCGAACGGTTGGCCGAGTTCGCCGGGGGCCAGCGCTACGTGGCCGACACCCCGGTGTTCCTCGTCTTCTGCGCCGACATCGCGCGCCTGCAGAAGGTCTCCCGTCGACAGGACCGGGAGTTCGCCGCCCGCACGCTGGAGATGTTCCTGCTGGCGAGCCTCGACGCGGGGCTCGCGATGCAGAACGCGATCGTGGCCGCGGAGTCACTGGGCCTGGGAACGTGCTGCATCGGGTCGCTGCGCAACGACCCGGCGGGCGTCGCCGCGGAACTCGGGCTGCCGCAGGGGGTCTTCGCCGTCTCGGGGTTGTGCCTGGGGTACGAGCAACCCGACTCCCGCCGCGGGGTGAAACCCCGACTCCCGGCCGCGGCCACCGTGCACCGCGAGCAGTACGACGACTCCGACCTGGAGCGGAACCTGCAGGACTACGACCGCACGATGACCGCACGCGGCACCTACGAAGGGCGTCGGGTCGAGACGGGCGACGTCGAACGCAGCGAGGAGTACGGCTGGTGCGAGCACACCGCCCGCCGTACGAGCCGGCCGCAGACCCTGCTGGCGCGTTCGGCCTCGTTGCGGGCCGACCTCGTCGAACAGGTCGAGGAGCTTGGGTTCACGATCCGGTGATCACACGAGCAGTTCGGCCACCAACCGGGCCACCACCGACCTCGCCACGACGACGGGGACGCCGGCCGTCTGGGCCACCCGCCGGTGCGCGTCGGTGAACCCCATGCAGTCCAGGACGAGCAGTTCCGCACCGTCGTCGACCAGACGGGCCGCCACGTCGGCGAGTTCGTCGTCGGTGCCGGTGTAGGGCGAGCTCGCCCCGACCCGCAGGTCCAGGCGGTGGCCGGCGAACTTGGTGTCTGAGAACTTGGCGTGGGTCATCTCGACCTGCTCCGGCAGGGGGCAGATCACCCCCACGGCGGCCGCCCGCGCCCCCAACCCGACCACGGCCGCGGTCAGCAGGTGGTCGGGAGTCAGCAACGGTTTGGTGGGGGCGACCCCGTCGAACTCCCCCGTGCAGGCCAGCAGGACGACGTCGACCTCGGTCTCCAGCTTGGCCAGCGCCGCGGGGAGGCGGGACTCGATCTCGTGGGCGGCGAACACCGCGGTGCGGCCGTCGGGCAGGCGGGTGGTGAGCACCTCGTCGTCGCCCGGCCCCGGGGCGAGGGCGTCGACCTCGGCGCGGTCCAGACCGTCGAGGACGCCCGCGTCGACGACGTCCTGCCCGGGCGGCAGCAGCCGACGCAGGTCGTCGACGAGTTCGGTCCGCGGGGACTGTCCGATGCTGAGCACGCCGAGGGTGACCATCGCCGCAGCGAACACCGAGCGGGGCGACACGGGAAGGCGTATCCCACCATCTGGGTGTTTCGTCGGGGTAACACCTACCCTCTGGGGGTGGCCGAACCGCTGCAGACCATCACCCGGGCGCTCGACGTCCTGCTGTCGTACACCGAGGAGCGCACCGAATGGGGGGCCAGCGAACTCGGCGGGTCCCTCGGCTGGTCGCAGTCCTCGGCCCAGCGGGTCCTGGCCGCCCTGGCCTCGCGCGGATTCCTCTGGGCCGACCCGTCGACCCGCCGGTACAGCCTCGGCCCCGCCCTGTGGCGGTCGTCGCTGCTGTTCGAACGGACCGGCGGCCTGGGCCGGATCGCGACCCGTTCCCTGGAACGCCTCGCCCAGGACACGGGGCTGTCCGCGTCCTTCTCGGTCCGCGACGGGGGTTTCACCCGAGCCGTCGGTGAGGCCGTGGGCCCGGACGGACCGCAACGGAACGTCCCCCTGGTCGGCGAACTCATCCCCGCGCACGCCGGAGCCACGTCCCGGGTGTGTTTCGCGTTCGTCGATCCCGAGGTCCGGCGCCCGCTGGTGTACGGCCGTCCCCGCGGTCGGTACACCGAACGCACCGAACTCGACGCCGACCGGCTCGAGGAACTGTTCGACCGGGCCAGGACCGATGGTTTCGCCGTGTCCCGCGGCGAGTGGGACGCGACCACCCACACCCTCGCCGTCCCGTTGCTGCTGGGCCGGCAGGTGGTGGGCGCGCTCAGCCTGACCGCGGCGGCCCGAAACCCCGAGACGGATCTCGTGGAGTTCCTGCCCGACGTCCAGCGGGCCGCGGCCGAACTGACGGCGGTGCTCGCCGGGAGAACTCCCGCGCCGCGCCGGGACTGGCGACGAACCACCCGAAACCCTTGAGCCCAGAGTGACCGCTTCCCCCGGACGGGGGAACGATCATGCTCCGATCGGTTGTACAGGTGCACGAACCCTTACGCAACGTGTTCACGGGTGTCACGATTCGGTACAGCACCCCGAACCGGAGGAGAAACTCATGCGCCGCGCCCGCACCACCCTCGAAACCCTCACCGTCCTCGAGGGTGAGGACCTCGAGAACGCCTGGCAGACCTACGAGGTCGCGTTCACCGGTCTGGCCACCCGGGCCGTCCAGCAACACCTCATGACCCGCGAGGAGTTCGAGGAGGTCTGCGCCGACGAGCGCTGGATCAAGTACGTCACCCGCGACCTGGACCGCGGCGGAGCGGTCTGCTCGTTCGCGACGTTCACGAACGACCTGTCGGCGGTCTACCAGCTGTCCGAGGACTTCTACCAGAACCGTTGGCCGAAGCAGTTCGCCGAACGGTCCATCTGGTACATCGGCTGCGTCGGGGTCCACCCCGCGTACCGCAGCAGCGGCGTCTTCGTCACGCTGGTCGAGGCGATGATCCGGGTGGTGCACGAACAGGGCGGCGTCGCCAGCCTGGACATCTGCCGGTACAACGACGAAGCCCTGGCCCTGCCGCGGCTCATCGGCCGGATCGTGAACTCCCTCAGCCTCGAGACCTCGGGCGAGCGACTCGACGTGCAGACCTACTGGGCCTACGACTTCAGCGCAGCCTGACCCGGCACAGGAACGGTGTTCCGACCGTCGACCACGGGGAAACGCGCGAGGTAGTCAGCGGTGGAGGCGGAGTTCTGCGCCTTGTGCCACAACCACCCCTGGCCGTGACCGACCCCGAGGCGCTGCAACACCTCCCGCTGTTCCTCGGTCTCGACACCCTCGGCCGTGACGGACAACCCCAACGCCTCGCTGACGGCCACGACGGCCCGGACGACGGCCTCGTCACCGACGTGCTGACCGACGCCCGCGACGAAACTCCGGTCGATCTTCACCCGGGTCACGGGCAGGCTGCGCAGGTAGCTGAGCGCGGAGTACCCGGTGCCGAAGTCGTCGACGGCCAGCCCGACGCCCTGGGCGCGCAGCGCGTTCAGCAGGTCCAGCGTCTGCCCGTCGTGCTGCAACATGGAGGATTCGGTGATCTCCAACAGCAACGACGAACCGTCCACCCCGTGGGCCCGCAGGAGTTCGGCCACGACGTCGGCGAACGCGGGGTCCACCAACTGACGTGGGGAGACGTTCACGGACACGACGAAGTCGCTGCCGACGACCCCGAGATCCCGCCACCGCCCCAGTTCGGTCAGTGAGGTGTCGAGCACGAACCGTCCGACGTCGACGATGAGCCCTGTCTCCTCCAGCACGGGCACGAAGGCGACCGGCGAGATCGGGCCGTGCAGCGGGTGGATCCAGCGCAGCAACGCCTCCACCCCGCGGGGCGCGCCCGTGGCGACGGAGGTGATCGCCTGGAAGTGCACCTCGAGGGTGCGTTCGGCGACGGCGGTGCGCAGGTCGAGCTCGAACTCGACCTCGTCCCCGATCTCACGTCGCAGGGCCTCGTCCCAGACGACGGCCTGGTCCCCGCCCTGCGCCTTGGCCCGGGACAACGCCGAGTCGGCCTCGCGCAACGCGACCGCCATGGTGGAACCCACCTCGGCGACCCCGATCGAGGCCGACAGGGAGACCTCGCCACCGGGGCCACCGGGCAGTCGGGCGGGGGCCCGCAGGACGTGCAGGAGTTTCCCGGGCAGTTCCGCCGCGCCGTCGCTCGGCACCGCCAGCACGAACTCGTCGCCGGCGAGTCGCCCCACCAGGGCCGAGGCCGGCACCGTCCGACGCAGGCGGTCGGCGACGACCCGCAACAACGCGTCCCCCGCCACGTGCCCGTACACGTCGTTGACCCGTTTGAACCCGTCGAGGTCGACGAACAACAACGTCGTACCGCTCGGGTCGATGTCGACGCGACGTTCGAACTCGTCGCGCCCCAGCAGGTCGGTCAGCGGGTCGTGGGTGGCCCGGTGCTCCAGCACCGCCCGCGCGGCCGCCTGTCCGTTGACCGCTCCGACCGCCCGCGCGACCAGCAGACCGATCATCAGGCACAGCACCGCGAACGCGACCACCTGACCGGTGGGTCCCTGCCCGGTGCGGATGCTGGCCAGGAACGCGGCCCCCGCCAACGACAGGCACAGGACGGTGAGCCGGACCGGCGACCAGGCGTCGAAGGACGTGCGCGGGACGAGCTGTTCCTGGCGCGGGAGGTGGAGGACCGCGACCGCGATGAGGAAGTAGCCGACGAGGTAGGGCGCGTCGTAGGTGGAGGGGGCGACGTAGATCCCCTGCAACCCCAGGACCGCGTATCCGAGGTCGCCGACGAGCAGACACGCGACGGCCCCTCCGAACCAGCGGTGCGCCACCACGCCGGGGGCGGTGAGCAGCAGGTCCAGTACGAGCACCACGACGACGACGTCGACCAGTGGGTAGGCCCCGGCGAGCGCCGACATCACCACGGGCTGTCCGGGCAGGTCCAGGACGGGCAGGACCAGGAACTGCACGGCGGCCGCCGAGGCGGTCAGGGTCGCGAGCAGCACGTCGAAGACGACCTCGCGGCGCAACCCGCCCGCGGCCCGGGCCATCCGGCCGAGGGCCACCGCGAACATGACGTACCCGGCGAGCGAGAAGAGGTCCGGGCAGAACTGCAGGACCCCGATCTGCTGATCGGCCCACGGACGCAGCGCCCCGCCGACGAGGAACAGAGCGGCGCAGGCCGGTATCAACGACCAGCTGAACGGCGGCCCGGTCCGGCGCCGGCGGACGACCACGGCCATCACCACGACGGCGCCGATGCCGACGAGACCGAGCAGGCCCGTGCGCACGACGTCCGGGACGGGGCTCAGGTAGACGGCGACGAGCGCGACCGCCGTGGCCAGGTGAGCGATCCAGGCATGGCGGTGCGCCGTGCGCAGCCCGCTGACCGCTCCAGCGCTCACGTTCCCCTCCCTCGTTCAGGGAAGGGATCGACGTGAGCGCTGCCGATCTTGATCGCTGTGACCCGTACGGGTGAGCAGAGTGCTGATCACCCCGTGCCGGGCGCGGCGGTGTGCATCTCCCCACGAGGTCAGACGGCGACGACCTCGACGAGTTCGTCCGAGCCCTTGAGGTCCTTCGCCGTGCGCGTGTACGGCCGGGCACCGTGCGCGTGCGCGGTGGCCGCGATCAACAGGTCCGTCGTGCCGGCGCGGGACTGACGACCGCTCACGGTGACCGCAGCTGCCAACATGCCGTAGCTGGCCGCCACCGCTTCGTCCAGAGGCAACGCGTCGAACCTGCGCTGGAGGTGGGACAGCCGCCGAAGCCGCTCGGCGCGCACGGCGTCGTCTCGCGTGACGAGGACGCTGGTGTCGAGAACCGCCTTCACCGAGGATCCCAGGGGTTGTGCAGATCACCGTCGACCAGATCGCGGTCCGTCCCCCACGTCGGATCGGGCGGGCCGGCGAACAGGTCCTCGACGTCGGCCCAGGTCCGCCACGTACGGGAGTTCGCGGGAACCAGTCGGGCGCTGTCACGGCCGGCCACCGTGATGGTGACCTCCTCGCCCGCTTCCACCCGACGCAGGAGTTCGGACGCCTGTTGCCTGAGTTCGCGAAGGCCGACGCTCGTCACGAGTCTCAAGTAGCACTTGTGCTACCTGCCATCACCTCAACTTTCAGGCCGTGACGCGCTGGTGCACCAACGGCACCTGCACGGGTTCGCTCGCCGCGATGGAGAACCCCCCGTCCAACGCCTGCGCGGCCCAGTCGAACCGTTCGGGGGTGTCGGTGTGCAGCGTCATCAGCCGCTGCCCCTTGGACACCCGGTCCCCGCGCACGGCGTGCAGTTCGACCCCGGCCCCGGCCTGCACCGACTCCTCGCGCCGGGACCGTCCGGCCCCGAGCCGCCACGCGGCGACCCCGACGGCCATCGCGTCGACGTCGAGGAACCCGTCGGCCTCGGCGAGCACCTCCTGGGTGTGCCTCGCCTCCGGCAACGGTGCGGACGGGTCACCGCCCTGGGCGGAGATCATCCGGCGCCAGGCGTCCATCGCGCGGCCGTCCTGCAAGGCGTCCGCGGGGTCGACGTCGATGCCGACGGCCGTGAGCATCTCGCGGGCCAGCACCAGCGTGATCTCGACGAGGTCCTTCGGCCCGCCGCCGGCCAGCACCTCGACGGACTCGCGCACCTCCAGCGCGTTCCCGGCCGTGCGGCCCAGCGGCGTCGACATGTCGGTGACCACCGCGACCGTCCGCACCCCGGCGTCGGTACCGAGGTCGACCATCGTCCGGGCCAGTTCCAGGGAGTCCTCCAGGGACTTCATGAACGCGCCGGACCCGGTCTTGACGTCCAGGACGAGCGCGCTGGTGCCCTCGGCGATCTTCTTGCTCATGATGGAACTCGCGATGAGCGGGATCGCCTCGACGGTTCCCGTCACGTCACGCAGCGCGTAGAGCTTCTTGTCCGCGGG
>Ga0325400_1004306_pt1 | contig 13158 bp, 7 predicted proteins | sample PopdelMetagenome_2_FD_205662 | JGI IMG/M metagenome (GOLD analysis project Ga0325400, IMG submission 205662) | Populus deltoides microbial communities from Bellville, Georgia, United States - Xylem-PdKOR-R1 | ecosystem: Host-associated > Plants > Phyllosphere > Stem > Wood/Secondary xylem...
GTATTAGCTGGAAAAGAGAGAGAACGGATCAAGGTGAAGTGAGTGCTTTTAAAAAAAATATAGCGGATATAACTAAATTTTGAAGAATCTAAAGACAAGGAAGTATCTTTGTAGTTCAGAAACAAGAGAAGTAATGTAAGAGAGGAGAATGATTGCAAAAGTTATGTTCTTTTGGAAAAGTGCTTTTGCACCTCAATCGACAGAGAAGACGAGAGAAAATTTTAAGTAACTTCACCGTCCAAAAATATTTTTTAAAAAATATTTTTTTTAATTATTTTTTTAAAAACAAAATTAGATTATTTTAATATACTAATATAAAAAATATTTAAAAAATATTATTTTACTATATTTTTAAATAAAAAAATAAAAAATAATTATTATAACAATACCAAATAAACTATAAAACAAAAATCAATGACGTTTTGTTTATTGAACAAGTATGGAGATAAATAAAGAACTAAAAATTGAAATTTTTCTTTTTTTTTCTTCAACTTTGGAAAAGGTAATTTTGGATTGCAATTAGAAAAAATAAATAAAAATTAATTTTTGTGCCTAATGTCATCTTTTCCACTTAACTTGTTCTCAAAAAATTAAAAAAATTCTTTTTTATATATATATTTTTATGTACAAGATTAGATAGGAGGCGATGTGAACCAACCTATTTTTTTTATAACATCAAAAAAATACCAAGATGATGCAAACGTTAAAAAAGATTAGGTTTAATAAGATGAACTAATTTAAATAATATATAAAAAAAGCAATAATAATAAATAAACTCACAAAAAAATTGACAAAGTAAAAAATGATAAAAGAAGAAAAAACCCAACCTGAGCCCATCTAGGTTAAACTCGTACGTTCAATTAAAAAACAATTCAATGTTGAAGAATAAAATTAATAACAAAATAACAAAAAAATAATTAATATAAACCCAGGTTAACATGCTAACCTGGTGATCATGGACACATGATTGGGAAAACCTCATAGAAAAAAAAAAGCATGAATGTCAATTTTCAATAAATTAAATATTGAAGGATGAAATTAAAAATAAAAAATAAAAATAATCCTAAAAAAACCAAATTTAACCTATGTTAACCTTCTAGACTTTGTGGCCTTGGCCATGAGCTCATGACAAGCCTCAAAGAAAGTCGACTCTAAAAAACAACAAAGCAAAATTATAAATTAATAAAATATTAAGGGATGAAATTGAAAAGAAAATGCAATAAAATAAGGCTCCTAAACAAAAGAATAACAATAAAAGGAATGAGACTAAATTTGATATAAAAATAATTTGAAATCAAATATTGCGGAAAGAAATTGAAAACAAAGTTCAATTAGAAAAGGGGTTAAAAAAACAAACAAAAATCAAAAGAATAGAGATCAAGTTTGATATACAAATTAATTAAAATCTAATAACGAGGGATAAAATTGAAGAAAAAAATAACCAAAATTACAAACAAAACAAATAACAATAATAATAATAAAAAAGGACCAGTAAGGATACAAAAAACTAATGAAAAGACATGTTCATCTTTTAGCAAAGAGAAGAGTGAGAAAAAAGTTCATCGAAGCTTAAGGACTCCTCCGCCAGCTACATACCCAGCTCCGTTGGAAAGAACACATTAAGCCACTTCCAATACTACTCAACTGGTGCGGGCGTCACCCACTTGTTTGCACATGTCACGCATGCATAAGCAAAATGTTTTCTAATTGACATTAAAATTATTAAAAAACCAAGTCGCCATCAATCCAACCTGTTAATTACCAAAAACAAACACTTGAAAATATGCAAATACCCTTGGTTGCAAGTTTTTTTTTTTTTTGTTTCTAAGGGTATTAAAGTCTTTATTTGTTTCTTGAAAATATAAAAAGACCCAAAAAATAAAAAAATAAAAAATATATTATTTTAATGTATTTCCAAATAAAATACACTTAAAAAATAAATACTACCACGATACCAAACAAGCTCTAAAACAAAAATTAGGCATTTTGTATTTTGAGCAAATAGGGAGACAAATAAGGAACCGGAAATTGAAAATTGTTTTTTCAACCTTGAAAGAGGTAATTTTGGAGTGCATTTGGAAAGGATAAATAAAAATTAGTTTTGTGTCTAATGTCATCTTTTCTACTCAACTTGCCCCAAAATTATGAAAAACAAATTATAGAATTCTTTGTTGTTGTTTTTTTTCTTGTATGGGACTAGATAGGGGTAGTGCGAACCAACCTAATTTTTTTTCAAGATAAAAAAATATGCTAAGATGATGCAAGTGTTAAAAAACCAAAACAATTCAGGATTCGAGTCATTGACTCGATTAGGTTTAATAAGATCAACTAATTTCATTAATAATAAAAAACACAACAGTATTAAGTAAAAACTGACCTAAGCCCATTCGGGTTAAACTATTGAGCTCAATTATAAAACAATTCAATGTACAAGGGTGAAACCGAAAAAAAAATAATTAAGAAAAAAGCAAAAAAAAATTCATGTCAACCCAGGTTAATTCACTGACTTGGTGACCATAGGCACATGATTTGAATAACTCTATAGAAAAAAAAAGGAAAAAAAAAAACATAGACCAATTCTCAATAAATTAAATATTGAAAGATGAAATTGAATTTTTTTTTTTGAAAAAAAAGGTCCTCAGAAAGACTAAACTCAACCAATATTAATCCTTGAGACTCATGGTCTTGGTCATGAGCCCATGACAAGCCTCAAAGAAAGCAGACTCTAAAAAACAACAAAGCAAAATTATAAATCAATAAAATGTTTGGGGATGAATTTGAAAAGAAAATGCAATAAAAAAAGGCTCTTAAACAAAATAAATTCTAATAAAAAGAATATGGACTAAATTTGATATAAAAATAATTTGAAATCAAATATTTTGGGGTGAAATTGAAAACAAAATTCAATTAGAAAAGGGCTTAAAAAATAAATAGAAATAAAAAAAATAGCGACCAAGTTTGATATAAAAATTAATTGAAATCAAATGATGAAGGATAAAATTGAAGAAAAAAATCAACCAAAAAAATTAAAAACAAAACAAATAGCAATAAGAAAAAATAAGGACTAGAATGGATGCAAAAAACTAATGAAAGGACATAATCATCTTTTAGCCAAAAGAAGAGAAGAGAAAGGTCCATTGAAGCCCAAGCACTCATCCACCAGCCGCATGCCCAGCACCGTTGGAAAGAACACATTGAGCCGCTTCCAACGATGCCCGAAGGGTGCAGGCATCGCCCACTCGTTGGCGCGTTCGTGCACGCACAAACAAAGTGTTTTTTTAATTAATATTAAAATTATTAAAAGACCAAGTCGCCATCAATCCAACTTATTAATTACAAAAAAAAACAACCTGAAAATACGCAAATACCCCTGGTTGCAAGTTTTAATTTTTCTTGTTTCTAAGGGTATTAAAAGACCAAATTGACCTTGAACAACTTGTTAATTACAAAGAAAAAACAACCTGAAAAGACACAAATACCCTTGGTTGCAATTAATTTTTTTTTTTTTGCTTTAAAGGTTATGCAAGTCTTTACATTTTTCCTAAAGAATAATAAAAAGACCAAATTGACCTCGATCAACCTTTAAACAAAATTTGCTTTTAAGGTTAACATAGTCTTTATATTGTGTTCTTAAAAGGTAAAAAAGATTGAATTGTCTTTCAACAATTGAATGGTGGCTAATGTCTCCTATGAAAAAAAAAAACTAAATTACCCCTAAAAGCAAGTTTACCTATTTTTTTTTGTTAGAAGAGCAAAAAGTAATTATAATATTCCAATGAATAGTGATTTGTGTTTATATGCAATTTGTGCAATATGTTTCCTCAATGGCTTTTATTTTTTTAAAAAAAAAATTTAAAGTTTAGGGTTAGTTAAGCTTGGACATTTTTGGCAAATACATCAATTTCAAAATTTCACTTCAATATTTGAATATGTTTATGCATAGTGTCCACTTTATTATTTTTGTATATGTATTAAATAAATTGTATAATAAATTATTTTTCATTAATAACTTTAAATCGATAGTAATAAAATAAGAAAAAAAAATATAATGTTTAGTTCAGTTTGGTAGAACACGGGTCTCTAATACCCGAAGTCATGGATTCAAATTCTATAATGATAGAAGTAGTGGTTCTGATGATTATGATGGTAGCTTTGATGATAATTGTGGTTATGATAGTAATAATATTAATAGTAGTGGTGTTAGTCTAACATTCTAAACTAGAATTTGTTGTTGAGCTAATGATATAGTAGAAATAAGGATAAAATAATTATTGTTATAATAGTTATTTAAGAATAAGGCATCGATAGTAAAGACCACAATGGTGATTATGACAACAATAGTAAAGAGGTGGTAAACAGTGATGGTGACAACAATAATGAAGTGGTGGTAAACTAGTAATAATTATGATAGCTAAAGTGGTTAAATGTTGGTATTGAAGAATATTGTGATCAATTGGTAGTCTATGAAAAACATTTAAAGACTTTATAAATTTAAAATATTTTTCTTTATATTAGCATTGTTTAGGGTTTGATTAAAAAAAATTAGTTAACTAAATTTTTATGTTTGTTTTGTATTGGAAAATGAGAGAAACTATTTTCTTGAAAAATACTTTTTACAAAAAATAGACTTATTGCGTCAAGAAAAGCCTGATATGTAGCATCCTTAATTCCAGGACTTTTGGGTGACAAATAGTTGTCAAATAGATTCTACAAGAGTCTAGATTATTACAAATTGACTGAGACGAATATGAATTCCCTTGTTGGTTTAATAAAACATTAGGTGATAACCATTGCCACCCCTTGAAAGGTGAACCCGTATTTAATTTACCTTATCTTTTTTCACATGCATGCAACATTGCATGTCATTCATTTGCAGAAGAACTATAGGCCCACCCCTAAATGCCAACCCCTACCAAGATTTACAAAAAGCAAATACAAGAGTTCAGTCTAGACATAAGCAAGATAACTTATTGATAAAGAAGATGGCTCAGTCAACCGATATGATACGACAAGTCATCCACTCTGAAAGGAAGCCCCCATACATGAAAGCCAATACTGAGAAGCTCAATATGAATATTCCTCCTAGTCCATTTTCACACCCTCATTAAAAGATTTGTTTCTGATACTTATATGGTTAATCAAAGTTTGCAAATTATTGTCTTCAATGACACGAGTTCTTCAAAGATTTATGTTGTCTTGCCACAGAATTCACTATGATTTGCTGCAAACCAGATACATCAAACATCTTCACCTTGTCTAAATCCACAAAACTAAAAATCACAAGAATTTTATAATATCAAGTTTGTAAGCTGATGAAAGGGAAAAATTGAGTTTGTGAAAGATAATGTCATCTACCACGTTACAACCGGATCATCTTTAGCATAACAAGTGGTTGGTAAATGTTAACGAGATATAGATATTGTTGGGAAAGCTAATCTAAGAAGGGTGTTGCATTGTCAATCATTTTGTTATGGAACGTTGTAATTCTGTATTTTTGTTTTGGGATTACATCTCATCTTTTTAGTGAAACATGCCTTTTCAATTTCTTTATTGTTTCGAAATCAAAAGATATGTTTTTGTGTGAAAGTAATAACTTGGTATTATATTATTTTCTATAATTTTATAAATATAATGATAAAATGCGTCGAACCCCAAGGTGTGTCATGCCAAACACTAAGAGGCAACCCCTTTGAAACTCATAAAATTGGCCCTCATGATTGATCCCATTGCTTTATTAAAAATATTTTGACCATATTAGTTTTCTAAAAAACCTCTTTTGCCAGAATAATTTTGAAAAAACTGCTTTTGCTTTTTTATTTCAAAAACAATTTGATGTTTGCTTAAAACAGTGTTTAGAAACCCTTTTGTAAGGTGGCAAACAAATCATTCAAGCAACTCTTATTTTGAGGTGACCAAACAATTTTGAACCAATACATGAAAATAAAAAACTCACGTCCCATGTCTCTTAGGCTATTTTTAGCTATATACATAATCACATATAGTTCGATTTGCTAATCATTGATTCATAAAAACATAGGTCTTATGCAAGTTTCAAACCATTACACGGGAAGAGAACAAAATTTATTAGTTCTAATCATTTGCACTTGAAATGATGCAAGGCTATCTTTGTTATCCCTTCATGTTCTAAAAATATATTCCTTATGGTCCCTATTTGAGCCTGAATAAGTTTTTCTTTGTAAAAACCCTAACTAGAATCACACCCAACACTAGGGGGCAAATGAAAATTCCAATGATCAAGAACTAATCCTAACTAAGATCACACTTCACACTGGGAGGCAAATGAAAATTCCAAAAGTCAATGGTCGATTTTGACTGAAATCACACCCCACATTGGGAGCAGGTAGAAATTTAAAGATCAAAGGCTAAAAAGAGGTCATGAAAAAGCCAAAAAGCTCGATAAATCTAAATGTGGGGGGGTATGCCCAAATGAAAGACAAATATGACCAAGCCAAGATCAAAACAAAATGAAGATGCCCCATTAAAGCAATCAAAAAGGGTGAATCAAATAAATACAATAAAAAATACATTGTGGTAGTGATTTTAAGTCTTTTGAACCTTTAAACATTCTTTGAGCCTATAAATCCTTTTATTTTATAGCCAGCAATCATAACTTGCATTACATGTCTTTTAAAAGTCCTTTCTAATTAAGTAAACAAACAAATTAAACCAATAAATGGTATTCTCAAAATACAAAAGAACTTTTTTTTTATATAAAAAACATGACATTGTAAACAAAGTTATTCGTTATTATTTATGCTGATAAAATAGGTGCTAAAAAAGAGATAATTTTTTCTCAAACAAAACTCGAGTTTTTAATCGGGCCTCTTGCTTTGAAACTTAAAAAATAAAAGGCCACCTCATCATGTACCTTTTACCAATTTCAATCTTTCCTTAATAAATGATCAAATTATCCTTTTCCTAAAGATTAAACCCCTTAGGAATTGTAAGAAATTCAAAACAATTTTTTTAAGCTTACATCAGATTATGTCTTTACAAATACAAAACTTCATTTGAGCTATAGACAACCCAATTTTGAGCTAACACTTCATCTCAAACTTTACCATGTCAATTCTCAACCAAAAGCGCACAAAAGATGCACATTAGTATTGAATGGCATGTCCTATGGTTACAATTAAAGAAACACTTTCAAATTTACATCTCATGATTTATTTACAACAATTAGACTTGAATGGATATGATTCTCAAAATTTATGAGTTGATTCCAAAACAAGAAAGTATTTTTAAAACAAAAAAAATCATTGACCGAATTTGCAAAAACCTTAATAGAAATGAAATTGCCACTTCTTGTGAGTTCTCCTTGAAAGTTGAGCAGTTGGGGGTGTAGTAGGTCATGAGAGGGATAATAGATAATTGGAGGGAGGCAAAAAAGTCATTGTGATAACAATAACCAAATGATGATTAAACAAAATTCATTAAAGCTATGAATGACATCTAATAATGACAAGTGTTTTTAATGATAATTAGAAGAATGAGCACAACTAGATTAGATAAAAAAAAAACAATTTTTCTCAAAGATAGTAGACTACTTGATGAACTCCATAAGCAAATAAGAGTAACGCTATACTTTGGGGGAATCTTCATGGCTAAAAGTCTAGTTTACCATTTGAAAGATGGTTATGATATAAGAAAATGCTATCATAAGAGTGTATTTTGATAGATGTTAAAAGCTGCACACAAATAGATTGGCTAAGGGAAATTTGCAATAACCATTGGCAATACATGATTTGATAAACTCTTTTAGAGAAGTGAGAATAATAGAGGCTTCTTCATCAAAATAAAATGAGTGGGCAATTGAGCAAGCATACCATAATTTAGGGTGCATCATCTGATTAGAGGGCAACATAATGGCTAAGAAAGTTTGTCATTTCTTAAAGAACGATTAACTAAGCAAATCTTTTTTTATTCCTTAAAGGTCTAGGCTGAGCGACAAAGAAACAATCAAACACATTGACTACATAGGCAATACCCATATGGGCTAAAGAGTCGAAAGACCAAATCTTAAAAATTCAAAACCTTATCCATCAAGCAATAAAGATATAGCAAGAAAGGGGGGCTATATTTCCAACTAGGTAAGGATGCATGCATGTCATCTAATTCCAAATCATTGCATAATGTTTTTGCATAAATTTTCCGAGGGAAAATCCCCAATGAAGTCCAACCCTGCCATTATAAAGGATAGGTGTCAACCCTATAAATATAAAAACTCCAAAAAATTTAACCTTATCATCAAGAATTTCCAGTTTTAACCTTATTATTAGGAATCCCACATTCAACCCTATCATCAAGAATTCCATATTAAATCTTGTCATTATGAAATCTATTTCAACCCTATCATCAATCTCAAATTCAACCATATCATCAAGATCTTCAATTTTAACCCTATTATCAGGAATTCTTAGCTTTCACCTTGTCATCAAGAATCTCAAATTTCAACATGACATCAGGAATCTCAAATTTGAACCTTATTATTAGGAAATCTCTATTTTTAACCCTATTATCAGAAACTCTCAATTAACCCTATAATCAGGAAGTCCAACTCTTCCATCAAAAAAGGACAAGTGCCAGCCCTGTCATCAAGAAGTGCCAAGAAAATCACACCACACACAGGTTACCCGATCACGAACCATGGGTTGGTCGCTCGAGTAGAGACCATACATGAAAAATCCTAGTTATTTTTCACACACGGGAAGGTTACTCAATCACGAACTATAGACTGGTCGCCCGAACAGAGACCATCCGTGAAAAACCCCATATATTTTTCACGTCACGGACAAGTTACTCAATCACGAACCACAAGCTGGTCGTCCAAACAGAGAACATCTATGATAAATCCTAGATATTTTTAACATTATAGGCAGGTTACCCAATCATGAACCACGGGTTGGTCGCTTGAACAGAAACCATTCATGAAAAATCCTAGATATTTTTCACACCATGGGTAGGTTTATGTGATCATGAACCACTAGTTGGTCGCCCGAAAAGAGACCATCCATAAAAAATCTAAATATTTTTCTCATCACAAGCAGGTTAGCAGATCATAAACCACAAGCTAGTCGCTTGAACAGAGACCATCAATGAAAAAAATCTAGTTATTTTTCACACCACGGGCAGGTTACGTGATGCAAACCATGGACTGGTTACCTGAGCAAAGATCATTCGTAAAAAATTCTAGATATTGTTTTCACCACGAGCAGGTTCCCCAATCACAAACCACAAGCTAGCCGCCCAAACAAAGAACATCCATGAAAACTCATAGTTATTTGTAATACCACGGGCAGGTTACTCAAACATGAACAACGAGTTGGTTGCCTGAATAGAGACCATTCGTGAAAAATCCTAGATATTTTTCATATCATAAACAGGTTACTCGAACACAAACCATAGGCAAGTCATCCAATTAGAGACCACGGGCAAGTCACCCAATCAAAAATCACAGACAGGTTATCCAAACACAAACCACAAGCAAGTCACTCGAATAGAGACCATTCATGAAAAATCCTAAATATTTTCACGCAGCAAGTTGACGCTCTAGTACATAACACCATTTTCTTTTCTTTACAAACTTACTTTCTAAAGTCCCTTACAAGACTTTATACCATAAGTATTGTAAAGAGGGGGCAATTTTCATAACTTGATTTTGACCCATTTTTTTCTTACTTTTTTGAAAAAATTAAAAATAAAAAGAAAAAAGCAATAAAAAATCCAAGAAAATATATTTTTGACGTATTTGCATCATTTTTAGCATTTTCAGCATCTTTTTAAAAGAATTAAAAATTAAAAAAAAACAAAGACTCCTATCTCAAGACAATCAGCCTCTCCTCCATCTCTCCCTCATGGTCCCCTAAACAAACACACCACATTGTCCTTTTGTTTTCAATCTATCTCCTAGTTGGAAACCCATCTTATGACAATAACAACGCCACCTTTTTCTCTCATCTCTTGGGCAAACTTCACTGGCCATCCATTCCATCTTCTTCTACCTCAGCTCCCTTCCAGCCAAAGTAGCCAAAGAGCACTAGTCCAACAAGAATCTCCAATGACCTTCTTTTCAGCCAAATCAGGTCACTCCTTAAGAAAATAAGCCACGCCAACACCATTAATAACTACCACCAGCCAGTGTGGTTTGTTTCCTCCTCTAGAATTAAACCAAGCCATTTTAACTCTCCATCTCACAACAAGACCCACCGCTATTTTCATAAAAAAAAAAACCTTCAACCAACCAACACTAATAGCATTAATGACCTGTTAGCCATTATTGACAGCTTCAAAGACCAAACAACAGCCATAAATGCCAGCAGCAGAAGAAGCTTCTTCATCGATCGCAACTGAAAGCCACCACAACAATAACAATTTCCAAACTATGAGCTCCTTCCACAACAACACCACCAGAGCAATTGGTGTCCTATTATCCCATTTACCCATGACAACCCATAACATCGTGACCCGTCTTATAAAAATGACACCAACCACCACCAGATCTCCATCTCCAATACTAGTCCTTGGATCTTTATTAGTTAGCTCATATTTGTCTCTCAAAACGATATAAAATTTGTGAAGAGAAAAATAGATATGAAAAGATAAAATCAATTATTTGTGTGGGTTATGCTTCTTTTGCATGTGACGTTGGTCTTTACCAAGAAAGAGAGGGAACCACTCTATATCCATTAGTTTTTAGCCTTCCAAAAGCAATGGCGTGTGAACCCACGCGCTGCTAGTGGCGAAGGCGAGTGGAGATCATGCGCCGCCACTGTTCCACCATTTTTGAAAACTTTCTATCACTGTTCATGTACCTCCAACAGTCTTCAGGCTTGATTCTAATAGTTCTTGGACACCCTTAAACACCTCATAAGGTCGATTTATAACCTCAAATATTTTTTGAAAAAATTACTATAATGTTGTGAAATTTGGGACAACGTTTATTGTTGTGTATAAATTTGGGACAATGGCGCTTTTTTGATATTAAATAAATCAGTTTCCTTCCATAAAAACAACAAAAACCTTTCTTTCAAAAATACAATTTTTATTTTAATTTATATATGACTAAGTCTCTCAAAAATAAAAATAAAATCATATTTGCATAAATAATAAAAACAAAAAATACATGGCATTATTTAGCATCTTTAAATATAAAATTCAAGAAAAATAGTTTTGTTGATATCTTTGCATGTATGTTTTGGATTTAAAAATTCATGAGATCTTGACCTATATTTTAAAAATACCAAAAATATTATTTTTTTTGTTTGAATATCAAGGATTATGAATTTATACGTAAGATGTATTCCTGATATTAAAATAAAAATATAAAAAATATGTTTTGACATTAGAAATGTTAGGTTTTAACCTGATAAGATAAAGATCTCCTTACCGATGATGACTTTTCTTAAAATCTTAGACAGGCCAAAGATTAGAAAACACAACAATACTTTAGTTTATATCAAACAAATAAACAATGCAACTTATCTTAAGTAAGAAGTACTAGGGCTGATACGTCCTCCCTATACACAACCGGTCTCATAATCAAGACTCTAAGACCAGTTAGGGTTCCTAATGACCAAAATACCAAGTGACGGCTCCATCAATTCTTTACTAATAAAAGACAAGAATTCCTTATTCTTTTCACTCATCACCATAAAGATCCCAGTCCAGGAAAACAATTGTCGCGATGCCACACACGTGAGACATTAACAATTTAGAAAAATTATGGAATGAAACAAAATTGGATAAAGGACATGTCTTTCTTAAATTATAAGCTTTCTTAAATTATAAGCGGACAACCATGTATGGAATTTAGGGACTTTTTCCATTTTAATGATCAATTATCGACATGGTATATGTATTATATATTTGGCATTGGAATTAACATATTTAAGAAAGATACAGGAGAAAATATGGCAAATTATGAGTTTTACTTTAATTAGTAAAAAAATTTATTTAGAGAATTTAGGAAGATTTAAGAAGTTAACTATGGTTAATAGATTTAATTTGCATTTTTGTAAATATTTGATGTGCAATGGTAATTATGAATGGGATTGAATTAAATTAAATGTATGAGTTAGAGAAATTGCATGCTAAGTTGATTGATTGTGTTAGAGTTGAAGTTGGTATGCATTGAATAAAGGAAATGTTTGAATGTGGATGTTATTGTTTGCATGGTCATGAATTCATGGATTGAGTTTGCTATTATATTGATAAGGATACCTTTGTTAATGTCAGGAGAGTCATTCGTAGCTAGGACTTCCATAGGGGAGCTCTCATGACAGGAGTATTAGGTAGGTGTCTGACACCTTACTTCTTTAATTTAAAGTACGTTTATGTTAATGTTTCATTTATTTGTGAAATTATGTTCAGAAAAAAAAGAATTACTTAATTTAAATAGAAATATAAGTTAGTTATTTGGATGAGGACATGATTTATGAATTGTAAGATAATAAGATACGATAGTCAAGTTGGACAGGGACTTGATCGAAATAAATATCTAAATCAGCTATCTATATAAAGATAAATGTATTGTTTGTTGTTATAATTTATTTTAACAATTGAAAATCAAACGAGGAAATTTGGGTTATATATATATATATATATATATATATATATATATATATATATATATATATATATATAAATTTTATGCCCTTCGAGGCGAAACAAAATGTGAGATTTGAATTAACTGTAACAACATAATTTATTGCATAAATAGGCTTAAGGAATTTTTGAGATTTTAAAATAATACAAATGAGCCATGTTGGGAATTGTAGTATTAATGTTTGGAATTGAAGATTTCTACTCGTAAGCCGTAAATGAGACAATGGGAGTCAAAATGGATTTATAAGAAAAAAGAATGTATTAAACTAAGGAGTTGTCAAATATTTACTATGTCTTTAACATGTCAAAGATGTGAGGTTTTTTTTTTTTTTGACAAATATTAGTGATTGTAATGGTACAATTTTGTATAATAATTGTGTGATTTTATTTGTACTTCAAGTATTTTTTCTTGAAGAACTCAATCCTAAATAGAGTGCGGTCGAGATATCTAGCTTTTTATATTGGATAAAAGCTTCTAATGTCCAATAAAAAAGTTGTAAATGAATTTTTATGTATGTCAAAATGTGTTTTAAT
>Ga0325400_1004307_pt1 | contig 13157 bp, 6 predicted proteins | sample PopdelMetagenome_2_FD_205662 | JGI IMG/M metagenome (GOLD analysis project Ga0325400, IMG submission 205662) | Populus deltoides microbial communities from Bellville, Georgia, United States - Xylem-PdKOR-R1 | ecosystem: Host-associated > Plants > Phyllosphere > Stem > Wood/Secondary xylem...
ATGAAATCCAAATAGGAGCAGTTTTTTGAAAGTAAGCAACATAAGATTAGAAAAAAGACCAAGGAAGATTGTATTTGTATTTGTTGAAAAAAAGTAGTGGTTGGTGTTTTGTATTCACCATGGAATACGAGTGGAGCTTGGAGAGCTATGTTCTATGCATTTTAGATTGTTACTGGTTCCTGAGAGTGATTTGTTGCAACTTGGACAGCTCTCGAACCACCAACCATTGAAAAGGTCATGGTCAGCAATAGAAGCCTTGTATGTGAAACGTGTGTTCTGCAGGCATAGATGGAAAGCATTAAATTGTTGAAGCTGATGAGTTTGCAAGGAAGGAAATATTGATGTAAGTGTGTAAGTAAGATAATAAGAAAGGAAGAATAAAGAAATAAAGGAGAGACTTTATGCCTAATGGATCCATGCATAGAATTTATTTGATTGTTTTCCTATTTTCATTGATTTTATCTTCCAAAGACAACACAGCATGCATGGATGGAGGAAATTGTTGAATCTTCACGAGCATTTGGCCATAGCTAAATCAATGGAAAAAACCATGGAACAGAAAGCAGAGAGTTAATAATGGAATAAAAAGAGGTGTATGTGAGTACTCATTAGAAAATGAGACAACATACTAATGTTTATATGGTAAAAGCTCTGGTATGTCTGGGCTGAAATACTACAGGGAAGCTGTTGTGCCTGTTAAGTTTGCATTGCCTGAAAAGAGAAAAGAAGTGACAGTTATTTGCTATTTTTTTTTTTATGAAAAAAGGAATTAATAGAAACATATCCAATTCTGTAAAGAATTAGAATGTTGCAGTGAAGTAGCCATATAGATCTATTATATATAGAAAACATCGAAACTCAGTGGCACAAAATCCTGAGAAAATAGCAATGACAGGAGACTCAACACTGGCAAGGACAAGATCATCGAAGCTTCGAGCAACGTCACCCCATAAAGTAACACGACGCTCCTCGCCTCTTAAACAAAGAATAAAATGGTTATAATGATTATGACTGTTGCACGTTCGTCAACAAAAGCTGAGTATCGATCTGTTGCAGCTACCGCTGCTGAAATAAAATGGTTGTGTTCACTCTTGACAGATCTTGGCATTACTTTACAACAGGCTCCTACAATCTATTGCGACAATATTGGAGCGACTCAATTGTGTTCTAATCCAATGTTCCACTCAAGAATGAAACATGTTGCCATTGACTTTCACTTTATTAGAGATCAAGTCTAAACAGGTTCTCTACGTGTGGCTCATGTTTCTTCCAATGATCAACTTGCTGATGCACTTACAAAATCGCTGCCCCGCCTCAAGTTTCAAACTCTCAAAACCAAGATTGGCCTCTGTTGCCGTGGCCTATCTTGAGGGGGCATATTAGATGACAGCTATTGTTAGTTAATTTGAATAATTCAAATACAAATCTAAGTGTATCTATTAGTTGTACAGGATAGGATAGAAGTTTCACAGAGAAGGAGAGAAAAGCTCAAGCACACTATTCCATTCACTTTCCAGTGTTATATAATATACGTACATGTCTGTTATGGAGATAACAAAAGATAAGATCCTATCCTGTACAACTAATAGATACACTTAGATTTGTATTTGAATTATTCAAATTAACTAACAATAGCTGTCATCTGATATGCCCCCTCAAGATAGGCCACGGCAACAGAGGCCAATCTTGGTTTTGAGAGTTTGAAACTTGAGGCGGGGCAGCGATTTTGTAAGTGCATCAGCAAGTTGATCATTGGAAGAAACATGAGCCACACGTAGAGAACCTGTTTAGACTTGATCTCTAATAAAGTGAAAGTCAATGGCAACATGTTTCATTCTTGAGTGGAACATTGGATTAGAACACAATTGAGTCGCTCCAATATTGTCGCAATAGATTGTAGGAGCCTGTTGTAAAGTAATGCCAAGATCTGTCAAGAGTGAACACAACCATTTTATTTCAGCAGCGGTAGCTGCAACAGATCGATACTCAGCTTCTGTTGACGAACGTGCAACAGTCTTTTGTTTCTTTGAGTTCCAAGAGATAGGAGTGCGGCCTAAGTACACGATATATGCACTGGTGGAGGAATAGTCATCTTTGTCGCCAGCCCAGTCTGCATCAGAGAAGGCATGAAGAGAGATTGAAGAGTTACAATGAATGATTATCCCTTCATCTAATGTACCACATAAATAGCGCAAGATGCGCTTGACAAGAGCCCAGTGCTCAGTGGATGGTTGATGCATATATTGTGATAACTTGTTGACTGCATAAGTGATGTCGGGACGTGTCATGGATAAGTACTGCAGACTGCCAACGATTGTGCGGTATTCTGTAGGATCAGAGAGAGTCATTCCGGAGTGTAAACTAATAGGAGGACTAGTGGGCAGTGGGGTGGAAACAGGTTTAGCATTGGTCATATGGGTGCGAGCAAGAAGATCCTGAATATACCTGCGCTGAGAGAGTAGAATACCATGTCTGTGAGGAACCACTTCAATGCCAAGAAAATATGTGAGAGACCCGAGATCTTTGATAGAAAATTATTGAGCAAGCCGAGTAATGAACTGATCAACAAGGGCTGGTTGATTTCCGGTGAGAATGATATCATCCACGTAAACTAAGAGGTAAAGACTGGTGTCACCAGTGTTGAGGACAAAGAGTGAATTATCTGCATGTGAATTCTGAAACCCCGCTGCCATGAGGAATTGGCTCAGCTCATGGTACCACGCCCGTGGTGCCTGTTTAAGGCCATAGATGGCTTTACGAAGCTTGCAGATGAATGTTGGATGATCAGAATCAATGAAACCCGGAGGTTGGGTCATATAAACATCTTCCAATAGATGACCTTGTAAAAAAGCATTATTGACATCGAGTTGGCGAAGAGGCCACCCACGACTGACAGCAATGCTAAGGACGAGTTTCACAGTGGCAGGTTTAATGACTGGACTGAATGTTTCATGGTAGTCAACACCAGGTCTTTGATGGAATCCTTTGGCTACGAGTCGAGCTTTAAACCTGTCAATGGAACCATCAGAATGTCGTTTAATACGAAAAATCCATTTACAACCAACAATGTTAGAGGCAGAAGTGGGTGGAACAAGTTCCCATGTCCCATTGCTGACCAAGGCATCATACTCTTCGGACATGGCCTTTCGCCAATGAGGATTTTTGAGAGCTTGGGTCACAGTTGTAGGCTCAGTGACAGAGGTGGGGGTAAATTGGGTGTGAAGGTTAAGCTTTTTCTGTGGTTTGCGGATGTTGTTTTGAGAGCGGGTAGTCATGCGATGGGGTATAGTAGGCTGGGAAGTTTGGGGTACAGAGGTTTGGTTGTTTAGTTGTGGTATTGGGAGAGACAGAGGGATTATTTGTAAACCAGGTGAGGTGGAAGATGATGATGAAGCAGCACACGTAGGAAGCTCTTGTGGGCACTCAGCAGATGGGGTATGGTGCACCGGCAAAGTAGGATGAGGAACTGAAACATGCAGAATTGGAGGGATCCAGGAATCAATAGTGGTGGAGGTAGGACGTGGTAACTGATGATGTAGTGACTTGTGAGGGAAGACAGATTCGACAAATTTGACATGACGAGAGATGTATATTTTTGTGAAGGTTGGGTCAAAACATAAGTAAGCATATTGCGATGATGAATAGCCAAGGAAAATGCACGGTTGAGAGCGAGGATCAAGTTTATGAGAGGAATATGGTCGAAGCCAAGGATAACAAAGACACCCGAAAATCTTTAGTTTGGAGTAGTTGGGAGCAGTACCAAAAATGGATTGATACGGTGAGGAAAGATTAAGAGATTTGGTGGGCAATCTGTTAATTAAATAGACTGCTGTTGCAAATGCTTGAGACCAAAAGATTAATGGGAGAGAGGCATGAGAAGGCAGTGTGAGTCCCGTCTCAACTATATGACGATGTCTTCTTTCAGAATAGCCATTGTGTTCAGGTGTATGTGGAGGGGTGGTGAGATGAGAGATGCCATTTATTGCTAGAAAATTTCGAAGACCTACGTATTCTCCCCCATTATCTGAATACAGTGTGATAATTTTTGTTTTGAAATGATTTTCCACAATGGCTTTAAAACGTATAAAAACATCCTTAACATCAGATTTCTTTTGTAATGGATAGAACCAAATATATTTCGTAAAATGATCGACAAAAATGATGTAATATTTGAATCCATCATGTGAGTGAATGGGAGAAGTCCATACATCAGAAAATATAATTTCAAGAGGATGGGAGGATTTTAAGGAGGAGGTTGAGAAGGGAAGTTTATGACTCTTATTGCAGTAGCGTGCATTACATACTAAGTCTTGTGACAGAGGAGATGATACGTGTAAATGAAATGCAGAAAGGACATGCTTTAATATAGGGAAGGCAGGATGGCCTAATCTATGATGCCAATTGGAGGAAGTGGTTTGGGTACTGGAGAAGGCGATAATGGGAGGGGAGGAGGAGGACTTGATAGCTGGCCACTCATACACTCCATCCTTAGAGATGCCTTGCACAAGAGGTGTCCCGGTGTGAAGATCCTTCACCTGAAAACACGTTGGTAAGAATTCAACAGAGACATTATTGGAGACACAAAATTGATAAATGGAGATTAAGTTGGTTTTGATATCAGGTACACAGAGGACATCATTTAGTCGAAATGCAGAGTTATTAGTGAGAAGAGAAGTTGAACCAGTGTGAGTGATGGAGAGTCCTGTTCCATCTCCAATCATGACATCATCAGATCCAGTGTAAGGAGCATGAAGAGATAAATTATTTAAGTCTGCTGTGACATGATGAGAGGCACCACTGTCAAGCAACCAAGTGGAACTGGGGGAGGCAACATTAGCAGCAAAGTGAGCCCGAGGCTGCCAAGGGGTTGATAAAGGACTGGAATGTGGTGCAGAGGCCTTGTTGGATGATTGAATAGGAATCACTTGGAATGATGGACATCTCTTTGCTGTGTGTCCTTGAGTGCTGCATATTTGACAATAGCCCAAGTATGGACGTGAGGATGGACGACTATCACGGGGATGTGGATGGGAATTGATTGACGGGTGCCAACCGGTTTGTCCATGAGAATTGGAACGCCAATGAGGAATGGAGTTTTGATGTCGCCAGTTTGTGCTGGTCCGATGTGTTGGATTCACAGTCACTGGAAAGTGACTAGATTTCTGTGTTTTTCCTTGTAGAGAGGCTTCAAATGTTAACAGTTTCTCATGGAGCTCATCAAATGAGATAGAGTTATCACGAGCTTGAATAGCGAGGATCAATTCTTTATAGTCTTCTTCTAGCTCATCAAGAATCTTTTCAGTAAGATCTTCCTCATCTATTGGTGCACCAAGTATTGCAAGCTCATCTGCACGGGCTTTTACTGATTGAAGAAAGTCAGTAATGCTTAAATTACCTTTAGTGGAATTTTTAAAAAGAGCCTTGACTTGTTTAATACGTCCTCGTGATGGTTTGGCATAGGTGTTGGCTAGAATGGTCCATGCTTCCTGTGATGTTGTGGATCTTGCAACAAATGGAATGAGTGTAGGTGAAAGTGACCCAATGAGAGCATTGAGGATAAGCTGATCTTGACGAATCCATATGTGGTAGGCAGGATTTGGTATGTTTGATTGGTCTGTCAATATAGTAGCAGGTGGGCATGGTTTAGATCCGTCAATATAGCCAAGAAGATCGTATCCAATAAAAAGAGTTTGGAACTGAAGTTTCCAAGAGATATAGTTGCTGGAGTTGAGTTTAAGTGGGGCTTGAGCAGAAGTGTTTATGGTGATGAGTTGAAATTCATTACTGTGGAGAATGGTTGAATTTGTTGGCGTGGTTGGATTGGATAGATTTGGATTATTTGTTGAATTGGTTTGAGCAGCCATTGTAAACAGAGAAGGGAATAATCCTGAAGAATTATTCAATGAATAAAGGACAGCTCTGATACCATGATAGAAGTTTCACAGAGAAGGAGAGAAAAGCTCAAGCACACTATTCCATTCACTTTCCAGTGTTATATAATATACGTACATGTCTGTTATGGAGATAACAAAAGATAAGATCCTATCCTGTACAACTAATAGATACACTTAGATTTGTATTTGAATTATTCAAATTAACTAACAATAGCTGTCATCTGATAGTATTGAACTCAGAAGGGAAAAAAAGGTTATATATAAGCTTAATATACCTTATATTCTCAAGAATGAATTCTCTTTTATCTTACAGTGATTGACCTCGAACAAAAACTTTCTCGATTGCTTGTATTCTTTTTAGTCTCCCAAGTACATATATGAAGTTTGTTTCTGCAACTATTATAAGCTGGGAGTACATGAGTGTTTGAAGCATTGTATAAGTCAAACTTACTTTGAAGGAATACCTGTAGGCACTTGTGATCCTAGCTTGTCCTCTGGTCAGGACATGCGCAAAATCAATGAGATTGTAGTAGCGTGGAACATCAGGAGTAAGAGAATTAAGGGGACTAATTCTGACATCTGCTTTAAAGTCGATAATCGCTTATTAATTGTCAATTACAGTGTTGATGAGACGATTCTCATGTGTAAAAGTTCCTTATCTCAAAGCAATATTCACCCTCATTAATATTTGAACTGATGTAAGCTGCATCTTTTGCTTTGCTTGACCCTTGTATTGCACCTCCTCATTGGTACGTGGAAAAAGGGTAAAGCTAATAATTTTTTGATGGTTAAATAAATTTAAGAAACAAGGCAAGGATCGATTGTTAGAGAATCTTGGAAATGAGAAATGGCAAATCCTTGTGTCTGGTTTGATGAATCGATCAAATTTTTTTCCAAGTATATGCAGCAATATATAGAGATTTATGTCATGATGGAGTGTTGAGCATTCAACTGTATGTGTTAATGGAGTTTGTACGAATATCAAACCAATCTATATGGTCTCTTTGACAGTTTCTTTAGAGCAAGACTTCAAAAGATTTTTATTAGCTATCTAGGATGTTTGGGAACGTAGTGTACCGTGTTTTTAAAAAATTCATTTTTTTTGGCTAAAATGTAATATTTTTTGTATGTTTTGATATGCTGATATCAAAAATAATTTTTTTAAAATAAAAAAATATCATTAATATGTATTTTAACACAAAAACTTATTTAAAAAACAATCATAATCATACTATCAAACAATAAATAACAAGTAAGTGTTGCAGTACAAATGAACAAAGGTAATATATAATCATAGAGACTACACGTATGACGGTCTAAAATCCAACAAATGTTTTTTTGTATATATTGAATACGTAAATGCAATAATAGAAATATTGGAATGTTTAAACGCAGCAAACGACAAAATATATAATGAAGTATTAATTTTTATTTGATTGTTTTGAAAATAATAAAAATATTAAGAGGTTTGGAAATAAAAATACGGTCAATGGGCTAGATCATATCTATTGAAAGTTTTTTTAATAAACTGTAAATTTAAACTATAGAAATGTTACGAGTATATATAATATATTGGTACGTATTTGCCATTATGTAGTTTTTGAAACGATAATCATTTCATTCTTTGATGAAAAATTGGAAATAGAATTGTAAGTGTAGGGTATAGCTTGGATCAAAGGATGGAAGACATGTATGCTTCTCCAAATTATGCAAAGGAATTGCCATTAATCTGTATATTAATTAAAGGTTGGAGTTAGTTCAAAATGTAATAAAAAAGGTAAACATAAAGGTGCTAGAATTATTATTATTTTTATTAAAAAAAAAGAAAAAAGAAATACATGGGGTGTAAAAGGCATACTTTTAAAGAAGCGATCGATAGCAAAGAAAACCAATGGAAAATTGTAATCATATAATGTATCATAGAAAGTTTATATGTGGACTTACAAGAAATAAAGATATGAATTGTTTTACTTATGATTAAATATTTTTTTTCCAATTAATAAAATAAGCATTATTTGTTACAAAAAGATTTTTTTTGTAGCATCGTTTAAAAATTGTAAACTAAGTATTTTAACAGAATTTTAGCTAAAACAAATATGATAATCACCATGTGTAATATTAAAAATAAAATGATTAATTGTTTAAATTTAAATTATATAGGTACTAATATGATAATCATTGAAAACTTATATGATCGTTAATTATAATTAAAGATTTATTTAGTTTAGACACAGTAAAAAACAAATCATTTTCATTACATAATAATAAAATAAAATTATTATTATATCTTGAATTTGTTTGCTTTAACTTAGTGGGTGGATTATATGTTGGGTTGAGACGACTTCAACATAGCATCTCCGCCATTTCATTTTCATCTCTTACATTTTCATCCCTGTAAATTTAAAATGTTTCACTTCGGACATTGAAGTTTAAAATTATTACTTAATTAATTCAACCTTGAAGTTAAAGCTAATTCCATGCCAGTTAAATTAGATAGGACCAAATGTACGATGGTTGATGAAGAAAAGATGAGAAATTAAAGATTGAAGTTAATTTGTGTTTTTAATTGTTCAAGTCTCAACTATTCTTAGATAGGATCAAATGTATGAGAATCTAATTTGATTGAAAACGTTCTTGTGAATTTTTTTTTTTTTTTGATGATGTGTTTGTAATTGTTCCATCTCTTCGACATCCTCAGGTTCCTGTGTTATCAGAACAGTAGGTCGCATGGATAACGTAAGGGATAACTCTAACTGTTCATCCACCATTGTTGAATTCCATTACGTGCTCCTCAGTCTTTCTCATCTCTCTAATTTTTCAACTGTCTCCTATGTTTCAACTGTTTTCGGTTCATCTATCTTGAGATGCTAACCAAACACTTTAGATGTACAGTTGTTATCGAGGGTTTCTTCCAATTATTCAATGCCCGATGGATCAGGAGTCACAGGTCCACCAGTGATTTGCAATGATAAAGCCAACGAAAGGTGTAACTCATTTCTATCAGTCAAAGATAGGCCTTGGCTTCTACCAGTAAATCTAAACTTCTGATGCTTGTTGCCGGAAGAAGAAGGATCATGATCTTCACACTCCTCCAGTTTTCTCTTCCTCCTCAAAAAACCATTTAAGCCGTTGAAAGAGTCTTGGTGAATCAGTTGAACCACTGGAGAAGAAAGGGTCACAGTTGGGACCTCACTGGAGTCTAAGCGGAGAGGTTGGTGCTGCCATTGAAGTGATGATTGCTGGTATTCCTCGAACTCCCCACCATCACTGCAGCTTCGCATTAGATCTAGTGATAGTGAAGTACACGTCTCTGAGAAGTTGATACTTTCGTTGTATGTACTCAAAGAGGTGTCATGATCATCTTCATTCCCATAAATCAGGCTTGGAAAATTCACCTTCTCACCATTCTTGTACACAAGATGAACCCCACACCCTTTAAGGGTTGCATTCATTGGCGCTCCAAGGATTCTAAATGAAACCTCAAATCGGCTCCAGTCATTCTGCAATGAATTAAATCCCTGGATCATACGACATGGAAGATAGTAGAGCCACATGTGATCTGACTCCAACGAAAAGAACTGTCTCGAAAAAGAAATTACGGTCTGACCATTGATGAAAACTTCACGGGAAATATTCGCAGTCACATCATCCTCTAAACTTAAAATGGTGCAGAGAACCACAGCTATTATTTCCCCATACATATGTGAAGGAACTAAGAATGACAAGTAACTTTCATCACTGTAATAGCTCATCCAATCTGGAATCTCACTTCCAGGAAGAAATACTTCAATTCTGAAGTTCTCACAGAATCCATCACTATTTGCATCAAGAACATCACCGTCCTGAAAAAGTGGGTTACGTAAATACTTGCTGCCAGACAGTTAAAGAACTAATACAACCTAAAAATTTAAGTTGTTAGGTGAGATTTTAGAATATGATTTATTTTATTTTCTAACACACCCTCTCAAGTGAAAGCCCTTTGAACTTGAAACTTGCACAGACCCACATTATCTTGTGCTTAATTTTTATCAAATAAATGGGGATGATGAGATTTGAACTCGATACCACTTGGTTATCAAGGTTCTAATACCATGTTAAAAAACCAATTCAACCCAAAAATTTAAACTGTTAAGTGAGATCTCATGATATAATTTATTTTATTCTCTAACACGCCAAACATGCATATACAGGTGAGAAAAAGTATGTGGATGGGGAGACAAACCTCATCAAGTGATGTATTCGCCAATGCTATAGTACTTGTCAAACTACTTAATGGATTCTCAGCAAGTTTATGGCAGTTGGAGAAGTCGAGATCATGAAGCCTTTTTAATCTCTCAGCTTTACTAATCTTGAATACCCTTGTTAATTGTGAAAATCTTTCCAGTGATATGCAATCTCGGGCACCAATACACTTGATACTTGGCGGAAGCTGTGGAATTTCTCGAAGCCATTTGCAGTTCACCAATTTAAGGCGTCTCAATTTCTTGAAACTGCAGATGCTTGTTGGAAGCCTAAAAAAACTGTTTCCTGATAGATCTAAATCCTTCAACATGGAAAAGCAATCAGGATTCATGAGGAAATCAACTTCTAACAAATTGCAGTTCTTTAGATCTAGACATGTTAGCCTTGGAAACCACTTTGAGCCATAATTTAACTTCAAGGATTCCATGGAAAAGATTGGCTGTCTTTCGTTCCCCACATTCTCTGGAAAATTCTTAAGATTTGAGCACCCTTCAAGAAGCAGATGCTTAAGATGCTGCAACATATAAATGCTACTTGGAATGCTAGAAAGGTTTCTGCAAAATGATAGAGTTAGAACTTGAAGCCCAACAAGATTTTCAATTGATGAAGGAAGCTCTTCTATAGCAGTCTCATTCAAACAAACTCTCTCTACACTAGTCATTCTGTCCTCAATGTTTGGGAACTTCTCAAGTTTTGAGCAACCAGTAAGGAGAAGTGTCTGTAAAGATCTTAATCTGAGGCTACTTGAAAGACTCTTTAGGTTTGAACAGAATTCAAGGCTCAAGAAAACAAGTTTGTCAAGGCATCCAATGGAGTTATGGATCTTAACTAAACTCGTACAACCTTCAAGATTCAGTCTCTCAAGATTTGGGATGGTTGAGAAGTCAGGTGTTTCTGTCAAAAATTCACAATCCCGGAAATCAATATGCTTTAAATAACTGTAATCCTGTACAACAGATAAATAGAGAGGAGAGAGTAGAAAAAAATAAAAAACGAATTAGCATCCAGGAGATCCCATGGCAATATTCCACAACAAAATCTTAGTCATTATTATACCTTGAGCATGAAGCCTTCCCCTAAATGTCTGATGCAACTGCGTTGCATGTTAAGTACAACGAGTTTCCTAGCATGAAACGTTGATGGCATTGACTCTATGGGACATTCAGGCCATTCAAGCCACCTTAACTCATTGGGTAGATTTTCCAGGACTCCGAAAACGTGTACATTATGGACAATAAGTATCCTAAGCCTTTTCATCTTTGTGAAAGTATCAGCACTCAAGCACAACTTTTCTGCTTTAGGCAAGTCTAGAATTATGCCTTCAATTTCACAGGATCCCTAACAAACCAAGTTTAGAACGTTATTGAATTGAATAATAGGGAAAACTTACAGATCAAGAGGAACTAAAGGTTTTGATTTGTATTCAATGCCATGGTTAGGAAAAGAAGAAGAAACAAGAATACTTCTTACGATATTTTCTGTCAGCACATGGAGAACATCCTCATGAAACCAGAGCCTGCTGCGTCTTCCAGGTATATTAGGAGATTCTTGGTGAACAATTTGCCTACCCATTGATTGAAGCAATTCGTGCATCTGGATCTTATTGTTTTCAATATATATCAAAGACTTCTCTATGAGAACCTGTATGCCAATATCAGGGTTGACATCACAAGCATCTAGTATTTTTATCACATAATCTTTTTCTTGCCCTTTAAAGAAGCATGCAATATCCAGAAAAATGGTCTTCTCATGATACTCAAGCCCATCAAAACTTATTTTAAGCACTTCGTAAATTTGTTTATTGGGAATTCTTTTTAATCTATCCAATTCACTTTCCCATTCACGTATGCTTCTTCCATACAGAAAAGAGCCCAACACGACAAGAGCCAACGGAAGGCCCTGGGCGTATCTCACTGCCCGAAGTGAAACCTCCAAATGATCTTCAGAAGGATGGGGATTCCTAAAGGCATTCCAAGAAAAAAGCATAAGAGCATCATCAGGACATAATTCCTTCACCTTATATAATCTTTCCACTCCATGAGCAACTAGCAGATGCTCATCTCTAGTTGTTATAATAATTCTACTTCCCAAGCCAAACCAGTCAGGCTCTCCAGCTAATTGCTTAAGTTGGTCTAAATTATCCACATCATCAATGACAATAAGCACCTTTTTATTGCGAAGCCTATCCCTTATCACATTAATTCCTCTATCAACACTTCCCAGGACTAAATCTTTATCCCCTAGGATCTCATAAAGAAGTGTCTCTTGTAGACGAAGAAGACCATATTGCTTTGAGATTTCTCTGACATTTGAAAGGAAACAGCTGCCTTCAAATTGATTAGCAATTAAGTTGTAAACAGCTTTCGAAATGGTTGTCTTACCAACTCCACCAATTCCACAGAGTCCTACCATACAAACACCATCTGACCTGGTATTTAGCATATGATTTATTTCTTCAATATGGTTATTCAATCCAACTTGGTATGCAGCAATGTGCAAGGATGTGTGATTCAATTGTGACAACACCTTTTCAACAATTCTCCAAATAAATTTAGCCTCATTCCTGAAAGTTGTGAGGCAAAAGAAGAATTTAATAAAGCAGGGCAAAGCCAAAAAATAAATAAAAAAAATGTGATTTTCCTGAATCCTATTTCGTTGTTTCTACACATTCTAATGACTCTGTCAGAGGTTGCTTACTACAATTTGCAACATTTGTTTTTCAATAGCTCTTTAATTCTCTTTATTTTTCAATAGCTCTTTAATCCAACATTTTTTTTTTTATTTTTTGAATTGTTGGAATAGCTCTTTAATTCTCTAATTTATTTTTTACCTAACTGTTACATATTAATAACATATATATACCTTACGCTCTTATAATCAAACAGTGCCGAAAACCATATTAGTTCCTCGTGTTTACAATATTTGTTGTCATTTCTTTTCGTTCTTGATCTGGTTGTTTATGTGACTTTTGTTATAGAGAAGAAACTTGTTAAATCCTAAAGAATAGCTTTTTTATTTTTT
>Ga0325400_1004314_pt1 | contig 13150 bp, 12 predicted proteins | sample PopdelMetagenome_2_FD_205662 | JGI IMG/M metagenome (GOLD analysis project Ga0325400, IMG submission 205662) | Populus deltoides microbial communities from Bellville, Georgia, United States - Xylem-PdKOR-R1 | ecosystem: Host-associated > Plants > Phyllosphere > Stem > Wood/Secondary xylem...
CCCGCCCCCTCCCGCGCCGCCGCCCACCCCGGCACGGGCAGCAGGCGCACCGGTCGGCGCAGCAGCGCCAGCGGGTCCCTGTAGACCACCTGCGCCCCGGAGCCGGAGCGCACGCCCCAGACACCTCTCCTCTAGTCCTCCGTTGGTGCGGTGGGGGTCTTGCCGCTCGCTCATGCCGCGGCCTCTGCAGGCGACGTGACGGGGCGGCGCTGCCCTTCCCGGCGTCGCTTGGTGAGGTTGGCCCGTACTTCGTCTCGCAGGGCCTTGGCCGCATCGAGCGTTGGAGCGTTCGGCCAGGCGTGTGCTTCGTCCCAGACGATCTGGTGGGTGAGGCAGTGGTGTAGGCGGGTCGCGATCTTGTCCGCGACTTTGCGGATGGCTGTGGGGTGTCCATCGCCCTTGCTGCGTGCGGTCCAGTACAGGTGCATGGCTCCGGGGCTGTGCTGGCGGGCGACTTCTGCCCAGTCCCACAGGGCTCGGTGCATGCGGTTGCCCTTGACGTCCCGACGTACGTGGCGCTGCCTGCTGTGGGAGGACTGGTCGAGGGGCACAACGCCCGCGAAGGCACGGAACCCCTTGGCATGAGGGAAACGGGCGAGGAGGGCGGCTCCGGCGTCACTGCCCGCGAGGCGCTCGTCCCCGATCTCGCCGATCAGGCGGGCGATGACCTTGGGGCCCGCCCCTAGAGCGGGCCTGATGAGCGGCATGAAGGGGTGGTGCTTGGCCACGTCCTGGAGTCGGTGTTCGAGGTCGAGTTTCTCGATGATGCTGCTGCGCAGGCCAGTGAGCAGAATGGTCAGCGCTTGACCCCATGCTTCTTCGGTCGCGCCGGGGTAGGTCAGGAACGGGGTCTGGAGGGCGTGGAACGCCTTCTTTGCCTCAGAGGTGATGTGGGACCGCTTGCCGGTGCTGGCGACGAGTTCAACGATCTCGTCCTCGGTGAGGGCCAGCCCTTGGGTTGGCGTGGGGGCCCGGAGGAGCACGGTGACTGCGACGAGGTCGTCAGCGAGGTCGGCGGCAGTCCAGCATGCCAAGGGGGCTGGGTAGAACTCGGCGAGGAGGCTGCGGACGCGACCGGCGGCTTCCGTGGCGCGCAGGCTCGCTTGCTTTTCCAGGCGGGTGAGGAGGGTGAGTTCGTAGGCGTCGGCGCTGTACCGAGACAGCGGCCGGAAGTCGTGCTCGTCGGTGCGGTAGCGGTTGGCGAGCCTGCGGGCGTCGAGGGGGTCGCTCTTGCTCTGCTTCCTGCCTGCACGGCTGCCGTGCAGGGTGGCGGGGTTGATCCCGAGGACCGTGACGCCGTTGTCCTGCAGCGCCCGGACCAGGGGGCGACGGGTCATCTCCAGGACGAGGACCGGGCGGGCGCCGGTGTCGTCGCGGTGAGCATCCAGGACGTTCAGCAAGGTTCGAAGGCCCTCCGGGGTGGAGGTGACCTCGCCGCGGGCGACCTCCTTGCCCCGGGGGCCGGTGACGACCCAGTGGCCGCCCTCCTCGTCCCAGTCGAAGCCGACGACGTGCTCGTTGGTCATGGGCGTCCTCTCGTGTGCGCGGGTGAGGCAGGCGGGGACTGCTGCGCCTCACTAGTACGGGTGGCTCGACGGCCGTGACACCTCTCTGGGACGTCAGCAGCCCCCAGCGACCAACAGGAGCCCGCTGTCTGGGGAAGGGACCTGGCGCACCCCGCTCGCCGCGGCAGGACGTCGTCCTGACGGGCAGCGGTGTGCGTCGGTCGATGTGCAGGCAAGGGTGGTGCTCCTGTTGGCGGCTCGGGACTGCTGAGCAGCGGGGCCGTCATGGGTAGTGCGGTATCGGTGGTTGCTGGTGGAAGTCCCGAGCCACGGGAACCCGGCAGGTGGTCTAGAACGGGGCGCTCGATGGCGCTACACCTCTCGGGTCGCTCGTAGTTCCCAGCAACCACCAGGACCCGCTTGTCTCTTTCAGGGGCCTCAAGGGCTCGGTTCCTCATTAGTTCGTGGCCCTGGTGGCGGCTCGGCACTACGAGCACCTCACCCGTCAGGCACCGGAAGTCCCCGGTGTCGCAGGCGAGGTGTGCCGTGCAAGTGGCACTCCAGCGCCGCACCGTCCGGATCCGCAACCGTCAGGGACGACTCATCCCCCTGGCGGGTACGGCTCCTACCCGTGGCGGGGGCGACTCGTCCCGCTCGGTGCTTGGACGGGACCTGGACGGTGTCGTCGGTGCGGATGGCGAGGCGGACGAGCCCTCGGCACATGGCCTCTCGTGACGGCACCGCTTCCCTCCCTTCGCACCAGTAGATAGAACACATGTTCGATGTTCGAACGCGTGTTCGTCAATGAGGTGTCGCGATCCGCTTCGAGGGATTGAGGTCGGCGCTCGGGGCGCCGGAAGTTGCACCGGAAGTTAAGGCGGAAGTATGGTGTTCCGAGAACATCACCAGATGCAGACCGCGACGGAGGAGTGATCATGGCCAAGGACCTCGCCTCGCTTGTCGATCCCTCCGAGATCGTCAAGGTGCTCGGCCGCTACCTGCCACAGAGGGCCATCGCCGAAGGTGCCAGGGTCTCCGAGCGCACTGTGCGCACCTGGAGCAAGAAGAGCGTGCCCGTGCGCGAGGGCAACTACGTCAGCCTCACCGCCGTGCGCGACGTCGTCGCCGAACTCCAGGACTCCCTGACCGAGACCGGGGTCCGCCAGTGGATGCTCGCCCGCAACCGGATCCTGGACGGGAAGACGCCGATCGAGGTCCTGCGCGAAGGGCACCCCGAGGCGGTGCTGCGCGCCGCGAAGGCCTACGGCGAGGGCGTGTACCTCTGATCATGAAGTCGCCGCGTTGAGCGCGCGACGTAAACCCACAGCGTCAGTTGTAGTGGGCTCATGACCACCTCGATGATCACCCTCAGTGACCTGTCCTGGCTCTCGGGCCCGGTGCAGGTCCCCACCCGGACGCTGTCTGGCGACTACTTCCACCAGGTCAAGCCCAAGTTCACCATCGACTCATGCGCCGATCCCGCCGTCTCAGATGCTCGCTACCAGGTCCTCGGCGGACCGGGCGCCTGGTACGGCTCCAGCATGGAGCGCGGCGCCTGGGCCGAACTGATCCGGCACCATGAAGGCCCTGGCGTCTCCCCGCTGGAGAGCAGGCGCCGCGTCGGGCGCCTGACCGTGACCGCCACCGTGCTGGACCTCACCTACCCGCAGGTCCAGACGGCCCTGCAGATCACGCCCGCTGACCTCATCGGAGACGACTACTCGCGCTGCCAGGAGATCGCCCAGGCGACCTACACGGCAGGTGGTGCTGACGGAGTGCTCAGTCCGTAGGCGGCGATGCCGGGCTGCAGCACCGTCGCGATCTTCCGGCGGAACCTGGCCGCGTGCCTGCAGGTCGTGACCAACCGCGTGCAGAGGATGCCCGTGACCATGCTCGACCACGTCGAGGTCATCAAGGTCGTCGGTCCGGAGGCGGACGCGGTCCAAGCCCTCCTGCGGGCACTGGCGAAGCAGGAGCAGCGCAAGCGGCGGGTGCGGGCGCGGGCGCGGGCGCTTCAGCATCGACACCGACGGCACGGCAAGCGGTGACGAGCGGTCGGGGAGGGCACCTGCGCCCTCTCCGACCGCGGCGCCACGCCTGCTCGCCACGCCTGCTCGCCGGGGCGAGCGCTGCACAGGACCAGCAGGTCACCGTCGCGATCGGTGCCGACCAGATCCCTCGGTGACGGCCCTCATGCAGGCGTGCGGTGCGGGCGAGTGAGGACGGTTGCAGGGTGGATGCCGCTGGGCTCGGCCAGAGGGACCCGGGCGGCGGGCCGCTTCTGAGCCGCGTTGTCGCACTCTCGGCGTAGCGTTCAAGGATGGCGACCGGTGACCCGCTGGACGGGTCAGAGGACACAGGTGAGGCCCTCACTGCCACCCCCGGCCAAACCGCCGCCTCGGCGAACCCGGCGCTGGCTGCTGCTGCTGGGGCGGCCGGGTCGTGGAGCGATGGGCTCGCCGCGCTGTACGAGGAGTTGGCGCGGCCGATCGAGCAGGTGCAGGCGGCAGCACTGGCGGAGGTCGCCGCAGCGGCGAACGGATCGGTGTGCGCGGCCGTGGCGTCCGCGACGCAGGGCGCGGACTTGGCCGCGTACGGGTCCGCCGCCCTAAACTTGATCAAGGAGGACGCCTACAGCCGTCTGGTGTCCAACCCCGCCCTGCCCCGAGCCGCGGGCGTCGGCGCCGCCGCCACCACGATGCTCAACACGGCGGCTGGGACCGCGTTCACCTCTGGTGCGTGGACCGACTCCATCACCGCCCCTTCCGGGGTCCTCACGGACGTGGCCGCGGGTGTCTCGATGCTGGACGGCTCGTCGTGGGCGGACAGGCTCGTGGGGGCAGGAGTCGCCAGCCGCACCTTCGACGCGGCGACGCTCCTGCCTGCGGCCGCCGCAGCGGTCAGCGGCACCACCTTGACCAGCACGTGGGCTGGTCTGGCAGCCGAGAGCATCCTGGGTCAGAAGCCGTGGATGCCCCAGGGGTGGGACGCGCTGGGTGACCTCATCGGCTCGGTGCAGATGCCGCACCTGGACCTCCTGGCAGGGTCAGGCATGGACGACGTGCTCAGCCGCTGGGACGTCGGCCACTGGGACGTGACCACCCCGAAGGTCAGCCCCTGGGACATCGGCGGGCTGTTCTCGGGCACAGCGGCCGACCCGTTCCAGACGCTGTCCTCATCCTGGGCCACCACCTCAGGGGTGGACTCGCTCCTGGCGGCAGCATCGGCGACGGCCTTCGGGGTGGGCTCCGTGGTCGAGGACTTCGCGCGGATGACCGCCTCGACGGGCACCTGGGCCGACCCCATGGCGCCGATGGCCGCCTTCGTGGACGACTTCCTGCGCTCCATGCCGACGGTCGACGTCGACTGGGACCAGACCCCGGCCCCGACCCCGCCTCGGAGGACTGCTCCTGCACGCCCCGACTTCGACGTCGAACCGGATTCCGCGGAGTCGACGCTGCTGCGTCGAACCGAGGAGATCCTCACCGACGAGGCCCTGTTCGAGGACTTCGCCCGCGCCCACGACCTCATCGGCGTCCCCGACCCGGTCGCCGACTGGGTCCGGCGCCGCGCCGCCCTGGCGCGGGGAGCGCGCCGCGTGTGCACCAGCAGGCCCAGCCGGGTCGCCGCGGTCGCCGCGCTGATCTGGGTCCACGGCAACCTCCCCGAGGCCTACGACGCCGTCAAGGACAACGTCGAGTACCTGCTGCTCTTGTGGCTCGTCGCCCAGGGCCGCAGGCGGAACACCTGAGAGCCCACCCCCATGAACGCAGCGACTGACCCACCCAGCACCCACCGTGACGGGGCGGCGGGCCGCGCCGCCGACGTTCCGGTGACGGGACCCCATGGCCACGGCCCTCAGCCTGACGAGGACCCGTTGGATGCACGGGTCGGCCCCTTCCATGACACCGCCGGTGTCGCCCGACTGCTCGGAGTGCCCGAGACCGAGGTGCAGACCCGACGTGAGGAGCACACGCTCCTGGCGGTGCCCACCTCAGACGGTGTCTGGGTCTACCCGGCCTGGCAGTTCAACGACCGCGAGGTCATCGAGGCGCTGCTTCCGGCCCTGCGCGCCTTGCGTGAGGTGGACCCCTGGGCGAGGGCCATGTGGTTCGTGATGGCCAACCCGGACCTGGACGGCACCACCCCGCTGGAGTGGCTGGACGGTGACGGCTCTGCCGAGGTGGTGGTGTTCAGTGCCCGACGCACCGCCCACGAGTGGGTCCCCGATCCCATGGGTGAGGACCTCCCATGATCGCGGACGAGCCGGAGGGCGGTATCGACGGGGCCGCGCGCGGGGCCCAGTCCGAGACGTCTGGAGTCCCCGCGGGCGATACCGACGTCTGTGGCCGCGGTCCGTCTGACCAGGTGCGTCGTTGGAGTCAGCGCCTTGATGATCGAACACTTGTCTGGCCAGGTCGGTTAGCAAGGCTTTTTGGCTACCTTCCCCGGCGTGAGGGCATGGCGCTCTCCAGGGGTTGGAAGGATCGGTGGTTCGGGTGAGTGGTGTCGCGGTGTGGTGGCTGGTGCGCTGGGTGGCGGCGCGGTCGGTGATGCCGGTCGTGGGGTGGGGGCTCCGCAAGGTGCGGAGGGAGCAGGAGCAGGCGCAGCGCAGGCGTCGTCAGGCGGCGTTGGATGCCGCGTGGCGTCGTCTGGCGCAGGTGTGGGGGGAGTGGGTCCTCGCCCCGACGCTCACCACAGGGGGGTGGGGTCTGCCGCCGCATGTAGCGGGGGCGATCGACGCGGTGCGCGTCGAGGCCGATCCGGTTCTGGATGACCTGATGGACGCGCTGGCTTACAAAGCCATCACGGATGTGGTGCAGGCGCTGGATGAGTCCGAGGGCACTCCGCGGGAGGACCGGGACGAGTGGCTGCGGTTCAGGGTGCACTACGGCTCGCAGTACGTGTTTCAGCGAGCCCGCGAGGCGTATTTGGCCGAGCGGCGCGCTGGCGATGAGCGGTGGACCGCCGCGCGTGAGGTTCCGAAGAGCAACTGGGAGGAAGCCTTCGACGCCCTCTGTCCTCGTGGTGAGCGGCGGGCGTGGCGGCGTTGGTGGCGCGCCACGGGCCCTCGACGGGTCGACCCGTTCGGTGACGGGTTTGTGGCGCGTCGTGCGGCTGATGGCGACGCCGTGGCGGCGTCGGTCTCCGGAACGCGTACAGGGGCCTCAGCGGCGCCCCAAGTGGTCCCGGGCAAGAGCAAGTCGCTGATCAGGGGGTAGTCAGTTCCGGTGAAGGCGTCAGGCGCGTCAATCCACTACCACCCCTGGTAGTGGATTGACGCGCCGTGACGGCTCGCGCGGTCGTGTCCGGCGCCGCATCTCGACGCCTCCCGCCGCAGGCTGCGCTTCTGGTGAGCACGCAGCGCACACCACGAGCGGCAGGTCGACCCTTCCTCGCCTGCACATGTCCATCGATAACCGCTTGCCCGGGCCCATGACGATGGTGCCCACGGCGTCACCGAGCAGGTTCCGACGGCCCCGTCGAGGCCGTCGGGCTGTCCGACCTGCCCGCTACGTTCCCGATCACGGGTGCGCGGACACCGAAGCCGTGGGGACGAACTGGAGGATCGATGAGGATCGAGTCAGCACGGGTGCGCAACTACCGCTGCGTCCAGGACAGCGGCTCCTTCGACGTGGAGCCGGACAAGACGATCCTCGTCGGCATCAACGAGGCCGGGAAGACCGCGATCCTGCGGGGCCTGCAGCAGGTCAGCCGCCCCAAGGACGTCCCGCCGATCGACTGGCTCTACGACGCACCTGCCAGTCAGGTCGACGACATCCGGCGAGAGCGCCTGGAGCAGAGCGCCCTTCCGGTGGCGACCGTCGTGATGGCCCCCGAGGCCAAGGACCTCGCTGGGCTGACGCTGCCTGACGGCGCCGAGAACATCCGGCTGGTCGTCACCTCCTACATGGACGGCCACCGCACCTATCGGGTCGCAGGCATGCCTCCGAGGCCTTCCGTGGGCGACCTCGACAAGACCCTCCTGCGCCTGACCTCCGCGATGGGCAAGCAGTCCGACGAGGAGGCCAAGAGCACGGCCGAGCGCCTGGTGAGGTGGAAGGCCGACCATGTCCACGAGGCACTCGAAGGGTCCGCGTACACCGAACTGCGAACGCTCCTGGACGAGGCGCTTCCGCTCTTCGATGAGGGCTCAGCAGCCGAGAAGCACTGGGACACCCTGGACGAGGTACTCAAGAGCACCTCAACCCTGGACAAGGTCGGCAAGCACCTGCTCGTTCGCATGCCGCCGTTCGTCTACTACTCCTCCTACTTCTCCGTCCGGCCTCGCATCCACCTGAACCGGCTCGCCGAGCGCCAGGCCTCAGGCGAACTCGACATGAACTACGACTTCGGCAATCTGCAACTGCTGAAGTTCCTCGGCTTCACCGCCAAGGAACTCTCCGAGATGGACTCCGAAGCGCCCGACAAGCCCTACAACTACGACAGTGACGTGGCCGCCCAGCAGCAGTACAAGGCGGCCCTTGTCCTGCACGAACGCCGCGTTGCCGAGCGCAAGAAGGCCCTGCATGCCGCTGGGACGCGCCTGACCCAGGAGATCCGCCGCGTCTGGAACGACAAGACCATCACCCTGCGCCTGGACGTGGACGGGCAGTACCTGCAGACCGTCGTCGAGGACGACTCCGGAGTCGCGGTCGAACTGGACCAGCGCAGCGAAGGCTTCCGCTGGCTGGTGTCCTTCTTCGTCGTCTTCCACGCCCAGGCCGCCGACAACCTCAAGGACGCCGTTCTGCTCCTGGACGAGCCGGGCCTGAGCCTGCACGCCCTCAAGCAGCAGGAGTTCCGCACGACCGTCTCCCGCCTGGCCGAGGGCAACCAGATCATCTACACGACCCACTCACCGTTCATGGTCGGCGCCGACGAACTGGACCTCGTGCGCATCGTGGAGATGCAGGACCGTGCCGCCGGGAGCAAGGTGCACACCCGCCTCGCTGTCGACGACCCCAAGTCGATCTACCCACTGCAGGCGGCGCTGGGCTACGACCTCGCCCAGAGCATGTTCACCCACCAGCGCAACCTCGTCGTCGAAGGCGTCACCGACCTGCTGTACGCCGAGGCCCTCAATGCGGCCTGCGCCGACGAGCCCGGTGCCACCCTGACCGAGGGAACCGCCCTCGTTCCCGCAGGAAGCGCGAGCAAGGTCGTCTACTACAGCACCATCCTGACCAGCCAGAACCTGAAGGTCGCCGCCCTGCTCGACTCCGACGCAGCCGGGGACCAAGCCGCTGAGCAGGAAGAACTGTGGCAACTGCTCACCAAGAAGCGGATCCTGCGCACCGGCGACCACATCAGCGGCGTCAAGCGAGCCGAGATCGAGGACCTGCTGCGCACCACGTTGGCGGTCGTCGCCCGAGACGAGTTGGGCTGGGACAGCGTCGCCACCGTCGCCCAGCAGACCAGCCGCCCGATCATGGAGATCCTCAGCGCTGAGCACCAGGGCGTCTCCAAGTGGAAGTTGGCCCGCGCCTTCGTGCGCTGGCTGGCGACCAACGGGATCGACGCGCTGACCGACGACGAGCATCGCGCATGGAAGTCCCTCGTCACGGCCGCCAACACCGCCCTGGCCTGAGACGCTCAGGCGACGCGCGCTGCACAGCAGCCCCTAGAAGCCCCCAGCGAGGCACCACAGGGGCCGCCGTGCACCGCCACCGCTGTGCGACAAACCCTGACACCAGCCACCTGACGATGCCAGGGTTTGTCGCGTGAACCCCGACGCGCTGCCCGCCACCTTCACCGCGGCGCAGGCACGTGAGCAAGGCATCTCGCCACGGACGCTGTACCGCTGGCGGGACGACGGTGAGGTGCTCGAACTGTCCCGAGGCGTCTTCCGCAGGAGCGACGCCCCCGCGGCCACCTACCTGGACCTGCTCGCGGTCTCCGTCCGAGCACCGCAGTCGGTGGTGTGCGGGATCAGCGCAGCAGTTGTCCACGACCTCACCGACGAAGCCCCTCACGAGGTGCAGATCGCCATCCCGAACGGTGCTCACGTGCCCCGCATCACCTACCCGCCGACCAAGGTTTTCCGCGTCGCTGCCGAGACGTGGGAACTGGGCGCCGTGGAGGTTGAAGCAGCGCCGGGGGAGGTCGTGCGTGTCTACGACGCTGCTCGGACCGTGACGGACCTAATCCGATGGCGGCATCGTGTCGGGGCCGATGTCGCCTACAGCGCCCTGAACCGGTACCTCGCGCTGCCTGGCGCCCGTCCTGCAGCGGTCTACGGGTACGCGAAGGTGCTGGGGGCGCAGAAGGCAACGTTGGCGGCCCTCGACGTGGCTTCCGCCCGGTGACCGCTGCTAGGAGGCCGCGCTGTTGTCTTGCCCCCGTCAGGCGCCGGATGTGGAGCCCGGGGCGGGGGCGGGAGAGGTGACGAAAGCCAGGAAGCGTCGTCCAAGGTCAGTGGCCGTGGAGGGCCAGACGCCATTCCCTGTCATCGCGGTCATGAAGTTGATGTCCCGGACGAGGCTTGCCTGCCGCAGGTCGGTAGCCAGCAGTTCCACCCAGTCGCGTCGATCCCGGAACTCCTGGCCCGCGTCCTCGATCAGCCTCATGCGCGTGGCTACTCCCCGAACCTCGCGTTGAATGCCTGAACGGGCGTAGAAACCGGCGGGGTCATCGAGCAGGGCGAGCAGTCGCAGATGAGCGGGTGTGAACTGATCGACGAGGCGGAAGAAGCGTGCCTGCTCATCGATGCTGGGTGCCTGTGGCCCGAGGCAGTGCTCCACTCCGGCGCGCAGAGCGGCCAACTTCTCGCGATCGTGGGTGCCTTGCGCGGCGCGGGTTGCAGCGATCACGGCGTCCATGAACACGTCGTCGCCTGCGAGGTCGGCCACGCTCCGCCCTGTTCTCTCCTCCAGGCGGGTCACGGTCTCCGTGAGGTCCCTGAACCACTCAGCGGTTCGCCGGGCATGCCCTACCTGCAGGGCCGACTGCACGACCAGCGCCAGCGGACCCCCGACCACAGGAACCAGGCCCGCTGCCCCCTCCGCGACCTTTTCGAGGATCTCCTGCGTGGTGGGGACATGGGGGTAGTCGCGCACGGCGCGACGCTACGCGGGGGGACTGACATGAGGTCCCGGCTGGGGCCCGACTCGCCACGTCGTGCTCGCCTCGGCAGCGGCAGCCCACCGGAGAAGATGTCCTCGTGACCGAGCCCCGCCAGTTCCTCATCGACCCGTCGGCATGGGGCACCGACCGCGAGAACATCACCTGGCGCATCCCGCCGGGCGAGAGGTACAAGGGGCTGATCGCCGCGTCGATCGGGCATGACGCCGTCTTCCACCTGCGCCAACGCATCGGCGGGAGGAACTGGACCCACGCCGACTACGCCCAGAACGCCAGGATCACCACGAAGGTCGTCGGGTCCATGCTCCGGGGCGAGCGCCTGCCCACCCTGGAAGACCTAGCCGTGGCCACGAACGTCTTCGGTGTTGCGGTGCTCCCCAGCCGCAGCGCCATCGACAAGCACCTCCAAGCCACTGCCGCAGCCATCAAGAGCCAGCGCGCGGCAGCGGGAACACCCACCGCCCAGACAACTGGCCCGGCACGTCGCGGACCGGAGGGGCTGATGGCCTACCTGGACGGCTACCGCACCCTGGCAGCGCTGGGCTCGCGACCGGCAGCAGTTGAAGAGGAGCCACTGGACGAAGAGGAGGAACGCTCCCGAGACGCCCTCGCCGAGCACGCGCGACCCATCCTCGAAGAGGCAGCGCGCACCCTCACCGACAGCACCACTTGCACCGTCGAGGTCGATCTCGCGCGGCGGGCCTACCTCCACCCGGTCAGCGTCAGCGGTACCACCAGCGCCGAGTCCTCCGACCTGCTCATCCGCCTGCCCTCCACCTGGATGGAGGACGTGCACGCCCGCGGCTACGCACTGCTGGACGGACATGCAGTCCTGGCCGTGGAAGACGAAGCGATGGGGCGACCCGCACGGGTCCTCGTGCTCGCCACCGAACCCGACCTGGACTTCCACGACACCGAGAACCCTCCTGCGGCGCCCGACATCCGGTTCGTCGCCCAGTCGAAGACGGTCACCTGGCACGGAGCGCACGCCACCCTCGCCTGAGGCCGCCCCATCCGGTTCACGGCGCGCTGACAGGGCAGGTGCGCGTCACCGGCGCGACCCCGCTGAGCGCACCTCACCCCTCAGGCTGGCTGCACCGCAGTCGACAAGGTCGTCAACACCTCCAGGAAGCGGCGGGCGTCACGCTCGCTGACCTGCACCTTCTGCCCCTCGCGCTGAGGCCAGTCAGGCACCCGAGCGAGGAACTTGGCGTCCACGATCCCGGCGTTGTGCACCAGCACGTGACGGATCGCCGCGACGCGCAGCAGATGCGCCCACCCCTCGGACCCCAGCAGCGCCGGGAGGTCGATGCCCAGGTGGTCTCGGTACAGGTCTGCGGCATCGTCCAAGCGCTGGAACACCGCCCCCATGCGGTTCACGGACACGCTGGGGGCGTCGGCGGTGAAGCGGGCCTTCAGGTAGGTCTCCAGGGCGCTGAACCCGTCCTTGAGGGTGGACTCGTAGTTGGCCGTCAGCACCCCGCTGTCCGCGAGGGCCTGCTTGGACTCAGCCGGGAGGCCATCGAGCGCGGCCAGCCTGTCCGTCTGAACCCGGATCAGTTCGGCGAACTGCTGCACCGGTGCCAACTGCCCGCACGAGGGGCAGTACAGGGCCAGCCCGTACACCGCGAACTGCTCCGCACAGGCGCCGCACTGCATCGTGCGGCGTGTCTCCTCCACCTCGAAGGTCGGCAGCGTCCGCCGAGCCGGTGGCCTCGCTGGCTTGTGAGACACCGAGATGCTGATCATCGAACGACGCGAGGAGGATCGCCGAGGGCGACCGAAGGCCTTGCTCAGCATGTTGTGGACCTCTTCGGCGACGTACTGCTCCGCAGCAGCGGTCCCAGCGGCCCGGAGGCGCTCCAACTGGTCGGGCGCGAAGGCCCACACCTCGTCTTCGTGGTGTCCGCAGTACGGGCAGTACAACTCCGAGGCCTTGGCCGCTTCCTTGTTCTGCGTGACGACGATCTTGAAGACATGGTCGGTCGGGTGCTGGGGGCAGCGCATCAGCCAGAGCCCGTCTTCACCGCTTGGGAGCGTCACTCCCAGGGTGAAGGAGTCCTTGTTCCGCCGCTCCACCCGCACGCCCTCAGGGAGTCGCTGCTCCCAGTCGCGCCTCACCGCCATGCAGAAACGGTAGTGGCCGCGACCGACAGGAGGGGCGAACCGCCGCTGCCGCGCTTGAGGATCTCTCGATGCCCGGCACCCCTGGATCCCGCCCGCCTCAGAAGCACCTCTGCTCTGCTCGGCGACCCCTGCTCAGGTGCCCGTCACGGCGTGCGACGTGAGGACTGGAGGTTCTAGTGCAGGCAGCTGACCGCGCCGCAGTGCTGCGCCCCGCCGGCGTCCGGTGCGGACAGGGCGCCCACCACCCGACCTCGGGCGACGACGTCGCCGACGGCCACCGAGGGGTCCACCGGCTCCAGGGTCGCCCGCCACCCGGACGCCGAGCGGATGCTGACCACGCCGCGGCCGGCGACCCGCCCCGCGACCACGACCACGCCGTCGACCGGGGCCAGCACCGCCTCGCCGGGGGCCGCGGCGAGGTCGACACCGCGGTG
>Ga0325400_1004315_pt1 | contig 13150 bp, 4 predicted proteins | sample PopdelMetagenome_2_FD_205662 | JGI IMG/M metagenome (GOLD analysis project Ga0325400, IMG submission 205662) | Populus deltoides microbial communities from Bellville, Georgia, United States - Xylem-PdKOR-R1 | ecosystem: Host-associated > Plants > Phyllosphere > Stem > Wood/Secondary xylem...
CTGAAAGGTGGAGCGTTGTCCCGAAAAACCAGTCCTTTGACGGGCGAACTGTGGGCGCGCAAAGGGTTGGTTGTCTTTCAGTTTACGCTGTCGGTCATGCTGATTCTTTCCGTTTGGGTGGTGTACCGGCAGATCGCCTATGTGCAGAGCAGAAATATTGGTTACAATAAGGATAACGTACTTTACTTCCCGAAAGAAGGCAAGATCGGGCAGCATACTACGGCTTTTCTGGCCGAAGTGAAAAAGGTACCGGGCGTGCTGAATGCCTCGGCGATTGTGCAGAACATCGTTGGCCGGCAGGGGGGCACGAGTGGTCTGGACTGGCCGGGCAAAAATCCGGCGCAGGAAGTTCGATTCAACAACCTTACGGTTGACTACGGGGCCATTGAAACGCTCGGCATACAGATGGCCGCCGGACGACCGTTCTCGCCCGACTTCGGAGCGGACAGCACCGCTATCATCTTCAACGAAGCCGCCATCAAGGCGATGGGATTAACCAATCCGGTGGGTAAAACGGTGAAGCTGTGGGGCGAAGACCGGCCGATTGTGGGCGTCGTCAAAGACTTCAATTTTGAATCGCTCCACGAAAATGTGGCACCCGCCTTTCTGAAACTGGGGCCCCAGGCAACGATGGCGATGCTGGTCGCCGTTCAGGCGGGCCGGGAGCAGGAGACGATTGCCCGGCTCCAGAAGGTATACCAGGCGTTCAATCCCGGCTTTTCGTTCAACTACCGATTCCTGGATCAGGACTTTCAGAGTCTGTACATCGCCGAGCAGCGGGTGTCGGCTTTGTCGCGGTATTTCGCCGGTCTGGCTATCCTCATTTCGTGCCTGGGCCTGTTTGGGCTGGCGGCTTTTACGGCCGAGCGAAGAAACAAAGAGATTGGCATCCGCAAGGTGCTGGGGGCTTCCGTAACCGGCATTGTTGTGCTGCTTTCCAGGGACTTTGTCCAGTTGGTTCTGATCGCGCTGGGCGTGGCTCTGCCGACAGCCTATTACCTGATGCAGCAATGGTTGGCCGGGTTTGCCTACCGGGTTGACATTCCCTGGTGGTCGCTCGGAGCGGTGGCTCTGTTGGTCGTGGGGATTGCCCTCGCAACGGTGAGCCTGCAGAGTATTAAGGCGGCCCTGATGAACCCGGTGAAAAGTTTACGAATCGAGTAGGTACTTTTTATCATCTGATCCTTCCCAAAAGCCATGATACGGAACTATTTTATCATTGCCGTTCGCGCACTGAAGCGTAACTGGAGTTACTCTACGATCAACGTGCTGGGGCTGGCACTGGGCCTGGCCTGCTGTCTGCTTCTTTTTCTGGCCATCCGCTATGAACTGAGTTTTGATCGGCACAACGCCGGGGCAGACCGCATCTACCGCATCCTCGGGGCCAGTCGAAACGCCGATGACAAACCGAACGTCGGGATGCCCTTGCCCGCTCTGGCAGCCTTGCGGAACGACTTTCCCGCCCTGAAGAACGAGGTTACGATGGTTAACCGCGTCAAAACGGCGGTGATCGCGGTGAGCGGTTGGACTTCGTCGAACAAGGTTAAGTTTCAGGAAGAAGACGGCGTGATTGCCTTTGCCGAACCGGAGTATTTTCGCCTGTTCAAGTACAAATGGCTGAGGGGTAATCCACAAACGGCGCTCGCTAATCCCAATACGCTCGTTGTGTCCGACCGGATTGCTCAGAAATATTTTGGCAATGCCAACCCCATTGGGAAAACGGTCCGGGTTGACAACAAAATGGATTTTGTGGTGACGGGGGTTGTCGAGGCACCCCCGGCAACGAGCAGCCTTCCGTTTGAGGCCTTGCTGTCGTTTGCGTCGCTGAAACAGTTCGGGGCCAGCACCAACTGGGACGACTGGGTGTCGACCTACGGCGGGGCGCAGATTTACCTGATGCTACCCCTGACAACCGCCCCCGAGCAGATGGAGCGACAACTGGTGGGCTTTGTGAAGAAATACCAAAGTCCAGACAACGCCAAAAACTTGGTTTATAAGCTGCAACCGCTAACCAGCATCCACTTCGATACGCGCACGGACAATTACGCCAAGCGTTCGATCAGTAAGGAGATGATCTGGGCGATGGTGCTGATTGGCCTGTTTATTCTGGTAACTGCCTGCATTAACTTCATCAACCTGGCGACGGCCCAGGCCATGCGCCGGGCTCGGGAGATTGGTGTCCGGAAAGTGTTGGGCAGCACGCGGGTTCAGCTGATGCGCCAGTTCCTGAGCGAAACGGGCGTGCTGATGACCATTGCCGTCGTGTTGGCGCTGGGCGTTGCCCAGCTTTCGCTGCCCTACGTGAGTACTCTGCTGAACATCAAACCCGGCGCCGTGACCCTGTTCAGTCCGGAGGTACTCGGCTTTCTGGTTCTGCTGGGGATCGGCACAACCGCGCTGGCCGGCTTTTATCCCGCCCTTATCTTATCGGGTTACCAGCCCATTCTGGCCCTGAAGGGAAAGGTCGAAACTGCGGGTCGGGGAGGCAAGAACCAGCTGACGCTGCGCCGGGGGCTGATTGTTGGGCAGTTCACGATTTCCCAGATTCTTATCATCGGTACCATCATCGCCTACCGTCAGATCAACTATTTCCGCTCGGCTGACCTGGGCTACAGCCGTGACGCCGTCGTCGTTGTGGACCTACCTCAGAATGAACCCGGTCAACTGGAAAACCTGCGGGCTAAACTGGCCGGTTTACCAGCCGTTCAGACGCTGAGCTTCGGAATGACGACGCCTTCTTCCAGCACCAACTGGACGACGGGTTTTCAATTCGAAAATGACGAGAAAGACCCGGGCTATGGCGTGCTGATGCGTCCGGCCGACACGGCCTACGTCGCGACCTACGGGCTCAAACTGCTTGCCGGGCGGATGTTCCAGCCCGCCGATACCATGCGCGAATTTGTGATCAACGAGTCGTTCGTGAAGCAGCTGGGTTTTCAGAAACCGGAAGAGGCCATTGGCAAGTTTCTGCGTGTGAATGGTGAAAATCTCAAAAAGCCGATCGTTGGTGTCGTGAAGGATTTTAACACGTTTTCGCTGCGCAAACGCACCGAGCCGAGCCTGCTGACGACTTTCCGCGAGCGATACCGCACGCTGGCCGTCAAGGTGGCCACGCAGCAGGGCGGGACTGGGGCCATCAGTCAGCTACTAAAAGACGTAGAAGCGGCCTGGACCGCTACCTATCCCGAATTTGTCTTTAAATACACCTTCCTGGATGAGACGCTGGCTAACTTCTACGCGAGCGAAGAACGCATGTATAACCTCTTCCGGCTGCTGGCGGGCATTGCTATTTTCATCGGCTGTCTGGGGCTTTACGGAGTCGTGTCGTTCATGGCCGAGTCGCGCACCAAAGAAGTCGGCGTGCGCAAAGTATTAGGGGCTTCGGCTCTGAATATCATTGCCTTATTCTCCCTGGATTTTGTCAGGCTGGTCCTGATTGCGCTGGTTGTTGCCTCGCCGATTGCGGGGTACGTGATGAGCAAGTGGCTGGCGGATTTCGCCTATAAAATTGATATGGAATGGTGGATGTTTGCCCTGGCGGGACTGGTCGCCGTTGGTATTGCTCTGCTAACGGTGAGTTACCAGAGTATCAAAGCCGCACTGACCAATCCAGTGCGGAGCTTACGGAGTGAATAAGGCCAGTTGGTCTGCTTACGGAATCTTTAAAACAACTCGTTTATGTGGCGCAACTACTGGAAAATAGCGTTTCGCGGTTTGGTCAAACGAAAGGTCTATACCTTAACGAACGTGCTGGGCCTGACCATCGGGCTGGCCGCCTGCGGGTTGATTGCTCTTTACATCTATGATGAATGGCGCGTAGACCGTCAGCACCAAAAAGGGCACCGGATCTACCGCGTAGTGACCAATACGGGTTCCGGGGGAAAGACGGAACTGGCGGCTCACACCGTTGGCCGGCCGCTGGATCTGGCAATCCGGCGCGAAGTTCCCGAGGTCGAAACGGTCGTGCCGGTCCACTGGGCCAACTTCAAGGTTAAGCACAACAACCAGTATTATTACGACAAACAACTGTTTGTCGGGGAGGACTTCCTGACCACGTTTACTTTTCCGCTGCTGGAAGGCAATGCGCAGACAGCCCTGCGCGAGCCGTATACCCTGGTGCTGACCGAAAGTACGGCCCGAAACTATTTTGGCAACCGTTCGGCGCTGGGTAAAACGCTGATGCTGGACGACACGATACCGTTCCGGGTAACGGGCGTGCTGGCCGAACCGCAACCTTCGCATCTCCAGTTTGGAATTCTGCTGTCGATGCCTACGTTCTACGCGACTACCGGAAATAGGGAAGGCGAGTGGTTTACCTGGGACGAATTCTGTTATGTTCTGCTGCCCGAAGGCGCCAATCCGGCGGTGGCCGAGAAGAAGATTTCGGCCCTGTCGATGAAGTATAACGGGCCGGAGTACCGCAACAACGGCATTGAGGTGACCCACTCGCTGGAGCCGATGCCTTCCATCTACCTACATTCTTCGGGTATCCCGGATCCCGGTGGCGCCAATCGGGTAGCGGCCAGTGCCCGGCAACTCTACCTCCTGGGCGCAATCGGGGCTTTTCTGTTGCTGCTGGCCTGTATCAACTTTGTCAACCTGACGACGGCTTACCAGGGTGAACGAGCCAAAGAAGTGGGTATTCGGAAAGCGATTGGGGCGATGTACACCGCGCTGGTGAGTCAATTCATCGGCGAATCGCTGCTGCTGGCCTTTTTCGCCGGATTACTGGCCCTTCTGGTCATTATCGTTACGCTGCCTTTTCTGAACAGCCTGACCGAAAAGACCATTCCGCTCGCTGTTCTGACTCAACCGCTGACGATCGGCCTGGTCTTGGTTTTTCTGCTCCTGACGGGACTGCTGGCGGGCTGGTATCCGGCGCTGCTGTTGGCGCGTTTCCGGCCGGTGGAAACCCTGAAAGGACAGGTAGTAACGAGCAAAGGCGCGTGGCTGCGCCGGGGTCTGGTGGTTTTTCAATTCTGTATTTCGCTGATTCTCATTATCAGCACGCTGGTGGTGGGGCGGCAGTTGCGCTTCATGCAAACCCAGAAGCTGGGTTTTGACAAGGAACGCGTGTTGACGGTTGAGCTACGCAAGCTTCCGCGGCTGGATTTTATCGAAAACTACGAGAGCCTTAAGCAGCAGGTGGCCGCGCTCCCCAACGTTAAAGCGGTTACGGGCGTGTCGGCGCTGCCGGGGCGCGACGGGTGGCCCGGTCAGATCGTTTATCCCGAAGGCCGGTCCCGCCAGCAAACGTTATCTATGGAAGTGATTCCGGTCGATCATGATTACGCGAAGACGCTGGGGCTGACCATTCGCCACGGGCGCGATTACGCCAAACAATTGTCGACGGATGCCGGGCATGCGGTGCTGCTCAACGAGGCCGCCTGCAAAGCCATTGGCTGGCAACCGGAGGAGGCTGTCGGCAAAGGAATTGTCACCGCGGGACTGGAGAAGGGCCAGGTGGTGGGCGTCATGGCTGATTTCCACCAGCACGGCTTACAGGAGAAAATAAAACCCCTCCTGACGTTCATCACGCCACCGTACACCTACCGGTATTTAACGCTGCGGCTGGGGCCGGGCGATCTGAAGACCTCAGTTGCCGGGGTTGAGCAGTTCTGGCACCAGCGGTTTCCGGGCTACGACTTCGACTACTATTTCTTGGACGAAGATTTCAACCGGCAATACAAGTCTGAGCAGAAACTGTCTACGTTGTTTGGCGTATTTGGCGGGTTGGCCATTTTCATCGCCTGCCTCGGCCTGTTTGCTCTGACGACCTTCACCGCCGAACGACGGACTAAAGAGATTGGCATTCGGAAAGTGCTGGGCGCGTCGGTGGTCAGTATCGTCGGGTTGTTGTCGAAGGATTTCCTGACGCTGGTTTTGGGGGCCATCCTGATTGCTTCGCCGATTGCCTGGTACGCCATGAAGCAGTGGTTGCAGGACTTCGCTTACCAGGTCGACCTGGCGTGGTGGCTGTTCGGGCTGGCGGGCCTGGGCGCCCTGGTCATTGCGTTTTTGACAGTCAGCTTTCAAAGCATCAGGGCCGCGCTGATGAATCCGGTCAAGAGTTTGAAAACGGAATAACGGCACTATTCCTCAATGGCCTCCCTCAACCACCGCTAAAATTTCACCGCTATGCTTAATAACTACCTGAAAACGACGCTCCGCCATCTCTGGCGCAATCGCTTGTTTACCGCCCTTAATATTCTTGGTTTGGCCATTGGGATCAGCGGGTGCTGGGTCATCTACCGCCTGGTTAATTACGAATTTAGCTTTGACCGGTTGCCCAACCGGAACCAGATCTACCGGGTGGTCAGCCGGTTTAAATCAGATGAAAAGGAGTCGGGTAACGCCGGAGTTCCTAAACCGCTGGCGGCTGCCATCCAATCGAGCGTGCCGGGTATCGTCAATGCGGTGCCGGTCTGGGACCTCTGGCGGGAGAGCGTTCAGGCACCCGGCGTAAGAGGGGCCCGGCTCCGCTTTGAAGAGCCGAAGGACCTCATTACTACCACAAGTCAGTACTTTGCGCTGGTGCCCTACCGGTGGCTAGCCGGGAAAGCAACCACCGCCTTGGATGCGCCCAATAAGGTGGTTCTAACGCAAAGCCGGGCGCAAACCTACTTTCCGGGGATGACGCCCGCCCAAATTCTGGGTCGAACGCTCACGTACGACGACACCATAGCGGTGCAGGTTGCGGGCGTGGTGGCCGACCTTGACTACCCGAGCAGTTTTATCGGAAAAGAGTTTTTCCCGGTCGTAACGACTGAAGAGGTGACCAGCAGTTGGGGTAACGTTAGTTCCAATAACGCGCTTTATATCCAATTAGGAGCGAACGCATCGACGCAACAGGTACTGAGTCAGATCAACGCTGTTTCGATCCGGAACGGGGCTAAAGAACTCAGGATGTACCACCTTAAGCGGTGGCACCTTTTGATGCCTTTGTCGGAGGTACATTTTTCGACGGATTACGGCGAGCATCTGCGTAAAGCAAATAAAAGCGTGTTGTATGGCTTAATCGGCATTGCGGTGTTTCTGTTGTTACTGGCCTGCGTCAATTATATCAACCTAACGACGGCGCAGGTGCCGCAACGCGCCAAAGAAATCGGCATCCGGAAGACGCTGGGCAGTTCGCGCTGGCACCTCATCCGGCAGTTTCTGGGTGAAACGCTGGTGATCGCCAGTTTAGCGGTGGGGCTGTCATACTTTCTGTCGCGCTGGGCCCTGACTGCGTTTGGCGAACTACTTCCGGAAGGCCTGGATCAGTACGCCAATTACGGGCAACTGGCCCTTTTTCTGGGCTTCCTTCTGCTGGGAATTACGATGCTGTCGGGGCTTTACCCTGGCTGGTTGATTACCCGGGTGCAGGCGGTAACTATCATGCGCGGCCAGGCAACAGTGCAGGTAGGTAAAGGACGTTTGACGCTTCGCAAAAGCCTGATTGTTTTTCAGTTTGTGGTGGCGCAACTGTTCATCGTGGGAACGTTGCTGGTTGGGCAGCAACTGCACTATCTGCTCAATAAAGATATGGGCTTTGACCAGGAAGCGGTTTTGCTGGTAGATGTACCCTGGAAACTCTGGAACAAACCGGCGTATGAAGGGCGGCAGTTAACCATGCGGGAGGAATTGGCGAAACAACCCGCCATTGCCCAGGTTGCCTTGGGCAATGCTCCCATGAATACGTCATCCAGCAATAATAATTTTCAATACAAAAATCGTAAAGGGCAGATCGTCGAGCGGACCGTATACCTCAAATACGTCGATACAACCCTGATTGGTCTGTACAAAATTCCCCTTTTGGCGGGGCGTAATCTGCTGCCTGCCGATACCACCCGGGAGTATCTGCTCAACGAGACGGCCGTGCGTGCATTTGGCTTTCGGTCACCGCAGGAAGCGGTTGGGCAGACCATTCAGGAACTGGAAGGCAAGCCGATTCCGGTGGTTGGCGTAGTCAGGGATTTTCACAGCGGACCGTTTTATAAAAAGATCGAACCGATGCTGTTGAGGACCGAAAAGACGGGGCTGATGACGTTTAACATCAAACTCCGTTCGAACGACCCGGCCCAGTGGCAAGCGGCCATTCGGCAGATTGAGCAGGTCTGGACGAAATTCTACCCCACGGAGCCGTTTGAGTATAAGTTCTACGACAGCACGCTGGAGGAAATGTACACCAATGAGCGCAACATGGCGCGTATCATCCACCTGGCTACGGCTGTGGCGATCATTATCAGTTGTCTGGGATTGTTCGGTCTGTCCACCTTAACCGCTTTTCAGCGAACCAAGGAAGTGGGTATCCGCAAGGTGCTGGGTGCCACGGTTGCCAGCCTGGTTGGCCTGTTAACCAAAGACTTCCTGAAACTGGTGTTCTTCGCTATTCTGATTGCTTCGCCCATCGCGTATTACTTCACCGACAAATGGTTACAGGACTTTGCCTACAAGATCGACATTGACGGGTGGGTATTTGTGCTGGCTGGCGCGGGGGCCGTCGCCATTGCGTTTCTAACGGTGAGTTACCAGAGTATTCGGGCCGCTTTGATGAATCCGGTCAAGAGCTTGAAAACGGAATAGGGCAGTATAAACTCCTTCTACATCTGATACGATGCTCACCAATTACTTTAAGATCGCTTTTCGCAGTTTGTGGAAAAACCGGCTGACGACAGTCATCAACCTCGTTGGTCTGTCGGTTGCTTTCGGGGCCAGTGCGCTGTTGTTTATGGCCGCTTATTTCGAGTGGTCATTCGACCGGTTTCACCTCGATGCCGGTCGGATGTACCGCTTGTTTCTGCTGACCAACCGACCCGAAAAAGTGGATAAGTCCGGCGTTATGCCGTACCCGCTGACGCCCGCCCTGAAGCAGGAGTTTCCCGAAGTGGAACAAGTCGCCCGCCTGGAGTGGGAAATGAGTACGGTCCAATACGGCGAAAAAAAGCTTTCTAAAGATGTATACGGGACCGACGCCGACTTTCTGCGTCTGTTTTCTTTTCCCATGCGGCAGGGCGATCCGAAAACGGCACTGGCTGACCTGAGCAGCATTGTTTTGAGCGAAGAGACGGCGAAAGCTATCTTTGGAAAAGCCAACCCAATGGGCAAATCACTGCGCGTTGATGGCCTGGGCAATGGTCGAGCATTTATCGTTACCGGAGTCATAGCGGATGCGCCCAATAACTCGTCAGTGGAATACGATGCGCTCGTTCGGATTGAAAATGGAAAGGAATACGCGACTGACAAAAACCGGTGGGGGAGCCGCAATCATCAGGTATTTCTGAAGCTGCGGGATGGGGTCCAGCCTGCCGCGGTGGAGCAGCGGTTGAAGGCGCTCACTGCCAAATACTTTGCCGAACAAATTGACGAACTCCGGAAAATGGGCGCCCGGCCCGACGAGCGGGGTGAGCTGATGAGTGTGCGGCTGCAACCGTTCACCGCCATTCATTTCGATACGGAGTCGGTAGGAGGCATGGGCATCAACCAGATGTACGTTTATGCCCTGACTCTGATTGGTGTTTTTATTCTGGTCATTGCCAGTATTAATTTCATCAATCTGTCGCTGGCCCGCACGTTCACACGGGCGCGGGAGGTGGGTGTACGTAAATCGCTGGGGGCACTGCGGGGGCAGCTATTCGGGCAGTTCTGGGCTGAGTCGGGTATAACCGGACTGACGAGTCTGGTGCTTGGGCTCGCCCTGGCCTATAATTTACGACCGACCTTTAACCGGCTGTTTGGGGCGCAACTCACGCTGGACTACCTGACCAAACCCGCAACGCTGCTGGCCGTAGTGGGTGGTTTTGGTTTAATTACGGCGTTGACGGGCGGCTATCCGGCTTGGCTAATGACCCGTTTTAACACCGTTGATGTCCTGAAAGGGCAGGTTAGCCCGGTAACCGGGAAGGCGGTAGGCGTTCGATCCGGTGCCTTGCGGAGTTCTCTGATTGTCGTGCAATTTGCGCTGGCGTGCCTTCTCATTACCTGCACCATTGTGGTACTGCAGCAGCTTCATTATCTGCGCGAAAAACCCCTCGGTTTTACCGAAGATCAGGTTATTAGTCTGCCGGTGGATAAGGTGAGTGGGGCCAATGCGCTACGACAATTGCGAAACCGGCTGGCGAATAATCCGGACGTGGTCAGCGTGTCAGGGTCGGGCGTTAACATCGGGCATGGCCTGGATGGTCGAAGTTCGCGGAGGATGAGCGGCTTTCTGTACAAAAACCGGGAAGTGAAAACCGACTGGATACGAGTAGATTATGATTACCTCAAAACGCTTGGGATCAAGCTTCTGGCGGGCCGCGACTTCAGCCCTCAGCGTGGCACTGACACCACCCAGTCCGTCATTGTCTCCAGCAGCATGGCCAAACAGATGGGCGAGAAGAACCCGGTTGGCGTCTTTTTCCGGACCGATACCAGTGGGCCAGCCTACCAGATTGTGGGTATCATACCTGACTATCACTTATATGACCTACGGAATAAAGCCGAACCGATAACGCTGCACATTTTGTCCGACGACACGATTGATTATCTGTTGATTCGGGTGACACCGACGAGCATGACCAAAGTGATGGTGACGCTAAAGGAACTTTGGCGGGAGATCGCACCCAAATCGGAATTCCAGGCTTCGTTCGTCAATGAGAACACCAACCGCTGGTATAAGAAGGAAGAGCGGCTTTCGACCATCTTTAGCATGGCCGCGGGTATTACCATTCTATTGTCATGCATGGGATTGTTCGCTATTGCGCTGATGACTATTGAACAGCGGACGAAGGAAATTGGCGTGCGAAAGGTGCTGGGTGCATCAGTGAGTAGTATTGTGAGCCTGCTCTCCCGCGATTTCCTAAAGCTGGTCGTGATTTCGATTGTCATTGCCTCGCCGATTGCAGGGTACGCCATGAATCAGTGGCTGGCGGATTTCGCCTATCGAGTCGATATCGAGTGGTGGGTGTTTCTTCTAGCGGGTCTGGGTGCCCTGCTCATTGCGTTTCTAACGGTGAGTTACCAGAGCATTCGGGCCGCGCTGATGAATCCGGTCAAGAGCTTACGGACCGATTGATTCACTCCGTAAGTGGCCGCTGGTCAGGAATTGACAGTAGGCTATTCTCAAGCGGGTCGGGATTTACAATCCTGACCCGCTTGAGCCGTTGAGAACGTTAACTTTTTTTAACAAGCTGTCTATGTGCGGAATAGAGTAGGGTTGAGTTAGGGGTGGTTACCTTTGAGCCGATGTTAAACCGAGAAGCAGGTCTTCGATAAACGGCTATTGTATGATTCAGAACTATTTAAAGACGGGTATCCGTAACCTGCTCCGGCGTCGATTCTACGCCCTGGTAACCCTGCTGGGTCTAACCGTAGGCATTACGTTTTTGTTGCTCATCGGCAATTACATTGGGGAGGAGTTGAGCGTCAACCGGGCGCTCCGCAACGTTGACCAGCAGTACCTGATTCAGAGCCGCTGGAAGGAGGAGGCTATGGGTCTGGAAATCACGTCGCTGGCACCGTTAGGCCCAATCCTGAGAGAACGGTACCCGGCGCTGGTGGCTAATTATTACCGGTTCTACGGCGTTACGGCGATTGTCTCGCGGGGGCAGCATCATTTCCGGCAATCGATTCAGGTCGGCGACTCGACGTTGCTGGGGATGTTTGGCTTTCCAATGGCGTATGGCGACCCACTGACGGCCTTATCAGAACCCAATTCGCTGGTCATCTCGTCGGCGGCCGCGCAGAAGTTTTTTGGGCGAACGGATGTCCTCCATCAGCGGCTGACGGTCCAGACGCCCGTGGGTGGAAAGCAGCTTTTTACGGTGACGGGCGTGCTGGCCGAACAGCCCCGCAACAGCGTCGCTAACCTGCAGAGGGGGGAGGTGAGCGAAATCTTCATGCCGATGCGGAATGTGGGTTACTTCGCGGATGAAGCGGGCATGCGCTCGTGGCAGAATCAGTACATCCCGACGTATCTGGAACTGCAACCGGGGGTAACGGCCGATCAGTTAACGGCTCCTATGGCCCATTGTCTGGCTACCTATGCGCCACCGGGTATTAAGGAAAATTTGCAGCCATACCTCAGCCCTTTGAAAACCCTCTACCTCAGGGCCGATAAGGAACTGGTTCAGAAAATGGTACTAACGCTGACGGTCGTGGGCTTGTTTATTCTGCTGATGGCGGTGGTTAACTTCATCAACATCACCATCGGTATGTCGGCGACGCGGTTGCGGGAGATTGGGGTCCGGAAAGTACTGGGTAGTCTAAAAAGCCAGTTAATCGGGCAGTTTCTGGCCGAAGCATTCGTACTGACGCTGGGGGCTACGCTACTGGCTCTCGCGGGTCATGAGCTGTTTCGGGGCCCGTTTGCTGACTTACTGGACAAACCCATACCGTCGCTGGTGGCCTGGTCGCCGGTTGCTTTTTTGGCCTTGGCGGGGCTGGTTGGGGTTATTAGCCTGCTGGCGGGTGGCTACCCGGCGGCCGTTTTATCGGCACTGCCTTCGGTGGAATCGTTGAAGGGTAAACTGGGTTCGTCGGTGCGGGGCGGAGTCACTTTGCGCCGGAGCCTGATTGGCTTTCAGTTTACGGTGGCTATTTTCGTTTTTGTCGGTGCGCTGGTCATTGGTCGACAGGTGACTTATTTTTTCAACAAAGATTTAGGCTACCGGAAAGAGCAGGTGATGACGGTGGCGTCGGTGCCGCGCGACTGGTCGGCCGCCGGCGTGACGCGGATGGAAGGCGTTCGGGATCAACTGGCCCGCGTTCCCGGCGTAACGGACGTGAGTTTCTCGTTTGAGATCCCGGACGGCCGAAGCAGCGGCAGCGGCCGGGTATTTCGGCTGGGGCAGGACAGCAGCCGGGCGATTGTTGCCGAGGTGCTGACAACGGACGAACGCTTTGCCCAGACCTACGGGTTGCGTCTGCGGGAAGGGCAGTTTTTTCATGCGGGTGGTGAAGGGTACGACTCCAGCCGGGTTGTGCTGAACGAAGCTGCGGCTAAGGCGCTGGGCTGGAAAAATCCGGCCGAAGCTCTGGGACAATTGGTGCGGTTGCAGGGCGGGCGCTTTACGTATCGGGTGGGAGGCATTTTAAACGATTTTCATTTTGGATCGCTGCACAAAGCGATCCAGCCACTGATCGTTGTCCATGTCCGGGCCAACCTTATTTATCGCCACCTGTCGTT
>Ga0325400_1004319_pt1 | contig 13142 bp, 13 predicted proteins | sample PopdelMetagenome_2_FD_205662 | JGI IMG/M metagenome (GOLD analysis project Ga0325400, IMG submission 205662) | Populus deltoides microbial communities from Bellville, Georgia, United States - Xylem-PdKOR-R1 | ecosystem: Host-associated > Plants > Phyllosphere > Stem > Wood/Secondary xylem...
CCCCCACCATTTATCTTTCCTTCCCAGGCATTTTTATCTGGGTTTTCATAAGCAGACTTCATCTTTTATTTGAATTCATTTCTTCTGATTTAAGATGCTGGATTCTCCGGCGTAGTCTTCTCCGGTGCTCATGTATTTTCCAAAGGCCATGCCCCAATACGACAGCCGAGTATATGCCATGTGTAATGATGGGGGCTAGAATATTATTTGTCTGCCAAACAATGCAAAAGATTGTACATACAAATCTATCAGTTTGAGCCTCTGAAACAAATTGGTAATATAGCATCAAGTACCTAGTTCAAGACTTCACCTGGATCCATTCAAAACCTAGATAGAGCGCCAAAAATCCTTCCAGGAGGGGAGAGTAGATCTTTTTCATTTGCCTCCTCTCATACCAGGCTGCGGTGCAAACAACAGAGCATAAGCTAATGCATATTTGGTTTGACCAACCACTAAGACCAAAAATATGCAGGCTTCTTAGCATTTCTTCCGAGCAACATGTAAAGTCATTATGCTCTTCTAAGCTGTCAAGAAGATGTAGGACTAGAATAGTCACCAGTTATTTGCGAAAGATTCCTAATGACCTCACCCACCCAAACAAGGATTTAAAACTTATATGCGCCCTATGCATGTTTCAATGTATCAAAATGAGCAGTGACAGTCAGTAATTGGAGGTTTCCATGGGACGAGATTATCAAAACATATTTGGCAAAGTAAACCAAACATATCAATTTTCACTCGTGTTGAACGAACTTGTCACTGCAAGAGACTTTCTAATAATTTCTTTTTTCTTTTTTTTCAAAAATGAAAGGAATAGCAGAAATAAAGTGATTTCCCAGCTGACCAAATATACTAGGATTTCAAAAGCCATAATTCCAAAGAAATAGTACTGAACTAAGGTTCTATGCCAAGTCAAGAGGTGAAACCTGCAAATAGCTTTTTTAGATCTTCACGCCCAGAGCAAGATGGCAGAACTGGTGCAACTACATAAGTAGGATCTGTAAGAAACAGAACAGACCCATGAATCAATCTGCAATTTAAAGATGAAAATAAATACTCCTTTGAGAAGATTAAGAGTATCAACCTTTTGGGGAGGTAGCCACATAATAGAGGGATCCAGTAAGAACGGCTGTTAAAACAGCTGCAAATGCCTGGGCAAATGGGACAAAAGGAGGCAGCACACCAGTCTACAAATGTAGAAACATAAAAATTTCAGTTGGAAGGCAAATTTCATTACTAAGGACAGGGAATAAGTTCAACCACATACCAGCGATGCCATTCCTCGAGCATCTTCCACCAAATTGGTTCCCCTTAGAAATATATCAGCCAGTGCTCCCTGTGTAGTCATTAAGAAAAGATGAAAAAAGTACGAATAATTAAGTATTTCCAGTAGAGAAGTTTTCTTGTTATTATTGTTATTTAAATCCACACACAGGGGATTTGGGGATTTTACTTTCAATTATGCCTGGAATTGCAGGTCCTAAACCTGGATAAAGGAAGTGACTTAAACCCACAGGGGATTTGGGGATTTTCTTTAATTCACTCTTCAGCATGAGTAGGAGAATATACCTGAACAGCAGCTCGATAGAAAAGCTCCTCTCCCACGGAACTTGCAGCAACAATTAAAATAAACTGCAAATAGGGTCCAAAATTGAATCAAATTCATCTTACCTCATAGAGACAGAGTGATAAAAATATATCTAATAATTGTCAACATTTTCTAAGCCCCATTTGTTTCATGAAAAGTGGTTTCAAACTTTCATGTGTTTGTCTATTATTAGAAAAGTTGGTCAACGAAATTTCTTTTATTTTAGATGGAAAACACTTTTTAAAAATTGCGAAAAATTCAAAAATATATTGTTATTTGTTAATGATATCAAATATGGCCTTTAATCTTATAATTGTTATATATTTTGTTTTGAATCTTTTTTTTTCAATTTCATCCCTTAAAATTTGATTTTTATATCAACTTTGATCCTCATTCTTTTAATTTTTATTTTCTTTTCTCTTATTACTTTTTTAATTGAAATTTTTTTATCTATCAGATTTGGTCTTATTTTTTTAATTGTTATTTATTTTATTTTTGAAATGATTTATGTAATTGGATTTTTTTTTAATTTCATCATCTTTCAACTTTTTAATCTATCAGATTTGATCTCCATTATTTTAATTACTATTTATTTTATTTAAAATAATTTATAAAATTAGATTTTTTTTTCAATTTCATTCCCCTTCAACTTTTTTATCTGTTAAATTTAGTCCTCGTTCTTTTAATAAACTTGAAAAAAAATAAAATATTAATAAGTTATTTTCCGGTTTATTTTCTATTATAAAGTATATTTTTCAGTTTATTTTATATGAAACTACCAAATATCAAAAAATAATTTTCTTTTCAAAAATAGCGCATTTTCTATGAAAACTATTTTCCAAGAAAAAAAAAATTTCCAGCAAACAAACAGTAAAGGTTTACCTGCCAAGGTGACATCCCATAAAAGAAATTCCGAAGTTCCTCGTCCTCCACATCTCTAATGGCACGAGCATGAGGCGACAACTTCACGACTTCATCCTGCAACCATTTCAAAAAATAAACAAACAACATTCGAAAACTACAAAAGGGTTCATTACTTAACTAAAACCAACTAATAACAGGATTCCACTTGTCAATTTTCTGCCCGTCAAATAAAAATATTCAAAAGTTTATTCAATTACCAGCTCAAGTTCAGCAAAAACAAGAAAGAAAGATGAGGAAACTAAATAGTATATTTCTTTTTGAGGAAGAAATTAATTGGAGTAGTAAAAGCATACATCTAGTATAAAAAGAAGGGCCATGACAGGTGGAGCTGCATATCCAAGCCCTTCAAGAAATGCATCCAAAGATGGATTAAAACCTCCCAGGCTATCAATTCCAGTTATTGAACATATAAACCGTCCTGCCAACGCCATTCCTCCATATATACCTGCAATTCCCAATTCGAATTAAACTAAAAACAGGCGCAACGGGTCATAAAAAAATTGAAAAACAGGTGAATATAAATAAATAAAACTGACCGATCCCATAACAGAGTCTAACAACAGCACCGATTTTCTCCCACAAAGGAAAGTCAGAAGCAGCATCGCCAAAGCTCTGATCAAATGTAGTCACTTCCATAGCACTTCCAGTGAATCTCCTCCTTTCTCTCTCCTCGATTCCTTCACTACCAGCACCCGTTCTCTCTGTAGATGCTTTGCTGCACCGTATTTGAATCCTATTGACTCCATTTTCTCTCAAGTTCAATCTCCTTCTACTAGCCGGAAAGTCACTGGTTTTAGAAAACCAAGCACCAACTCTAAACGACGTGGTTGCAGTTGCAGTTGACGAGTGGCTCGGTGTTCGGAAAAGTAACGGCAGCTCCATTAGCCGGTATTTCGGTCTCCGTTTCCGTCACGAAGCATAGCTGTCTGTCTCTCCCCCCATCTCTCTCTCTCTCTCTCTCGCTCTCTCTCTTTCTCTGACACGCACAGGCTGCTGTGATATTTGTGTTTAAAGGATTTGAGAGGTCAATGGGTGGTTTTGGGGCGTTCGATTTCGTGATGAGGAAGTTCTTTGTATTCTTATTCCTATTATTTATGATTTTGATATTTTTGTGATCCTTGGATTGTGATTGGTCGAAGGAGTGAGAGGATGTTCGTGAATATCGAACCTGCCAATAAAAGAACGCCACATGGAGATAATGTTACGCCGGATTTATCAAATTTCTGTTGATTAATGTGAACCAGTAGTATTATTATTTCTATATTTTTGGTGGTGGTGTTTGTTTATGTACCACGCATGCTTTATAGGGAATTTCCCTTAGTGACCTTAGATATTAATGGCAACGCTACCTTCGTCTCTTTTTTATCAGTTGATATATAATGCAAATTTAATTCCATACAGCTATTATATTTTAAGATGACTTCTATATATAATTAATAAGAAATTTATTTTAAGAATATATTTGATGAAAAATCTAAAACAATATACATCTATGCATATCATAAAATCGGATTCCTCGTAGAACAGCCTCACCCTGTTGACTTTGCTGGAAGAGAAAGTCCTTCAGAATTAGGAATTTTATCTACAAAATTGTTTCTAGTATAGTTTTTAGACCCGGCCCGATCCAAGACCTGGATTTCAGGTTTTCATCGGGTTATCGGGTCGTCTGGGTAAATTTTTTTAAAAAAATTAAAACAATGTTATTTTAATAAAAAAATTATCTATATTATTTTTTTTTTCATTTGATGTATGTTTCTAGGAGTTGTTAAATGTGGTTTGTATATTCCTTGTTCAGTTTGTTATGTAAAGCTATTTAAATAGCCAAAGTGATTCAAAGATTAATAATATAATTCAGTCTTATCTTTCTTATATTACTTAGTATTTATCATTTGGTATCAGAGCACCGGGGCCTTATAAAGTTTGAAGCAGCAGTCTTTAAGTATGATGACAGAAAGTTCATTTGTGCAACCAGCAGTCCCACGTTTTGATGGGCATTATGATCATTGGGCGATGCTCATAGAAAACTTCTTGTATTCAAAGGAATACTGGGGTTTACGAGAATGGAATTCCTGCAGTAGTATAAGGTGTTGTTCTCATAGATGCTTAGAGAAAGAACATCAAAGATCAAACGCTAAAAGATTTAAAGGCCAAAAACTATCTATTTCAAGCATTAGATCGTTCAATCCTAGAAACGATTCTTAACAAAGATACAACAAAGAACATATAGGATTCCATGAAACAAAAATTTCAAGGAACAACCAGAGTCAAGCTTGCACACTTGCAAACATTTCGAAAGGAATTTGAAATTCTCCACATGAAGGCAGGAGAATTGGTGAACGAGTATTTTACTAAGACTTTTACCATAGTTAATAAGATGAAAGCAAATGGTGAAAACAAAGGAGATATTGCTGTTGTTGAAAAGATTTAGCAATCTCCGACTCATAAATTTGATTATGTTGTATGTTCCATTGAAGAGTCTAGGGATATAAACACCTTAACCATTGATGAGTTACAAAGCAGCATGTTTGTCCATGAACAACGTATGAGTACTCATGTTGAAGAAGAGTATGCTTTGCAGATCACTCACGACGATCAATCAGAAGGAAGGCACCGTGGCCGTGGCAATTCTAGAGGCAGGGGATGGGGAAAAGGCAAACAACACTTCAGCAAAAATACAGTGGAATGCTACCACTGTCACAAACTTGGACATTTTTAATGGGAATGTCCAAGCAAGGAAAATGAGGCCAATTATGCAGAAACTCAAAAAGAAATGTTGTTGATAGCATACATGGAAATGAACAAAGTCAGCAGCGAGGATTTGTGGTTCCTTGACTCCGGATGCAGTAATCATATGTGTGGAAAAAAAGAATATTTTTTAGACCTGAATGAACAATTCAGAGATTCAGTGAAACTAGGTAACAATTCAAGCATGACTGTAATGGGAAAGGGTAACGTCGGGCTGCAGGTTAATGGCATAACACAGATTTTCACAAGTGTATTTTTTGTATCGGAACTGAAGAACAACTTATTGAGCATTGGGCAATTACAAGAAAAGGGGCTTGATATTCTATTTCAACATGGAAGGTGTAAGGTGTTTCATCATGAGAAAGGTTTGATCATGGATACAAAAATGTCAGCAAATCAGATGTTTGTGCTACATGTTGTATCTCATCCTTTAAAATCTGTTTGTTTCAACATAATCACTGAAGATATGGTGCAGCTTTGGCATTGCAGATATGGACACTTGAGTTTTACAAGTTTGAAAACTCTTCAACATAAGAAAATGGTGAATGGTTTACCTTCATTTCAATCTCCTTCCAGGCTATGCAAGGAATCTCTAATAGGAAAGCAACAAAGAGATTCATTTCTAAAAAAAAGCACCTGGAGAGATTCATAAATTCTTCAGCTCATACATACTGATATTTGTGGACTGATCAAGCCAATCTCCAACAGCCAGAAATGGTATTTGCTCACTTTTACAGATGACTTTAGTAGAAAACATGGGTTTTCTTTTTTGTAGAAAAATCAGAAACCTTTGATGCTTTCAAAAGATTTGAAATTCATATTGAAAAGGAGATAAACACATTCATTAGAGGCTTACGTATTGATCAATGAGGAGAGTTTACATCACAAGAATTCAATTACTTTTATGAAGTAAATGGTATACAAAGACAGTTAACAGCTGCCTACATGTCGTAACAAAACGGAGTCGTGAAACGCAAGAACATAACCATTATGAATATGGTACGCAGTATGCTTTACAAAAAGAAAATTCTGAAAACTTTCTAGCCTGAAGTAGTCAATTGGACAGTACATGTCTTAAATCGAAGTCCAACATTGGCCGTCAAAAATTAGACTCCAGAAGAAGCTTGGAGTGGAATCAAACCTTCTGTTGTATATTTCAGAGTTTTCGACTGTATCTCTCATGTTCATGTGCCTAACAGTAAAAGAACAAAATTAGATGATAAAAGTTTGGCTTGTGTTTTACTAAGTGTTAGTGAGGAGTCAAAAGCTTACCGAATTTATGATCCTGCTTCACAAAAAATCATAGTTAGTAGGGATGTTGTGTTCAAATTAAGAAGACAAGGGTTGGGATTGGGACAAGCAGTATGATGAAACAATCATGTACAATTTAGAATGGGGCAATGAATAGGAGCATGCAACTGTTTATGCAGACAATGACGAACGCAGTGGATCTGATCATGATGCCACTGTAGCAGAAGCTGTAAAAGAAGCAGATGCGAATGAAAGATGTGCATCTGATCATGATGCAAATACAGTAGAAGCAGTGGCGAATCTTTCCTCTGAAACAGATGAAGGACTCTCTCAAGAAGATACTGAAAGTTTCCTAGCTTGCATGAACAAAGGAATATGAGACCATCAGTTTGGATACGCAACTATGAAACAGATGAAGGACTCTCTCAAGAAGATACTGAAACTCAACTAGCAATGTTTGCAGCAGCTGATCCTATTTGCTTTGAAGATGCTGTAAAAAATGAGAAATGAAAGACAGCTATAGATGTGGAAATGGAAGCCATAAAATGAAATGGTACATGAGAATTAATAGAGTTACCTGCAGGGGGAAAGAAAGTTGGCGTGAAGTGGGTTTATAAAACCAAATTTAATGAACATGGAGAAGTAGACAAGTACAGTCGTATAAAAGCTTATTTCATGAAAGAAGGTTGTGAAAAATATGACTATGAGCATACTTTGTTCATCAAGACAGGAAAAGAAGGTAAAGTTTTGATTATCAGTTTGTATATCGATTTCATTTATACTAGCAATGATGAATTAATGGTCTTAGAATTTAAAGATTCCACAAAGCGTGAATTTGACATGACTGATCTTGGCAAAATGAGGTATTTTCTTGGTCTCGAAGTATTGCAAAAATCCACTAATGTGTTTATCAATTAGAAAAAGTATGTGTTAGAGGTGTTGCAACAGTTTGGAATGGATAGAAGCAATTCAGTTCATAATCCTATTGTTCCAGGTTGTAAGCTCGTGAAGGATGAAGGTGGAGTTAAAGCAGACAAGACTCACTTTAAACAGATGGTGGGTAGTCTTATGTATCTCACTGCTACACGACCAGACATAATGTTCGTAGTCAATCTTATAAGTAGATATATGGAGAATCCTACTGAGTTTCATTTGCAAGTGGCAAAAAGGGTGCTGAGATATTTGAAAGGAACACTTGATTTTGGAATTTTTTATAAGAAGGGAGGAAATAATGAACTTGTTGCCTACACAAATAGTGATTATGCTAGAGATTTAGGAGATAGAAAAAGCACTTCAGGCTATGTATTTTTATTGAGTTCAAGAACAGTATATTGGCTATCAAAAAAACAACCAATAGTAAGTCTATCTACCACTGAGGCTGAATTTATTGTTGCAGCTTCGTGTGCTTGCCAAACAGTATGGTTGAAAAGAGTGCTGGAAAAACTGGGACTGAATCAAGACAAAACAACTATTATTCATTGTGATAGTAGTTCCGCAATCAAGCTTTCGAAAAATCTAGTAATGCATGGTCGTAGTAAGCATATAGATGTGCATTTTCATTTCCTTCGAGAGCTCACTAAGGCTGGTACTATGGAATTAGTTTACTGCAGCACACAAGATCAATTAGCTGATATAATGACAAAGCCACTCAAGCTAGATGCTTTCTTGAAATTGCGAGCATCATTAGGTGTTTGTTCTGAAAATGATATAAACTGATGCTTATGGCATTCGGTTTAACGGAGGCAATGTTGATTTGGTTTGTTACTACTTAGTCTAATAAATCCTTACTGTGAAGGGTGTTGTTATTTGTTTGTTTTAGTCTTACCATGTTTCTAGGAGTTGTTAAACGTGGGTTGCATATTTCTTGTTCAGTTTGTTATGTAAGGCTATTTAAATAGCCAAAGTGATTCGAAGATTAATAATACAATTCAGTCTTCTCTTTCTTATAGTACTTAGTATTTATCATGATTGTCGTGATTTGTTCAAAAAAGAAAAGAAAATGTCATGATATAAGAAGATGGACTGTTTTTTTTTTTTTAAGACTCAACATGTAAAAACTAACAAAAGAACTTGAGATCTTCCTCTACCACGCACGGGCATATATCTTATGTTTGTTCTTAAAAAAAAAATCTTTTTTATACCAGAACCACATAACCGAGGCCTCCAGTGCAATTACGTGTTTTTCTCATCTGTTTTAAGGAAAGTTGTGTGAAGGGTTTTGATTAATTTTTTATTGTTTTTGCTTGGTTAGGTGGTTTCTGAGATGAAGTCTTATGAGAATAATAGTGAGGTTATTGACTACAAGGTCGGAACTATGTTCATGGTATAAAGTTTTCCTTACTCTTTGGAGTGCTATTAGTTCATTTTATACTTATTTATAGTTTTGTCACCCGCTTGTGCTTTTTATGTAATTTTCATGTAAATTATTAGATGCCGAACAAAGATGTGAAACCTTTTTAAACTTTAATTGACTTGAAATTTTAACCAATATAGATCAATATTTCAGGAGACTTCGTATAAAACTTCAGCCTGATCCGACAATTGTATTGAAAGTTGTATACAATAGCGTAAATTTGATCGGTTTGTGATTTTTTATAAAAAAATTCAAATTTTATTGTTCAATCCTTATGCAAATCATGTCAATTGTTCTTCTAAACTGTCCAGATCATTTTTTTTACTTCAAATATATTTATCTTGTATTTTGTTTTTCATTTTTATTTATTTATCGGTTTATTACTATTTTACAGTAGCGTTACTGATTTTTTAACCGATAGTTGTACCTTCACTCTTGACTTTTTGTTATTTTGTCCTTTATTATAGTTTTTTATTATTATTATTATTATCTCACTAATTCTTTGAGATTTTTTTTTCTTTTTTTTTCCATCGAAACACATTATTAGTTTCGTCATCATCATAAATTCTAAACTAAAATTATAATTCATTTAAAAACCCCATCCATACTTTTATATTTTATCATGGAGAGGTTTCCGTTTTACATCATATTCTCTATTAGTTATATCACTTACTCATTTTTCTTTTCATCCCAAATTTCTATTACTAGCAGGGTTATTTCTACCTTTGTTCCAACATTTACAAGATAGTTTACATTCTTTACATGAGGGTTTACATTCTCTCCTTGAAAAATTTCATCCTCAAAATTCAGATCCCAGTTCATTCCTGGCACTAAACTTAAGTTGTTTTATATATATTATTTTATCCAGATGAAGTAAACAAACAGGTGTTGAATGTAGCCTGTTGTAGTAGTTGTATTACATGATTAATTACAAGTAAGGTGTAAATGATCATCCATTACAAGACTCTGGCCTTTCACACCGATCTAGCAGCTCTAAGAGCCCGTTTGTATACGCAGGCGCGTTTGCGTTTTTATAAAACGCAGTAATACAATCGTTTGGTAATGGATAAAACGTTATTTACTGTTTATAGGACCCACCATAATTTGCGTTCAAAACGTAGTGTCAATGAAAGCAGCTCAAAGTTGCTTCTCCTTTTCTCCACACAGTGGAGAGTGAATTGCTGGAGAAGGATGTCTATTGCTGAAGACTAAATGCTTGTTGCTAGAGTTCTGAAAGAAAGCAAAAATCCCTCTCCTCTGCCTTGCTCTTTTTTTTTCTCTCTCTAGCTTCCTCTCTCGTCCCCTTCTTTTTATAGGCCTAAGAGAGAAATTCCAACCTTATCTTTTTGGGATGGTGATCATGTATGAAGATAATTACTATTTTAAATTTGCTTCATATTTGGTAGGATGAGAACACCAACAGTCATGCCATTGTTGGACTGTTGGTGATGGGTTTCCTTAATGCTAAGGGTGCATCGTGGGGGCAAAGGGAGCTGAACCAACTATGGGATTTGTGGTAGACAATCTAGCCTATGATCTGGCTTGGTTTTGGTGAGGGGATTGGATATGGCCGATACTGTTTTGGTGAATTTCTCGCGCAAGTTTTCCTTAACTTTAGAGGAAGGGGAGAATGAATAGTTGATTTAAACGACGTCGTTTTAGGCCGAAATGGTCATCTTCAATTTGCCCCCTGAAGTTCTAATGTCTTACAATCAAGCCCTTGTCTTTGAAAATCTCTCTTTTTTTTTAATTTCACCCCTGGATTTATGCAATTGGACCCTTGAATTTCTACGTTATTTACAAAATAGTCTTTGGTTTGAAAAAAATATTTTATATAAAGTATTATTTATTTTCATGATATAATATCAATAAAATATTTAAATTAAAAATCATCAATATTAATATATATATATATATATATTTAATTATTTTATAACCTTAATTTCAAAAGCATTTTTTACCAAACATATTAAACTGTTTTTTGTTTAACCTCAATTTCAACCACTGTTTTTACCAAACATATATTTTTCCAAATCAACCACAACTAAAAGTGATTTTTATAAAACTATTTTTTTCAAACAACAACCGCCCCCACAATACCAAACACACTCATTCATACACCGCCGCCTTGTTAAGAGTGTAAAAAAGAAAGATAAATGCGAGGTGGTCCGCATGCGTAAACCAGCAAAATGAACAGAGACAACAAAAATCCCAATCAAATCTTTTTGAAGACATCCGTTATAATCATAACTTTTACAACTGGAGAAATACAGCACAAGACAACTAGACAACAAGCGGAACTAAGACGTTCCTAGGGCAGCCGTGGCTGTGTCTAAATCAGTGAGAAACTGGGAAGAAATTAATAAAAACTACTCAAGAAAAAAATAATCTGAACTACACTAAAGAGGAGCTCATCCATGCTTTGTATTCAATCGCACGTGTTAGGATTAGGATTTGACTTGAATATACCATGCAAGGACTGCCAGGTCAGTGGTCCTAAGCACAGTATTGTTGAGTGGGAAGCATTTTCACTCTGGATTTTGGCCACCCCATAGTTGGTACATCTGCATATTATGAATGGGTTGACTAGGGTTACCATAAATTCCAGGAGTCCGATTAACAGGACTGCCACCATTCTCATCCGAAGACTCGCTAGAGCCCCCTCGAGAGGGAGGGCTAGTTGTGGTTAATGGAGCACCAAAATTCAACATCTGGGGTGGGGGTGTTGAGGAAGGTCCAGATTTTAATGATTTTGATTTTGATTTTTTCCCATCTGCAATGAAGCTGCCCAAAATTACCTAGCAAGAAACAAGGAATCCAGTTGAATTATAGATCAAACACAACAATATTTCTGTCAAGCTTTCGCATATCAAAGGTTCCCTGATGCTCAAATGGTAACTGATGACCATCTAACAGTGTATTACAGCCACCTGAAAAGACAAATGATGGCAGTGTGAATAAAGACAGATGTTGGCAGGGTGAATACCTGTACAGCAGAAGCTGCCGTTAGCATTCCAGCAACTCCCCCGCCCAAAACCCGACCATCTGATCCAGCCAGCGACACACTCAAACCACCAGTTCTGCTCCGACTACCATTACTTTCAGAAAGCAAGAAGGAGCCTGATAGAGAAATGATTTCAAAGCGGCCCTGAAAAGAAAATGTCACAAGGCACAGAAAAGTCAGCATTACCACAAGAGGGAAATATTGAAATCATGAAAAAATAAAGTTGGGGGAAGGAGAAATTGATTAAAAGCATAAAACGTCCACACCCCACCCACCTCCAATTGCATATTCAGACAAACACAAATCTAGCAAGAGCTGCAATTACTGACGATAGCAGTAAAAAGACAGGATTTGACATCTAAATCAGATCCAGAATTCCCAATTAACTAGGTGGTGAAGAAGTAAAGGGATTGAGCAGTCAATTAAATCTCAGAATCTCGTGTTTTCACAATATAGACTGCTTATAAGATGAAACTTCAAATCAGGGTTTCGAGCATGTACTTCTGAAAAAATGGCGCATCGCTCAATTTTTCATGCTAAAGAATGGTCTTTGATGTATGTCCTTACTATGACTCATCAGGAGCTAATAGTCAGAAAAACAGAAGATGAGGTCAAAAATATAATCATTTAGGAGCATGGATTTAATAAGGAGAAGTTTTCTTGCAGTTCATAACTTTGAGGATGCAATATTTGTCATTAGATCTTTCTAAACACATGCCAGAAGTGCATATTTACCAAAGGTCCTTGACCTCCTTGAATTTATGGTGAAGGACTTATGCAATCAACTTTTAGTTCAACGAACCATTTGGTACACAAAGGTAAAATGATTTCAGCATGTTACCACAAAAGAAATTTACAAGTAAACCAAATAGGTAGTGGCAGTAACCTCTTAGATGAGGAATCATGTCATATTAAAAAACTTGAAAACCCTAAACCTGTTGACCTGGTAATAGCTTCCAATTTCTACCTAGTTTCCATGAAGAATGCAGCTAAGTTGCTTAAATTCCATAGATGATGAAAGTAACTTTTGGCACATCAATATTATGTATATCAACTAGCAACTAGGCACGCTCATCTAGCCTAACAAATGTCATTCACATGCACAACCACGATTAGTAAGCATGTACTTCTTAAGAATTTGGATCAACACCATCTTTTTGCTTCTTGACTTAATACCACAGTTTTTATTAACTTGAGAAAAGAAAAGGCATCCGTAAACACAGCCACAGAATTCTAATTCTCAGAATAGCAAGCACATCTAAGGGTGGAAAGTACGC
>Ga0325400_1004320_pt1 | contig 13142 bp, 13 predicted proteins | sample PopdelMetagenome_2_FD_205662 | JGI IMG/M metagenome (GOLD analysis project Ga0325400, IMG submission 205662) | Populus deltoides microbial communities from Bellville, Georgia, United States - Xylem-PdKOR-R1 | ecosystem: Host-associated > Plants > Phyllosphere > Stem > Wood/Secondary xylem...
TAGCTTTTGGAATGACCGATTTCATTAACCCTGATGAGTGTTCGGATAAATCTATTTCGCAAATGATAAAAGACCTGACTGGTGGAATGGGAGTGGATTATTGCTTTGAGTGCGTTGGTGCCGAGTCGTTGATTAATCAAGCCATCCAAGCCACAAAAGAGGTATATATATATATGCATGCCCATAATACCTCTCCTCTTCTAACCCATGCTCTGTTTTGTTCTGCTACAAGAAAGCAGTAAAATCAGCTAATCATATTCTAACTCAATTTGTGATGTTCGGAAAACCACCATTCAATAAGAGTTTCTCCCTTGATGCTGGTTGTTAGGGAAAAGGAAAAGCAATTGTTATAGGCGGAGGAATCAACAGCGTAAAGATCGATTACGCTCCTCTTTTGAGTGGAAGAACCCTAAAGGGGTCCATTTTTGGAGGGCTCAAAGTAAAATCTGACCTTCCCATCCTCTTTCAGAAATGCAAAAATAAGGTATGTCCTTATCAAATTAGCATGTGGAATGAATTTATTAATTGAAGAAAATGAACGGTGCCCCCTTTTTTTCAGAAAATAAAATAAAATCATTTACCGTACTTGACAATAGCATAGCATTGCAATGAGGAAATCCATAAATTAAGAGAAACTGATGGCAGGTCTGCTTAATTTCTGACAGGAATTCGATCTTGATGAACTCTTGACTCATGAAGTTACATTACAAGATATCGAGAAAGCATTTGAGCTGTTAAAGCAACCAGATTGCGTGAAGGTGCTCATCAAGATTTGATTGATTAAGCTGCTAATAAAGCCTGGCCATGTTTATGTCTGAGTAAAAAAAAAAGCTCATAAAACAGCATCTGAAATAAAGTTGCTTCCTGTATTATTGCCTTGTTGAAGTTGATGAAAAAATAATTTTGATTTGGCAGGTGCTCTAAAAGTGAAAGTACATATTTCTTGCCAGTTTTCCTATTCTGAAACTTTACTACTTATTTTTTCCAAATACCCCTCAAGCGTCAGCAGCTACGCAGAAATAATATACAAAAATGTCTTACGTTGTTTCTTCTTGCTAGTTTATTCTTTATCTTCTGTTTTTTTCTCTCTTAAAAACTAATTTAAAAAATATTAAAAACAAAAAACGGCAAGGATACCAAACACTTGCCTTTTAGATTACTGGGATAGGAGGAATTCTATCAACAGTGTCAGTGTCTAGGCAGTTAAGAGATAATTGTTAGTATCAATTTATTATGTTCTATCTTTATTATATAAAACTTATATATATACATGTGCAATAAAAACTTTTTAAGGATGAAATCTAAGAATAGAAATATATCAAAATATTTCCTAAACTTATTCCTGATTTCTAGTTTTCCTGATTTGTAACATTTTCTAAACCAAGAATTAATCTTTGTCAACACTTCCTCTCAAATTGGTGCAAAGATATCTCGTATGCCTAACTTGTTGAGAGAGCAATGAAACACTTTACTTGATACTGCTTTAGTAAGTATATCTGTCAAGTGATCCTCAAATTTGATAAAAGGAAAAATCACAGTCTTTGAGGATTATTGGCTATGACAATTGCAGCTTTGTTGTCACAGTACATCTTGATCTCAGTCTCAATAAGATATCCTAGCTCTTTAAGTAGCTCCTTTATCCATAGTATTTCACATAATCATTTGGTCATCCCTCTGAATTCTGCTTCAGCACTAGATAGACCAACAACATTTTGCTTCTTACTTTTCCATGTCACCAAGTTTCCTCCAACAAAGGTAAAGTATCCTAAAGTAGACTTTCTGTTAGTCAGATTTCCTGCCCAATCTACATCAGCATAACCAATGATGTTAAGGTGATCATTCTTCGAGAAAAGAATTCCTCTTCCCGGAGAGGATTTTAAGTATCTAAGTACTCACAATATTGCCTCCATATGTACTTCACTTGGGTTGCGCATGAATTGGCTAACTAGACTGATTGCATATGCGATATCAGGACGTGTATGTGAAAGGTAGATGACTCTTCCCACCAATTTCTGATATCATTCTCTATTTATGGGAACCTGATCTGGATATTTTGCTAAACAATGATTTTGTATGATTGGTGTATCTACAGGTTTGCAATCTAACATACCTGTCTCGGCTAATAGGTCCAACACATAATTTTTTTGTGAGAGGAATATGCCCAGTCTTAATCTGTATACTTCGATGCCTAAGAAATACTTCAACCCACCAAGATCCTTCATTTCAAATTCACTTGCTAGATACCTTTGTAATTCTGAAATTCCTTCTTCATCATTTCCTGTGACTATCATATCATCAACATAAATAATCAAGGCTACTGTTTTCCCCTCATTTGTTTTCAGAAATAGTGTATGGTCCGAGTTGCTTTGGCTAAATCCATGCTTTCACATTGCTAGACTAAATCTTCCAAACCATGCTCTAGGAGATTGTTTGAGTCCATAAAGTGATTTTGTAAGCCTACACACCACATTTTATTTTATTTTTCCAATAAAACCAGGAGGAACATCCATATACACTTCCTCCTCTAGATCTCCATGAAGAAATGCATTCTTTACATCAAATTAATGTAAAGGCCAGTTTAGGTTTGTTGCAAGTGATAGGAGTATCTGAATTATGTTCAGTTTGGCTACTGGTGAGAACGTTTCCTGATAGTTTATGCCATATGTCTGTGTATATCCTTTAGCTATAAGTTTTGCTTTGTATCTTTCTACTGTCTCATCTACTCTATATTTCATAATAAACACCCATTTGCATCCAACTATTTTCTTTCCACCTGACAATGTAGTTAGTTCCCAAGTATTATTATTCTAGAGAGCTTTCATTTCATTATAGACAGCTATCTTTTAGTGTTCATCTAGCATAGGTTCTTCAATGTTTCGTGGGACCTGTTTTGAAGATACTTTTTCCATGAAGACCTTTGCTGCATTTGACATGTTATGGGCTGAGATAAAATTTACAATGGAGTATTTGGACTTTCTTCCTTTTGTTTCAGGTGAGTATCGGTTTGGGAGTACTCCTCGATTATGCCTGTAAGGTAAATTGTATGTCATAGAATCAGGTAATGTAGGAGAGTTAGGAGATCTTACCTCATTTGTAGTGTCGAGATTGTCCCCATAATTCTGATTTTGGTCGTGTTATATATTGGAGAGGGGGTTATTCGATGTGGCTTAAGTATGTAAGTCGGCGTGGTTAATCTGCTCAGAAATTTCCGGTTCTGTTTGAGTATGGTCAGGATGAACCCAATCTCATATCTGTTGTTCATGTCTATTCTCCCTCTGAAGAACAGACGTGGATGGTTCATTGAAGAAATATTCGGTCTCAAGAAAGGTTACATTTATAGTAACATAGAGTTTCCATGTGAGCGGATCATAACACCAGTATCCTTTCGTATGAGAACCATAGCCAAGAAAGACACAAATAACAACATATGGATCCAACTTGGATCGTTGGTGCTTCGAAACATGTATAAATACAACACAACCAAATATCTTTGGAGGTATATGGAGTGTTGAAGGTAGTTTAACATATCGTTCCAAAGTCTGTAGTTGTGTGTAAAAATTAAGTACTCGGGATGGCATGTGGTTGAGAAGATAAACAGATGTACCCATGACATCAGGCCAATATTGTTAGGGCATATGGGCAGCTCTTATAATTGTTTGTATTGTCTCTAGTATGTGTTTATTTTTCCGTTCGGTAATTCCATTCTGCTGAGGAGTATATGGATAAGTAGTCTCGTGTATGATGCCTTTGCTATCACAAAATTGTCTAAACTCTTGGCTAATATATTTGCATCCATTATCATATTGAAGAGTTTTAATGCACATAGAGAACTGAGTTTGTATAAGGGTGACAAATTTCTAAAAAATTGGTAGGACATCTTTCTTATGTTTCAACATATAAACCCAATAGATCCTTGTACAGTCATTAATAAAGGTGACAAACCATCTAAAGCCAGCAGTAGTCATAACAGGTGCAAGGCCCCATAAGTCAGAGTGAATAATTTCAAATGGTGCATTACATTTATTATAACTGATGGGATAATTTGTTCGATGACTTTTACTTAGGATACAATCCTTGTATTTGAAACTAGAAAGCAATGCATTTTCAAATATAGTAGGGAATAAATGTTATAGATAGCTGAATGATGGGTGTCCTAACTGGTAATGCCATAACCAAATGTCTTGTCCTTGCCGCTGTGATGATTGAGCGGAATGAACTTTTCCAAGGTCCAAATCATCCACATAATATAAACCTCTCCTCTTAGTACCATGACCAAAAATCTTCTTCGTGAGAACATCCTGAAACAAATAATATAAGGAGTACATCAGTACACAATAATTTAAATCTTCTGTTACTTGCCCTACTGATAGTAATTTAGTAGAGAGTGAAGGATCAAAAAGAGTATTAGGGAGAGTGAAGGATCAAAAATAGTATTAGGGAGAGTGAATGTTGTTGGTAATTCCACTATTCATCCCCTTGTTACTAGATATATATATTCTCATAACCTATTTTTGGGTTACTCCCACATTTATTTCCTTCTCTTCAAAAAAAAAAAACACAAAACAATGTCGTTTTGAATGGCATTATTCTCCTTCTTCCTCTGCACACGCAAAGGTAGGGGAAGGAGAAGTTTTGCTCCCTTGTATTTTTTCCCTCTTTCTTTCTTTCTCCTCACTAGCCTAAGCTCTGACCCATGGCCTACCACCAGACAAAAAAACAGAGCGAACAAGCCCTTCGGGCGGCCCTGAGGCGGCTGCCTCGTGGCTGCCCGACCACCCTACCCCTGTGCCATGACTGGATAGGGGTAATAGGCCTCTCTCCCTATTTTTTCCCTATAAATACTGGCAGGAGAGATGAGCCAAAGAAAGGGGGTGAATATAGAGAGAAAGAAGATAGGGAAGATTGAAAAATAGAGACGAGAAAAGAGAGAAAACAGAGCAGAAAAGAAAAGAATCGCCACCGCCTGCCTTCCACATTACCGCCACGAGAAACGCCTTAAGCCACTATCAATAACAGCTCCACCACCAATAGAAACGAGAGAAGAGAAAGAAAACAGAACAAAAAAGAACACATAGAAGAAGAATAAGAAGAAGAAAAACCTTCAACTAGAGCTGCAGCTCCCCATGGCACAACCACCTTATTTGGAAGAAGAAACACCAGTAATGCTGCCATAAAGCCACTGCAGAGAAGGGAGAACATTGTTAACAGAGCAGAAGCAAAGATAAGAAAAATAGAAAAAACAAAGGAAGAAGAAATAGAGAAAGAACACCCATTACACCGCAGCAGCCGCCACTGTTCCTCGCCGCGAACCACCGTTGTTCCACCTCTCTACCGCCACCAATAACACTGCCGCGAGGAGTCGCCCGGTTTGTTTTCCCCGCCCTTCTCTTCTTCCTTCTTCTTCTTCTTCTTTTGCTCCCCGTCTCTACTATTCTGCAAATGAACAGTGGAGAACTGCTCCACTATTCCCAAGTCCGACCCAGCCTAAAATGACTGGGTCAGGTCCAACCCACTCTAAAAAAAATTAAAAAAAAATATATTTTAAAAAATTTGTGATTTTATCGCGTATTTTCTATTGAATTTAGCTTAATATTTGCTTGTATTTTTATACCGTAAAGATATAAATTCGGTATTAAAATACCTGGTTTTCGTCAAAACATTGAAAAAAAATACTAGGTGGCGACTCCCATTCTATTTTCCATTGAGAAAAGACAAGAATTCCTTGTCTCTCAATATTTGCCAGATAGATATAGTACTACCTAAGAGTGGACGAAGGACGCGACACCGTACATGTGCAACATAATGGCGACTCCACTGTGGACCCTGTGGACTAAGCTTTGTTTTTGTTTGATTATTGTGTATTGTTTGGTTTGTGTGTTATTGTTAATAAGCATTTCCTCATTTGCTCATGCATTGTATAAAATTGTTCCATGCATCATTCACATTTGAGGGGAATTTATACTGAAAAACTTTAGGATAAGTGGGGGACTAGCGACTTACCTTACGACTTTTAGTTAAGGTTTAAGTTTTTGTAAACCTCAACTCTCGTTGAGTGCTTAGACTGGTAATGATTTGTGCATATGTCATCCCATTATCTACTGAGCCCCCATATTGCCTTCACGAGGGTGATCACTGAGACAACAAGAGACCCTTTTAAGACCATGTAGAAAGCCACCCATCATGTAATGGCCCAGAACCTATCCTTAGAGTATAAACTCCCTAATGTGAATGTACATACATTTGCATCCATACACATCCATCCTTACACACATGTATAGGTTGAAAAATAGGTCCCAAAAGAGTCTACAACACCCGAATCTGAATGAGAAACATGGAAGATGAAGAGTGTGTTCACCATGAAGCCCATTTTAAAGAAGAGTTGGAGTCTCTAAAGACAGACGTGGCTCGCCTCACTAGCTTACTCGAGCAACCACGTTGAAATGCCTCTGGCAAAGCTTTTGTAGGGAGGCTGATCGAAAAATAATTTTTACCAGAGTTAGAGAATGGAGCTTGTTCCTATTATGTCAAAAAATAATTGCCTCTGTTTGATCATACTAGCAGAATAATTTTGATTTTGTCGTGTTTCAATCTATTTTAGTCTTGTCGGCAACTTGACTTATAATACCACAAGACTTCCTTTGTCAAATGAGCTTTTCTTATTACTAAAATCATGTGTTTTCCTGTGTTTATGACATGCCTTCATTTTTGTTGTTGTTTCATGCAAATAACACATTGAGCATAACCTTTACTCATGAAACCATTATGCCAATAATCACTAGCGTGTTTCCCTTTTCTTCCAAAATTATACATAATCTCACATGTTCACAAAGATTTTTTAGGAATTCAAAGTTTTTGGTACGAGACAAAAATCACATTGGTGTTTATCCAAACAAACAAATTCTGAAAATTCAAGTGATCTCATAGAAAGGTACCGGAAAGCTTGAAGAAAAAAAACCCAAACACCATGAGATGACTCCAAAGCTGAGTTTCATTTGAATGAATAATAAGAAACCATTTTGCATATTCGCATGAAAGCAAGGCTTACCAATCCTAAATGCATGCGTTTGAAATGAAGAAAGGTCATCTTTGATAATCCTTTCACGAGGCTAAAACAGACCTTTTGCAATCCCCATTTTGATCCTAATTTTTTTTAAAAGATAAATAACCATGGCTAGGACCACACCCCACACTGGGGGGGTAAGTGCTAGAGATATACAAAAATCCTCAAAAGTGCCCCAAACAACACTAAGGGGCATGAAAGAAGTTTCTCAGATGATCAAAGGTACCCAAACAAAGCTAGGGGTCATGAAGAAAATCCAAAGGATTTGAGCTTTCCACAAAAATAACTGACATGATGATGCTCAACTAAGTGAAGAAAAGAAAAGAAAAGAAAAAACAACAAAGAGAAAAAGCCCAAGTTTGACACTAGAGGGTATGATAGATTATTTTAAAAATAGAATTCAAAAGATAAAAGGTCAAGAAATACGCACTGGTGATCTTGAGTCTTGAAATCCCATAAATACCTTTTGAGCCTACAAGTATCATCTTTCTTCATAACCAATAGCCAAAATCTACATTACATGCCTAATCAAGCCCTTTCTGATCAAAGGCAAGCAATATGGATCGATAGGAAATGCTTTCTCATGCATACCAGATCATTATTCATGCAAATAAAATGAATGCTTTAAAGACTAGTTCTTTGAAACCCTCAGATTAAATTTTAAACCATTTTGACCAACCAAACATCACTTCACATTTTCACCAAAAGCAAAACAAAATTTTTCATCACTTCTGAAAACCTGTCTATAGGAATCACTTGAATTTTTTTCAGAACGAGTTTGCTTTAAACCAATGTCAAAATGATTTCTGTGTCTAAAATAGCTTTGAAATTCCAAAATTTATGTATGAAAACAACTTCTTGTCAAACCTTCCTTCATATAGCCTCACTAAAAAAAAAAAAAAAAACTCTAATTGAACACTTAAGGGCATAATCAGGCAGGGGGTAATCCAAAAACATATGGTAGGGTTGACTCCATGATTCTTTTTCTAAGAAAATGAAATGTAGGGCAGAGCTGGCAACCTATTGAGATAAAGGTTGGAGGACAAAGAAGTAGGATCATATTAAACCCTTCTTAGAGGTCAAAATCACAAAGACTCAAGTAAGCAAGAACGGCAATGCCATCGAAGTTTGCTACCAAGACTCAAACTTTTGAGAAACATAAGACTCCATGAAGAAAAGGGGACCTATATTTCTCAAGTAAGTATACATGCATATTAATCATAATGCATTGCCTTCAATATTGACATATCGGTGTTTCACCATCAACTTTTGGGTAGTGCGTTTTTTAACCCTACCTCCTTTCAAGTGCACCTGTGAGCCCTCACTTCCTTTTAAGTGCGCTTTCGAGCCTCACCTCCTTTCGAGTGTGCCTTTAAACCTCATCTCTTGGGTAACGTATTTTTTAAACCTTACCACTTTTCAAGTACACCTTTGAGCCCTCACTTCCTTTTAAGTGCACCTTTGAGCCCTCATCTCTTTTCAAATGCGCATTCAAAACCCTCATATCCCTTTGAGCCCTTATCTTTCAAGTAGTGCATTTTCTAACCCTAACTCATTTTGAGTGCGCCTTTAAGCCCTCATCTCTCTTCGAGCCTTATCATGTCATCAAGACATCACATTTTTTCCAGTTGAAAAGGTCACTCATTATAATAAGACCACCATTTTCCTAGGTTGGTCACCCATTACAATGAGATCATTCTTCCACTTGGGTAGGTCACCCATTACAATGAGACCACTCTTCATCATTTTTCCTGGGTAGGTCACCCATTACAATAAGACCAATTCTTCATGTTTTTTTACTTGGGTAGGTCACCTATTACAATAAGACCATTCTTCCACCTAAGTAGGTCATCCATTACAATGAGACCCCTCTTCCTTTTTTTTTCCATCTAGGTAGGTCATCCATTACAATGAGATTATTCTTCCACCTAGGTAGGTCACCCATTATAATGAGACCACTCTTCACCATTTTTTCTGGATAGGTCACCCATTACAATGAGATCACTCTTCCCTTTTTTTCATATGGGTAGGGCACTCATTACAATGAGACCATTCCCCATGTTTTTTTTTTTTATCTTGGTAGGTCACCCATTACAATGAAACCATTCTTCCACTTGATTACAATGAGACCAATTCTCCATGTTTTTTTACCTGGGTAGGTCACCCATTACAATGAGACCATTCTCCATGTTTTTTTACCTGGGTAGGTCACCCATTACAATGAGATTATTCTTCCACCTGGGTAGGTCACCCATTACAATGAGACCACTCTTCCCCCTTTTCCATCTGGGTAGGTCACTCATTACAATGAGACCATTCTTCATGTTTTTTTTTTATCTGGGTAGGTCACCCTTTACAATGAGACCATTCTTCCACCTGGGTAGGTCACCCATTATAATGAGACCACTCTTCACCATTTTTTCTGGGTAGGTCACCCATTACAATGACACCAATTCTCCATGTGTTTTTACCTGGGTAGGTCACCTATTATAATGAGATCATTCTTCCACCCGTGTAGGGCACCCATTATAATGAGATCATTCTTTTTTTTTCCATCTAGGTAGGTCACCCATTACAATGAGACTATTCTCCATATTTTTTTTACATGGGTAGGTCACCCATTACAATGAGATCACTCTTCTCTTTTTTCTACTTGGGTAGGTCATCCATTACAATGAGACCATTCTCCATATTTTTTTTACATGGGTAGGTCACCCATTACAATGAGATCACTCTTCTCTTTTTTCTACTTGGGTAGGTCATCCATTACAATGAGACCACACATATTTTCTTTGGTTCTGGTTAAAGGAGGTCACTAGATAGGATCTTAGGTTAACCCAACCACACACATAATTTAGCTTTGGTTAAAGGAGATCGCCAGATGGGATTTCAGGTTGACCGAGCTATACCCAGACCAATTTTATGACAGACTTTGGTTTTGGTCAAAGGAGGTTGTCAGATGGGATCCTAAGTTAACCTAATTATACACAGATTTTAGCTTTAGTTAAAGGGAATTGCTAGATGGGATTTCAGGTTGACTAAGCTACACACATATTTTGGTTCTAGTTAAAGAAGATCGCAGATGGGATCTCAGCTTAACCTAATCACACATAAAATTCAGATTTGGTTAAAGGAAGTCGTTAGATGGGAATTCAGGTTGACCAAACTACACATAGACGGATTATGGTTTTGGTTAAAGGGAATCGTTAGACGAGATTTTAGGTTAACCCAACCGAAGACAGAATTTAGAGGATGGCCAGATCGGGATATCAGAATAACCAAGTTGTACATGGTTTTGGTCATTGGTTTCTGATTGAAGGGAATTGCTATAAATACAGATTTTTAGATCACCAAGAAAATCAGTGTCAAAAGTTCAGTTTTGTTTATCTTCACAAAACTTACCATGCAAAGTTTTTACTTCATAAGCATTGTAAAGAGGGGGTAACTATCATAACCTATTTTTGGGTTACTCCCACATTTATTTCCTTCTCTTAAAAAAATACAAAACAGTGTCGTTTTAAATGGCATTGTTCTCCTTCTTCCCCTGCACATGCATAGACAGGGGAAGGAGAAGTTTTGCTCCCTTGTATTTTTTCCTGCTTTCTTTCTTTCTCCCCACTTGTCTAAGCTTTGACCTATAGCTTACCACTAGATGAAAAAACAGAGGGGAAAAGCCCCTGAGGCGGCTGCCCGACCACCCTACCCCTGTGTTATGACTGGATAGGGGTAGTAGACCTCTCTTCCTATTTTTTCTCTATAAAAACCGATATGAGAGAGGAGCCAAAGGAGGGGGAGCGGATATAGAGAGAAAGAAGAAAGGGAAGATTGAAAAATAGAGATGATTTGTTTTGAGATATAGAGACGAGAAAAGAGAAAAAACATAGTAGAAGAGAGAAGAACCGCAACCGCCTGCCTTCCTCATCGCCGTCATGAGAAACGCCTTGAGCCATTATCGACAACAACTCCACCACCAGCATAAATGAGAGAAGAGAAAGAAAACATAACAAAAAAAAAACACACAGAAGAAGAAGAAGAAGAAGAAGAAGAAGAAGAAGAAGAAAAACCTTCGACTGACGCTGCAGCTCCCTGTTGCACATCCATCTTGTTTGGAAGAAGAAACACCAGCAACGCTGCCACAAAGCAACTGTAGAGAAGGGAGAACATTGTTAACAGAGCAGAAGCAAAGACAAGAAAAAACAAAGGAAGAAAAAACAGAGGAAGAACGCCCATTACATTGCAACAGCTGCCAGTGTTCCTCACTGCGAACCACTGTTGTTCCTCCTCTCCTCTACCACAAGCAGCACCACTAGGAGGTGTCACCCAGTCTATTTTCCCCTGCCCCTCTCTTCTTCCTTCTTCTTCTTTTGCTCCCCATCTCCACTGCTCCCTGGATTAGACAAGTCTGGCCCAGCCCAAAATGACTGGGCCGGGTCCAGCTCAGTCCAAAAAAAATTCAAAACAAATATATTTTTAGAAATTTATGATTTTCCTGTGTATTTTTCTACTAAATTTTGCTTAATATTGGCTTGTATTTTTATACCGTAAAGATACAAATCCAGTATTAAAATACCTGATTTTCCTCAAAACATTAAAAAAAATTGTTTTTGTTTTCATGCATACGGCCACGTCTTTCAAAGATAAAAAAAAAATCATATTATATTTTCATACAAGAAAGAAAACTTCAAAAAATATGTTTTAGCATGCATTTTATTAAAGTCATGAGAATTAGGCCAACATTTCAAAAATTCCAAAAAAAACTATGTTTTCTTTTAGTAACTAGGATTATGAACTTACATGTTAGACGTACTTCTAATATTAAAATTAATTTGTTTGGTTGACATAGAACGGTTAGGTTTTACCTGATGAGATAAGAATCTCCTTATCGAGGAGAACTTTTCGTAAACCGTAGACAGACCAACAACTAGAAAGCACAATGAGATCGTAGCATATATCATACAATAAAACAATGCAGCTTATCTTAGGTAGGGCGTGTTTCGGGTGTTAATACCTTCCATTTACGCAGCCAGTCTCCGTACCTCATCTTTGAGACCAGTTAGGGTTCTTAATGATCAAAATACTATGTGGTGACTCCCATTTTATTTTTCCACTGATAAAAGACAAGAATTCCTTATCTCCCCATATTTGCCAGATAGATACAATACTACCTGAGAGTGGACGATCGCCGCGATGTCGCACACGTGCGACATATATCACCGTTAGCATTTGATATAACCTTTCGTCGAGGAACTGACTTTGTTTTAAAGTCATTATGATCATAGGTCATGTTATCTGTTGCCCTTGAGTCAATAATCCAATTGTTTATATGTTCACTGTTGGATACTAAGTTGGTGGAACCAATAATACCTGGGTCTTAAGTTGAAGACCGAGGTTGACTGTCGAGTGGCATAAGTGTATTTGGTTTTGAATGAGTAATAAATGTTGTGTGGCCATTACATTCATCTTTTTTCCCTTCAGTTCATACCACCACTCTAGATACTCATGTAGCTGAAAACACGTGTCTTTGGTGTGTTTATTTCCGTCATAATGAGTGCATCCGCCCTCCTAGGCTTTCAGTTTAGAAAAAAAATTATATGCTGGAATTTAGCCCATGTGGTCTAGGCTTGGGCTAAAGGGTCTGTTTATTGGAAAATAATGGGCTAAAAAATGGTTGGATGAATTGCCACCAGGTCCTTCCTGTCTATTCGGTCTTATGAGACCTTTGTCATTTTATTATCCTAGGTTTACCATATCCTTCCTTCTCATCTCACCCTAGTTTCTATCTCTGCTTCTTGTTAGTAAACCGAAACTATTTCCCCCTTCCTTCTCCATTGTTGCTACCCAATTTTTGACCCAACGTTTTGATAAATATTTGAAAAACAAATATAGAAAAAGCAATGAAAACCCAAAAAAATACGTTCTTTATATATTTGCATCGTTTTTAGTATTTTCATATCGTCTCAAAAGAATTTAAATTTCAAAGGTCTTTTAAACGCGTTATTGATTTTCCTCGTTTGAATCGACGTTGATATGATCTGTTTTTAAAATAAATTCAAAATACAAAAAACAAAAAAAGAAAAGTTGA
>Ga0325400_1004321_pt1 | contig 13138 bp, 11 predicted proteins | sample PopdelMetagenome_2_FD_205662 | JGI IMG/M metagenome (GOLD analysis project Ga0325400, IMG submission 205662) | Populus deltoides microbial communities from Bellville, Georgia, United States - Xylem-PdKOR-R1 | ecosystem: Host-associated > Plants > Phyllosphere > Stem > Wood/Secondary xylem...
ACCGCCGGCGTGCTCGCCGACCACCCCCACGACACCGGCTACACCATCCCCGAAGGAATGCGGCGGGTCGTGGAGACCCTCGAACCCACCTGCGTCTTCCCCTGGTGCACCCGCCCCTCCCACCACCACTCCGACACCCAGCACGGCGACCCTTGCCCGTCGAGGTGTGAGGGCCGCCAGGCCCGAGCCTCGAGACCACCCACGTTGCCTGCGCCACCAGGACCCGGGCCAGAGTCACGACCGGGCGACAGGGGTCTCGACACGCTCCGTCGCGGTCTCGTCCCTCGACCGCGGTCGCTGCTCGACCACCGATGATCGTGTCGGCTCCGCCGCCACGATCGACCCCCACGACCGCACCTACCTCCGCGACCACGCACGCACCACCGACCTCACCTGAACGGGGTCCGGCGCGACGAGGGGTCTCTACGGCACGAAGCGGTCGGGGTCGGCCCGCTCCCAGTCGGCGCGCCACGACGCGGGCGGGTCGGTCAGCAGCTGGCCCGGCCGCATCGGCTCGGTGAAGTCGGCGTACGACGACACCACGCCGTGCCCGACCCGCCGGCGCAGCATGCGCGGCTCGAGCTCCTCGAAGGACCGCAGCCCCATCGAGGCGACGACCTGCATCGCCTGCTCCACCGTCTCGCGCTGGTAGCGGGCGACCCGCTCGGCCTTGTCCGGCACGACCAGCGCCCGCTGTCGGCGTGGGTCCTGGGTGGCCACCCCGGTCGGACAGGTGTTGGTGTGGCAGCTCTGGGCCTGGATGCAGCCCACGGCCATCATCATCGCCCGAGCGGCGTTGGTGTAGTCGGCGCCCTGCAGGATCCGCTTGACCAGGTCGACCCCGGTCGCGACCTTCCCCGAGGCGCCGATCGCGACCCGGTCGCGCAGCCCGGCACCGACCAGCGACTGGTGGACGATGCCCAGCCCCTCGGTCAGCGGCATGCCGACGTGGTCGGAGTACTCCCCCGGCGCCGCACCGGTGCCGCCCTCGGCGCCGTCGACGGTGACGAAGTCCGGGGTGACCTGCTCCTCGAGCATGGCCTTGCAGATCGCGAGGACGTCGGTGCGCGACCCCACGCAGAGCTTGAAGCCCGTGGGCTTGCCCCCGGCCAGCTCCCGCATGCGGCCGATGAAGAGCACCAGCTCCCGCGGGGTCGAGAACACCTGGTGGTACGCCGGGGAGATGACCGTCTGCCCCACCGGCACGTCACGGGTCTCGGCGATCTCCTGGGTGACCTTGCCCCCGGGCAGCACCCCACCGATGCCCGGCTTGGCACCCTGGCTGAGCTTGAGGTGGGTCATCTTGACCTGCGGGTCCGCGGCCTTGCGGGCGAACTCGGCCTCGTCGAACCCGCCGTCGGCGGTGCGGCACCCGAAGTAGCCCGACCTAACCTCCCACACCAGGTCGCCGCCGTGCCGGTGGTGGGGGCTGATCGCCCCCTCACCGGTGTCGTGGGCGAACCCACCCGCGGCGGCCCCGCGGTTGAGGGCCTCGACGGCGTGGGCCGAGAGGCTGCCGAAGCTCATGGCCGAGACGTTGAGCAACGCCATGTCGTAGGGCTGGGTGCAGTCCGGGCCCCCGATCCGGACCCGGGGCGGGGTGTCCATCGGCGGCACGGGGGCGGTGGAGTGGACGAGGTACTCGTAGCCGACCTCGTAGACGTCACGCTCGGTGCCGAACGGGTGCTCCTCGTTCTCGCCCTTGGCGCGCTGATAGATCACCGAGCGCGTGTTGCGGTCGAAGGGCCGGCCGTCGTAGTTGCGCTCGATGAAGTACTGCTGCAGCTCGGGACGGATGCCCTCCATCAAGAACCGCATGTGGCCCAGGACCGGGTAGTTGCGCAGGATCGCGTGCTCGGTCTGGACCACGTCGTGGACCGCCACGCCGAGCAGGGCCAGGAGGACGACGGCGACCAGGACCCAGCCGACACCGCCGAGCGCGGCGGCCAGGACAGCCACCAGCCCGAGCGAGCCGAGCACCGCCAGGACCCAGAAGCGCACCACGTCCCCGGTTCTACCAGCGTCGTGGCGCAGGATGGCCGGGTGCCCGCGACGACCCACCCGCTGCCGCCGTACCCGGCGCCCCCCGGGCGCACGGTCCGGCGGGTCGAGTGGTCGTTCCTGCCGCCCGCCGTGCGGGACGGGGTCGAGCGGCGCCTGGGGTCGCCCGTCGTGGCGGCGGTGTCGCAGCGGTCCGGGTTCACGCCCGGCCTGGCCTCGGTGCTCACCTGCGCCGACGGCTCGCACCACTTCGTCAAGGCCGCGTCGGTGCGCGCCCAGGCCGCGTTCGCCGGGAGCTACCGCGACGAGGCCTCGGCCCTGCGGGCGCTGCCGTCCGCCGTGCCGGCGCCGGGACTGTGCTGGGCCGAGGAGCTCCAGGGCTGGTTCGTCCTGGAGACGGCGTACGTCGAGGCACGGGCGCCGCAGCGGCCGTGGTGCGCCGACGAGCTCGAGGCCTGCCTGGCCCTGCTGGCCCGCACCGCCGAGGTGCTGACCCCCGCCCCGCCCGACACCTGGCCGACGACCCTGGCGCAGGAGACCGCCACGTGGCCGGCCGGGTGGGACGCCCTCGCCGCGCGCTGGTCGCACCCGCAGCTGTCCGAGGCCGCCGCGCTCGCCGCACGCCACGCGGAGGCGCTGGCCGGCGAGACCGTGGTGCACGGCGACGTGCGCCCCGACAACCTCCTGCTCACCGGTCAGGGCGAGGAGGCGTGCGTCCTGCTGTGCGACTGGACCTGGCCGGCCCGAGGCGCCGCCTGGGTCGACGCGCTCACGCTGCTGGTCGGTGCCCACGGGGACGGCCTCGACGCGCAGGCCGTCGTCGCCGCGCACCCCACCTTCGACTCCGTGCCGACGGACTCCCTCGACGTCGCCTTGGCCCTCCTCGCCGGCCACGACCTGGCCTCCGCCGGTCTCCGGGCCCCGCCCACCTCGCCGTGGCTGCGCGAGCACCAGCGCTGGCACGGCACGGCCGCGTGGTCCTGGCTGTGCCTGCGACGGGGCTGGGACCCGGATTTGGGTGGCCTCGCGGCGCGTTGCTAACGTGCCCTGTTGCGTGAGCGGCTCGCCCGCGTCACGCCCAGATCTCCGTCGTGCCCCTGGGGCCGGCACCCATCCCGACACCGAGCATGCGAGGCGAAGGCATCCCGTGGCCAACATCAAGAGCCAGATCAAGCGCAACAAGCAGAACGAGAAGCGCCACGAGCGCAACAAGTCGGTGAAGTCGGGCGTCAAGACCGCGATCCGCAAGTTCCACGCCGCCGCCGACGCCGGCTCCGAGGACGCGGTGGCCCTGGGCCAGGCCGCGAACCGCAAGCTCGACAAGGCCGCCTCGAAGGGCGTCATCCACAAGAACCAGGCCGCCAACCGCAAGTCGGCCATCTCCAAGCGGGCCGCCTCGCTCTGAGCCCCGCTCCGCAGCTGTCGCGACGGCGTCGTCCCCGGTCGGGGACGGCGCCGTTCGTCGTTCCCCAGCGGGGCGCGGACGCAGGTGCCCTCAGCGGGGCTCGCGCAGACCGGCGATCGTGAGGACCAGCCGCTCGAGCGTGTACGCCGGGTCGCCCGCGGCGCCCTTGACGTCGGCGTCGGCCCGGGCCACCGAGCGGATCGCCCGCTCCAGGCCGTCCTCGGACCAGGCGCGCGAGGCGTCGCGCAGGGTCCGCAGCTTCCACGGCGGCACCCCCACCTCCCGGGCGAGGTCGGCCTCGCGCTGGCGGGGGTCGGCACCCCGGTAACGGGCCAGGGCCCGCGCGCTGCCGGCGAAGGCCGAGGTGACCAGGACCGCCGGCGTGCCGGCGTCGATCGTCCAGCGCAGCTCCTCCAGCGCCAGCTCGCGACGACCGGCGAACGCCGCGTCCGCGACCGCGAAGCTCTTGCCCTCGGCCCGGCCGCCGAAGTAGCGCCCGACCAGGGCGGCGTCGAGGCGCTGCCCGGGGAAGTCGTGGGTGAGCTGGTGGGCGGCCGAGGCTAGCCCCCGCAGGTCCTGGCCGACCGCCAGCACCAGGGCCTGGGCCGCGTCGGTGTCGATGGACGACCCGTGGCCGCGGACCTCGGCGGCGACGAACTGGGGGTATTCCGAGGGCTTCAGCTCACCGGACTTCGACTCCCGCACCGTCGACAGCTTGCGCAGCTTGGCCAGGACACCCGAGCCCCTCGGCCCTCCCCCGTGGACGAGCACCAGGGCGACGTCGTCGACCGGAGCGGCGGCGTAGTCGAGCAGGCCCGCCGCCGACTCCTCGGGCAGCTGCTCCAGCGTGCGCACGACGACACACCGCACCGAGGAGAAGAGCGACGGGGCCGCGAGCTCACCCAGGCCCGCCGGCGTCAGGTCGGCACCCCCGGTCTCGGACAGCTCGGACTCGGGGTCGTGACGGCGCACCGCGGACCGCACGGCGGCGACCGTGCGCTCGCGCAGGAACTCCTCCTTGCCCGTCACCAGCGTGACCACGCCGAGCACCTCGGCGGGGCCGGGAGCGGACGGCCCGGGAGGGGCCGGTGGTCGTCGGGCGGGCATGGCGCCACCCTGGCACAGCCCACCGACGATGCTCAGGCGCAGTCGCGTGCCGGTGCCTCCGGTGCCTCCGGTGCCTCCCGGCCGCGGTGGAGGGTCGGGGCCCTGCTCGCGCCGCGGCCGACGTGCACGCTGCGGTCCCGGCCCTGGGCCTTGGCCCGGTAGAGCGCCGCATCGGCCCGGGCGAGCCCGCCCTCGAGATCCAGGTCGCCGTCGAGGGAGGCGATGCCGTAGCTGATGGTGGGCAGACGCAGGCCGTCCGCGGCGTCGAGGCCGCGGAGGTTGGCGCTGATCTGCGCGGCCACCTCGTGGCACCGCTGGACCGACGCACCGGGCAGGAGCAGCACGAACTCGTCGCCGCCGACCCGCCCGAGCACGTCGTCGGGACGGACCGCGGCCCGGCACGCGGCGGCGAACCCGCGCAGCGCCCGGTCCCCGGCGGCGTGGCCACCGGAGTCGTTGACGTCCTTGAAGTCGTCGAGGTCGGCGGCGATCAGCGAGACCGGGAGGTCCTCCTCGGCCGCCAGGGCCAGCCGCGCGTGGGCGACGCGGGTGAAGGCGGCCCGGTTGAGCAACCCGGTCAGGCCGTCGACGTCGGCGCGGCGACGCAGCTCACCGGTCTCCTGGGTCGTGCTCAGCGTGGTCATGCTGAACGAGACCGTCGCCAGCAGGACCGTCGTGAGCAGGGTGGTCGCCTGGGAGCCGAACCAGACCGAGAACAGCGTCGAGTCCGGGCCGCCGCCGAGGACGAAGACGACGAGCCGGGCGAGGTAGAAGAGCGCGAAGGATCCCGACATCAGGGCCAGCCACCGCACCACCGCGACCTGGCCGGCGTCCGGCCCGGTCGGGCCGGGCCGCGGGACGGAGAGCCGCCACAGCTGCGCCGACGCCAGGCCGACGTACGCCGCGGTGAGCGCGAGCAGGAACGGACCACCGGACCAGTCGTTGTCGGCCGGGTCGTCGAGCGCGGAGGCGACCAGGACCAGCGCAGGCCCGGTGAGGAGCAGCGGCGGCGGGGTCGTCGCGCCGCGCAGGGACCGTGCCCCCGCCCAGACCGCGGCGGCGCCGAGCACGACCAGCGCGTTGCCCAGCGGGTTGGCCCACACCTGCTGGTCGGTGCCGTCGAGGCAGTAGGCCGAGGAGCCCAGCAGGAAGAGGCTCAGCGAGACGCACCACCACCCGCAGTACGACGACCGGGTGCTGCGGTAGGTCACCACGTAGAACAGCACCAGCATCGTCAGGGCGACCGCGCCGAAGGCGACGCGCAGGCTGACGGTGTCCAGCACCTACCTCACGCCCCACGAGTAGGTCTGCTTGCGCAGCTTGAGGTACATGAAGGTCTCGGTCGCCACCACGCCGTCCAGCGACCGGATGCGCTGCGAGACGATCTCCAAGAGGTGCTCGTCGGACTCCGCGACCACCTCGGCGAGGATGTCGTGGCTGCCGGCGGTGATCACGACGTAGTCGACGTCCTTCATCGCGGCCAACGCGTCCGCCACCGGCTCCAACGGGCCCGAGACGCTGATGCCCACCATCGCCTGGCGGGCGAAGCCCAGCTCGAGCGGGTCGGTGACCGCGACGACCTGCATGACGCCGGACTCGGTCAGGCGGGCGACCCGCTGGCGGACCGCGGCCTCGGAGAGGCCCACCACCTTGCCGATCGCGGCGTAGGAACGTCGTCCGTCCTGCTGGAGCTGCTCGATGATGCTCTTCGACACCTCGTCGAGCACGGTCGCGGCCCGCCTCGGCTTCCCGGTCATGGCGAAAAGGTAGCGGTTCCGCCGGATTTCGTTGCGGGGATGTTGCATCTCCACCGGATCGCTCGTCATCCCTTGTCGGCGCCGTCGACCGCGTGACACGATCCGGACCCGTTGCCCGCACCCGTGACCGTCCGGAGGGAGGCGCTGCGTGGATCGTCGGGGCCTCAGTCGCCGCGGGCTGCTGCGCGCGGCCGGCGGGCTCGGCTTCGCCGGGGCCAGCGCCGCCGTGCTGCCCCTCTTCGGCCAGGACGGCGCCCAGCAGGACCCCGCGGCCTGCGCCGCGGCTGACGTCTCGAGCCGCGACGCCTCCCTGGTGGTCTCGAACTGGCCGGGCTACATCGATCCCCGCAAGCCGGCCAGGTCGACCTTCCAGCGCTTCCAGGACTCCACCGGGATCACCGTCGACTACACCGACGACGTCAACGACAACGCCGAGTTCTACGCCCGGGTGAAGAACCAGCTCGGCAGCTGCGAGCCGGTCGGACGCGACCTGATGGTGCTCACCGACTGGATGGCGGCCCGGATGATCTCCCTGGGGTGGATCCAGCCCCTGGACCCGGCCGCCGTCCCCCGGCTGCGCGACAACCTGATCGAGCCGCTGCGCGGGGTCGCGTGGGACCCCGACCTGAGGTTCCACGCCCCCTGGCAGAGCGGGCTGACCGGCATCGCCTACAACGCCGCGGAGGTCGGCGAGGTCCGGTCCTTCGCCGAGCTGCTCGACCGCGCCGACCTCAAGGGCCGGGTCACGATGCTCACCGAGATGCGCGACACCATGGGGTTCCTGCTCAGCGTCACCGGGGCCGACCCCACCGACTTCGACGCCGGACAGTGGGAGACCGCCGTCGAGCGGCTGCGCCGCTCGGTCGCCGACGGGCAGGTGCGGGCCTTCACCGGCAACGAGTACACCCAGGATCTCGCGGCCGGCAACATCCTGGCCTGCGAGGCGTGGTCCGGCGACATCATCCAGCTCCAGTTCGACAACCCCGACATCCGGTTCGTCGTCCCCGAGGAGGGCCTGGCCCTGTGGAGCGACAACATGCTCGTCCCCAACGGCGCCACCCACCGGGCCAACGCCGAGCGGTGGATCGACTTCTACTACGACCCCGAGATCGCCGCGAAGGTCGCCTCCTGGGTCAACTACATCTGCCCGGTGCAGGGGGCGCAGGCCGAGATGGAGAAGCTCGACCCCTCCCTGGCCGACAACCCGCTGATCTTCCCCGACGAGGAGACCCTCGCGCAGACCTGGGCCTTCATGACGCTCGACGACCGCGAGCAGGTCGCCTACGAGAGGGACTGGTCCGATGTCACAGGCGGTTGAGCGTCCCACCACGACCGGCCCGACCCGGTCCGACGAGGCGGCAGACGGGTACGACGGGCTGCGGCTGCGCTCGGTGACCCGCACGTTCGGGGCGTTCACCGCCGTCGACGACCTCGACCTCGACGTGCCGCGCGGCTCCTTCTTCGCCCTCCTCGGCCCCTCGGGGTGCGGCAAGACCACCACGCTGCGGATGGTGGCCGGGCTCGAGACCCCCACCTCGGGGACGATCACCCTGGCCGGGCAGGACATCACCCACGCCAAGCCGTACCGGCGCCCGGTCAACACCGTCTTCCAGAACTACGCGCTCTTCCCCCACCTCGACGTCTTCGAGAACGTCGCCTTCGGCCTGCGCCGCCGTCGCCGGCCCGACGTACGCCGGCGGGTGGAGGAGATGCTCGAGCTGGTCGAGCTCGGTCCCCAGGCCCGCAAGCGCCCGCACCAGCTCTCCGGCGGCCAGCAGCAGCGGGTGGCGCTGGCCCGCGCCCTGATCAACGAGCCGGAGGTGCTCCTCCTCGACGAGCCGCTGGGGGCGCTGGACCTCAAGCTGCGTCGCTCGATGCAGGTGGAGATCAAGCGGATCCAGACCGAGGTCGGTCTCACCTTCATCCACGTCACCCACGACCAGGAGGAGGCCATGACGATGGCCGACACCGTCGCGGTGATGGACGCGGGGCTGGTGCGCCAGCTGGGCGCGCCCGCCGAGCTCTACGAGAACCCGCGCAGCACCTTCGTGGCGAACTTCCTCGGCCAGTCCAACCTGGTCGAGGGCACGGTGACCCGTCGCGGCCCGGACACCCTCACCGTCGACATGCACGGCACCGCCGTGACCGTTCCCACCGCCCGTGCCCACACCGACGGCGCGCGCGGGTGGGTCGGCGTCCGGCCCGAGAAGGTGCTGATCGGCGAGGCCGGGAGCGCCCTGGACGCCCCCGGCGGCACCGTGCCCGGCGGCATCGTCACCGACGTCAGCTTCGTCGGGGTCTCGACCCAGTACCTCGTCCGGATGCCCTGGGGCCAGGAGCTGCAGGTCTTCGCCCAGAACACCGGCCGGCAGCAGATGTTCGGCCGGGGCGACGCGGTGGAGCTGTCGTGGCGCCCCGAGTACGCCTTCCTGCTCGACCACGCCCAGGACGCCGGGGCCGGCGCCCAGCGCGGGGACGAGGGGTGAGCCGGCGCCGCGGCGGCCGCACCGGCTACCTGCTGCTGCTCCCCGCGGTCGCCTGGCTGGTGCTGTTCTTCGTCGTCCCGCTCTACTCCCTGGTCGCGACCAGCCTCTACGACCCGACGGGGTCGGATTTCCGGGGCTACGAGATGGACTGGGCGTTCGGCAACTACCTCGACGCCGTCCGCGACTACGCCCGACCCCTGCTGCGCTCCCTGGTCTACGGCGCCGTGGCGACGGTGCTGTGCCTGGTGCTCGGCTACGTGCTGGCCTACGCGATCGCGTTCAAGGCGGGCCGGTGGAAGTACCTGATGCTGGTGCTCGTCGTGGCGCCGTTCTTCACCAGCTTCCTGGTGCGGACCCTGTCCTGGAAGCTGATCCTCGCCGACGACGGCATCGTGGTGCGCACCCTGCAGGCCGTGCACGTGCTCGGGCCCGACGGACGGCTGCTGGCGACCTCGGTGGCCGTCGTCGCCGGGCTGACCTACAACTTCCTGCCCTTCATGGTGCTGCCGCTGTTCGCCAGCCTGGACAAGATCGACCACCGGCTCGTCGAGGCGGCCTCCGACCTCTACGCCAGCCCGGTCATCGGCTTCTGGCGGGTCACCTGGCCGCTCTCGTTACCGGGGGTGGTGTCGGGGACGCTGCTCACCTTCATCCCGGCGGCCGGTGACTACATCAACGCCGACCTCCTCGGCAGCCCCGGTCAGCGGATGGTGGGCGGGGTCATCCAGAGCCTGTTCACCGACGCCAACGACTACCCGGCGGCAGCGTCGCTGTCGGTGGTGCTGATGGCGCTGATCGTGGTGATGGTGCTGGTCTACGTCCGCCGCGCCGGCACCGAGGACCTGCTGTGAGGGGCGGCGTGAGGGGTGCTGGGCCGGTGGCGTGGGTACGTCGTCACCTCGTGCTCCTGCTTGGGGTCCTGGTGCTCGTCTACACCTTCGTGCCGATCGCGGTCGTGGTGGCGATGAGCTTCAACACCCCTCCGAGCCGCAACGTCTACGGCTTCGGCAGCTTCACCCTCGACAACTGGCTGCACCCCTGCGCCGCGGAGGGCATGTGCGCGGCGGTGGGCCGCAGCGTGCAGATCTCGCTGCTGGCGACCGTGCTGGCCACGCTGCTGGGCACCCTCGCCGCCTTCGCGCTCGTGCGCCACGACTTCGCCGGACGCTCGGGCGCCAACCTGCTGGTCTTCGTGCCGATGGCCTCCCCCGAGATCGTGATGGGGTCCTCGCTGCTGGCGCTGTTCGTCGCGACCGGCTTCGGTGGACGCCTCGGGTTCTGGACCATCGTGGTGGCGCACGTGATGTTCTGCCTGTCCTTCGTGGTGGTGACGGTCCGTGCCCGGCTCGCGGGGATGGACGACACCCTGGAGCAGGCGGCCGCGGACCTCTACGCCACCCCGGCGCAGACCTTCCGCCGGGTGACGCTGCCCCTCGTGGCGCCGGGCATCCTCGGAGCGGCGCTGCTCAGCTTCTCGCTCTCCTTCGACGACTTCATCGTCACCAACCTCAACGCCGGCACCACGGTGACCTTCCCGATGTACGTCTACGGCGTCGCCCAGCGCAGCGTCCCGATGCAGGTCAACGTGCTGGGGACCGTGATGTTCGCGGTGTCGATCGTGATCGTCGTCGGTGGCGAGCTGGCCAACCGCCGCCGTCGCGCCGTGGTGTGAACCCGCGCTCAGACCATCGAGCCGGCCTTGTCGAGCACCACCCGCAGGATCTGCTCCATCTCGTCGAAGTGCTCCTGGGTGCACACGAGCGGCGGAGCGAGCTGCACGACCGGGTCGCCGCGGTCGTCGGCGCGGCAGTAGAGGCCCTCCTCGAGCAGCTGCTTGGACACGAACCCGTACAGGATGCGCTCGCACTCCTCGGCGGTGAAGGTCTCCCGGGTCGCCTGGTCCTTGACCAGCTCGATGCCGTAGAAGAACCCGTCGCCGCGGACGTCGCCCACGATCGGCAGGTCGCGCAGCCGCTCCAGCGTGGCCCGGAACGCCGGCGCCTGGGTCCGCACGTGCTCCAGCACCCCCTCGGACTCGAAGAGGTCGAGGTTGGCCAGGGCGACCGCGGTCGAGACGGGGTGGCCGCCGAAGGTGTAGCCGTGGGCGAAGGACACCCCGGGGGCCAGGAACGGCTCCATCAGCCGGTCGCTGGCGATCATCGCGCCGAGCGGGGCGTAGCCGGAGGTGATCCCCTTGGCGCAGGTGATGATGTCCGGCTGGTAGCCGAACCGCTCGGCGCCGAACATGTGGCCCAGCCGACCGAAGGCGCAGATGACCTCGTCGGAGACCAGCAGCACGTCGTGGGCGTCGCAGATCTCCCGGACCCGCTCGAAGTACCCCGGCGGCGGCGGGAAGCAGCCCCCGGCGTTCTGGACGGGCTCGAGGAAGACCGCGGCGACCGTGTCGGGGCCCTCGTCGAGGATCGCGGTCTCGACCTGGTCGGCCGCCCACCGGCCGAAGGCCTCGGGGTCCGAGCCGTCCAGCAGGCCGCCGGTGATCTCCGATGCCCGGTAGACGTTGGTGTTGGGCACCCGGAAGGTCGAGGGCACCAGCGGCTCGAACTGCTGCTTGAGCAGCGGCAGACCGGTGATCGACAGGGCGCCCTGGGTGGTGCCGTGGTAGGCGATCGACCGGCTGATCACCTTGTGCTTCATCGGCTTGCCGGTGAGCTTGAAGTAGTTCTTGGCCAGCTTCCACGCGCTCTCGACGGCCTCGCCGCCACCGCTGGTGAAGAACACCCGGTTCAGGTCACCGGGGGCGTGGGTCGCGACCCGCTGGGCCAGCTCGATCGCGCTCGGGTGGGCGTAGGACCACAGCGGCATGAAGGCCAGCTCCTCGGCCTGCCGCGCCGCCGCCGCGGCGAGCTCGGTGCGGCCGTGCCCGAGCTGGCTGACGAAGAGCCCGGCCAGCCCGTCGAGGTAGCGCTTGCCGCGGGAGTCGACCAGGTGGACGCCCTCGCCGCGCACCATGACGGGCACGTCGGCGCCGTCGGGTCCCTCGTGCGCGCCGTGCCGGGTGAAGTGCATCCAGAGGTGGTCCTTGGCGGCGCGCTGCAGCTGGTCGGCGTCGAGACTCATGGACCCATGGTCACCCGCGGGCCTGGCCCCGGGCAAGCCGCGGGGCGACCGAGAACGGTCGGAATCGTGCCCCGCAGGCCGTCACCGCGACGGGATCGGTCTCGAAGACCGCCATACCTCTGTCGGATCGGTCGTCTGAGCCCCTAGGCTCCGGCCATGACGCCGACCACCTTCAGCAACGTCGTCGACGGCCACACGGTGCCCAGCGCCTCGGGCGAGACCTACGAGGTTCTAGACCCGACCACCGGCGAGGTCTACGCCCACGCCCCCCTCTCGCGCGCCGAGGACCTCGACCGGGCGTACGCCGCGGCGCGGGCCGCGCGTGCCGGCTGGGGGTCCACGACCCCGCAGGAGCGCTCGCTGGCGCTGCTGCGCATCGCCGACGCGCTGGAGGCGCGGACCGAGGAGTTCGTGGCCGCCGAGTGCCGCGACACCGGCAAGCCGCTGCACCTGACCCGCAGCGAGGAGATGCCGCCGACGATCGACCACTTCCGGTTCTTCGCCGGCGCGGCCCGGGTGCTGGAGGGCAAGTCGGCCGGTGAGTACCTCGCCGGCCACACCTCCTGGATCCGGCGGGAGCCGATCGGCGTGGTCGGCCAGGTGACGCCGTGGAACTACCCCTTGCCGATGATGGCCTGGAAGGTCGCCCCCGCGCTGGCCGCCGGCAACACCGTGGTGCTCAAGCCGTCGGACACCACCCCGGCGACGTCGACGATGTTCGCCGAGCTGTGCCAGGAGTTCCTGCCCCCCGGCGTGCTCAACGTGGTGTGCGGGGACCGTGACACCGGGCGCGCCCTGGTCGCCCACCCCACGCCGCAGCTGGTCGCGATCACCGGGTCGGTCCGGGCCGGGATGGACGTCGCCCGGGCTGCCTCCGCCGACCTCAAGCGGGTGCACCTCGAGCTCGGTGGCAAGGCGCCGGTGGTGGTCTTCGACGACGCCGACCTCGCCGCGGCGGCGGAGGGGATCGCGGTCGGGGGATTCTTCAACGCCGGCCAGGACTGCACCGCCGCCACCCGGGTGCTGGTGCAGTCCGGGGTCCACGACGAGTTCGTCGCGGCGCTCGCCGAGCAGGCCCGGGCCACCCGCACCGGCCTCCCTGACGACGAGGACGCGCTCTACGGCGCGCTCAACAACGCCGACCAGCTCGCCCGGGTGACGGGCATGGTCGACCGGCTGCCCGACCACGCCTCGCTCGACGTCGGCGGGGCCCGCCAGGGTGAGCAGGGCTACTTCTACTCCCCCACCGTCGTCTCGGGTCTGCGCCAGGACGACGAGCAGGTCCAGGACGAGATCTTCGGGCC
>Ga0325400_1004323_pt1 | contig 13137 bp, 8 predicted proteins | sample PopdelMetagenome_2_FD_205662 | JGI IMG/M metagenome (GOLD analysis project Ga0325400, IMG submission 205662) | Populus deltoides microbial communities from Bellville, Georgia, United States - Xylem-PdKOR-R1 | ecosystem: Host-associated > Plants > Phyllosphere > Stem > Wood/Secondary xylem...
TATTGTTATTGTGTGGTTGTTAACTATAATTTATACAATTAACCTCCCTGTGGTTCGACCGCGGTCTTGCCGGGTTATTTATTACTTCGACACTCCTGCACTTGGGAGAAGACATCAATCTTTTGGTCGTGTCATTATCCGACATGGATACCATTAGCCGAAGCTAATCTCATCATTCATTTTCGTTTATCTAACATGGATACTATTAGTCGCTAATCTCATCATTCATTTCTGAATATCCGACATGGATACCATTAGCTGAAGCTAATCTTATAATTCATTCCCATTTATCTATCATATATATTGTAAACACCTAAAAAAAGAGAGAGAAAAAAGAGAGAGATCTAAAGCTGAAATGACTTCACCATCGCTGTTCATTTCTAAATCGGCAGCGACACAGTTTTTGGTTGCTGATTTCTGAATCGGCAGCAGCACAGTTTTTGGCTACCGATTTATTAATCGACAGCGCCACAGTTTTTGGCTGCCGACTTCTGAATCGACAGCAACAAGTTTTTGGTTGCCGACTTCTGAATCAGCAACGGTATAATTTGGGTGCCAATTTTTGAATCGGCAGCGACGCAGTTTCGGCTACTAATTTTTTGAATGGGCAGCCACAAAGTTTTTGGATGCTAATTTTTAAATCGACAGTGACACAGTTTCGGCTACCCATTTCTAAATCAGCAGCGACACAGTTTTTGGCTGCCGATTTCTGAATCAGAAGCAACAAAGTTTTAGGCTGTGCATTTCCAAATCAGCACCGATGCATTTTCGACTGCTGATTTCTCAATCGGCAGCGACTCAGTTTTGGCTGCTGATTTCTGAATTGGCAGCGATGCAATTTTTGGCTGTCGATTTTTGAATCGGCAGCGACGCAGTTTTTTGATGCAGATTAAGAAATCGGCAGCACCGCAGTTTTGGTGTCGATTTCTGAATCGGCAGCGACGTAGTTTTTGACTGTTGATTTATGAATCGGCAGCAGTACTGTAAAACTCAACAAAAATTAGTTTGGATTGGCCTATCTTAGGGGAGAATTAGAATAGGAACCAGTCTGAGATAACTCAAAAGAGGGATAGGAACCAGAGATATCCAGCACCCAAACAACCCCCTCTCATTTAAGAAGGGGTATAAATGCAAGGAGAAAGGGAGGGTGATCTTTCCTCTTCCATAAATGGACGGCCAGCTGCATGCAGCATGGCTCTCCCTCTTTCCAGAGCAAAAATGGCCAGCTGCATGCAGCAGACCCTCTCCTTTTTCCAAAGAGAAGACTGAAACCGACCAGCTACATGCAGATTTCCTAGGGTGCTGCGTGAGAAAAGAGCTAGAGGGAAGGAGAAGTGACTGAAAACATAGTGGAAGCTGGAGCCTAGACCTTCCTCTAGAACCGGCAGCAGCCATGGCTGTAGCACACACATCCCTCCTCCAAGCAAAAAACCGAACCTAACCAACTGGCATGCCACTTTCCTTGAGCGTGGAGTGATAAGAGTGTATGAAAAAGTAGACAAAACCAAAAACTTAGGAGAAAGAGGAGCCTAGAGGTCAGTTAGACAGCAAGAGAAGGAAGGAAGAAAACCAAAAAAGAAAGGGAGAGCAGGCCACCATAACCTGTATTGAACTTGTTGAATTCGTGAGGTATGAACTATACTACTCCTCCACTTGTTCTTGGGGCCTTAGGAATGAAAGGGGAGAAGTAAACCTAAAGTAAATAGCCTAAGATTCTCACACCAACTGTTAATGAAAACTAGACAAGGATGAGGGATGAGAACAAGGCTGAATGGGGAACCTAGAGAGGTGGCTGGCCATGGTGAGGGCTGGACAGAACATAGATTAAAGGGATAAAATGCAAAGATGATGATCTTGTTAGAGTTGCTTAATAATATGAAACTGAAACATAATTATAAATGTGTTAATGTCATGAATTCTACATATATGGTTGAAGAACTTGTATGAAAATGTGCTGGTGGATGTTAAGTGCAAAAGAATATGTGTGTTTGTAACCTTGAAAACATGCTATAATCGAAATAGGAATATAATGACAAAGTATATGCTAGAATTGAATTTGCATGTGTGTCCATGCTAAAATTATATGATTTTGCGGGATCCAAATAACAAATTATGTTGTCGACAGCCTATTCCCTGCCGAATTTGGTTGTCTGTAGCGAATCGGGGGTTCGCTGTCAAAATTGTGTTGTCCGCAGCGAATCTGGTTTTTGCTGCCGAATTCTATTGCTCACAGCGAATCAAGTGTTCACTGCCAAATTCTGTTCCTCGCAGTGAATCAGGTGTTCGCTGCTGAATTTGTGTGGTCCGCAGCGAATCAGGTGTTCCTACCGAATTGTGTCGTTCGCAGCGAAACAGAATTCTGTTATCCTCAGCGAAACAGGTGTTCGCTACTGAATTGTGTTGTCCGCGGCGAATCAGGTTTATGCTGTCGAATTGTGTTGTCTGAGCAAATCAGGTGTTCGCTGTCGAATTGTGTTGTCCGCAACGAATCAGGTTTTCACTGCATAATTGTGTTGTCCGCGTAGAAATAGGTTTTCACTGCCGAATGATATTGTCTGCAGCGAATCAAGTTTTCGTTGCTGAATTCGTGTGGTTAGTAGTGAATCAGGTGTTCGTTGCCGAATTGTGTTTTCCACGGTGAATCAGGTTTTCACTGCCTAATTCTGTTGTCTGCAATGAAACAGGTTTCGCTGTTGAATTCTGTTGTTCGCAGCGAATCAGGTGTTCGCTGCCGAATTTGTGTGGTCCGCAGCGAAATAGGTTTTCACTGCCGAATTGTGTTGTCCGTAGTGAAATAGGTTTCATTGCCGAACTCTGTTATCCGCAACGAATCAGGTGTTTGCTGTTGGATTGTCTTGTCCGCGGCGAAACAGGTTTTCGCTGCTGAATTTGTGTTGTCCGGGGTGAATCAAGTGTTCACTGTCGGATTGTCTTGTTTGCGGCGAAACAGGTTTTCGCTCCTGAATTTGTGTTGTCCAGGGTGAATCAGGTGTTCGCTGCTAAATTGTGTTTTTCACAACGAATCAGGTTTTCGCTGCCGAATTCTGTTAGCCGTTGCGATTCAGGTGTTTGTTGTTGTATTTGTGTGGTCCGCAATGAATCAAGTTTCGCTGTCAAATTGTGTTGTCCGCAGCGAAACAGGTTTTCCCTGCTGAATTGTGTTTTCCACAGCGAAACAGGTTTCGCTGCTGAATTGTGTTTTCCGCAGCGAATCAGGTTTCGCTGCTGAATTGTGTTGTCCGCAGCGAATCAGGTTTCGCTGTCGAATTCTGTTATCTATAGCAAATCAGGTGTTCGTTGTTGAATTGTGTTATCCATAGCAAAACAGGTTTTGCTGCCGGATTCAGTTGTCCATAACGAATCAGGTGTTCGCTGCCACATTGTGTTGTCCGCGGCAAAATAGGTTTTCGATGCCGAATTGTGTTGTCTGCAGCGAATCAAGTTCATTGTCAAAGTTGTGTTGTCTGCAATGAATCAGCGTTCGCTGTTGAAGTTGTGTTGTCTGTAGTGGAAGTGTTATTCGCTGACGAAATCGAGTTACCTGCAGTGCAATTAGCATTTGCTGCCAAAAGCGTGTCGGATGCAGCGAAGTAGCATTTGCTGTCGAGATTGAGGTGCCTGCAGCGAACCAGTTTTCACTATCAAATTGTGTGGCCAACAATGAATCAATTTCGCTGTCGATTTTCTACAATAGTCCCCCGGGCATAAATGACTTAAATGCTTATAACAATTTCATTGTATGATGGTGTAAAATGTGGAGCGCTTGAATGTGAACATATGAACTCTTGAAATAAGTATGGTGATGAATGTGATTTATGGATGCGAATGTAGTGATTTGTGGTCATTGATGTCTTAAGTGGTGTGGCCGGGATCGAACCATCGCCATAACAAGGACAACCCGCAAGTGGAGCAGGTAGGTGGTTTCCACCTTTTTCTCATATGATGTTTATGTTTTGAAATTATTTACTTATGATAATATTTTATTAATTCCTTGTTGAATGATGAAATGACGATGAAGTGTTTGATTAAATTCTTGATGATTGTTGAAATGATTATGAAATGTCGAGCAGGTTCTTGTTAAATGTTGAAACAATGACGGAAATGTTAATGTCCTGAATTGACTTGTTAGAGGTGGATATATTATTGTGTTGCGATGAATATTAAACCGACTATGAGATGTTCATTGGGCTATTATAAATTTGGCCTATTGATGAACAGTAGTACGAGTATTATGAAGGATCTATTGTTGTATTTTATTTAATGTAATTGTGACGAATGATTGTATGAGTATTACGAAGGATCTACTATTGTATTTTATTGAATGTAATTGTGATGAATGATTGTACGAGTATTACGAAGGATCTACTGTTATGTCTTATTGAATATAATTGTAATGAAGAGTTGTATGAATATTACGAAGAATCTATTGTTGTATCTTATTGAATGTAATTGTGACTAATGGTTGTATGGGTATTATGAAGGATCTATCGATGTATTATATCGAATGAAAATGTCACCAATGGTTGTATAAGTATTACAAAAGATCTACCGTTATATTTACTGAATATTAATTATCACGGATGGTTGTATGAGTATTACGAGGGATCTATTGTTGTATTATATTGAACATTATTAGTCATGAATGCTTAGATGAGTAATACGAAGGGTATACTATTTTGTTACTGAAAGCTAAATTGTTACGGAATGTTTTGTTTGTGTATTACAAATGATCTATTATCGTGTTTACTATATGTTAAACTATTACGAAATGCGTGTACGAGTATCACGAATGATTTGCTATTATGTCGCAATGAATGTCAAGTTGTTACAAATCGTTTGAATGAGCGATTCAAATGATATTTCCATGTTATAGTGATTCATAACCACCTCTGGAACGTTTGATTGGTTGATGATTAGCTTCAGCTAATGGCATCTGAATGGATGATCGGGAGAAATCATTGATTAGCTTTGGCTAATAGCATCCAATTGGATGACCAGAAAAAATGATTGATTAGCTTCGGCTAATGGCATCCGAATGGATGACCGGGACAAATAATTGATTAGCTTCGGCTAATGGCATCCAATTGGATGACCGGGACAAATGATTGATTAACTTTGGCTAATGGCATCCAAATGGATGACCGGGACAAATAATTGATTAGTTTCGGCTAATGGATTGGATGACCACGGGACAAATGATTGGTTAACTTTAGCTAATGGCATTCGAAGTGGGTGGTCGAGATGAATAAATGATTAGTGGAATGAACAAATGATTAGCTTTGGCTAATGGCCTAAGTGGATGACCGGGATGAACAAATGATCATCTTCAGCTAAGGGCACCCTAAGTGAATGACCAGGATGAATAAATGGCTAGCTTTGGCTAATAACATTAATTGTAGGAACTAGTTATTTTGTCTTGCCCAATGGGTTGTTACTAGAACTTTATAATTGTTATTTTGTTCTAATATGTTAAAACATCATTTCCATTTTATTTAGTATTAAATGAATTTAAATTTATTATTGAAGACAAATATTGTTCTTTATATTAATAATGTTTTCATGGATCCAATAATTATACGAATGATTTGTATATACCTGAATTTAAAATGCCCAAGGTCAATATACACATTAATAAAATTGAAAGAAGTATTAAGAAACTTTGATCGAATCGAGGTGGTTAATATTTGACCAAATATTTCAAGGGTTATCTAAAAAAGAATGAGATTCTCTATACCTCTTAGAACACTATATCTAGATGAAACATATTCTTAAGGCTTAAATAAGGCTTAAACATTGAATGTTTAGCTTGAACCTTAAGAAACACATAATCTTTATAAATTTGGTCGGACGTTATGCATCAATGATATAAGAACCTCTCATGAAAATTGTGAAAGACATGATGCTCATAATTGATGAGCTTACCAATTACTTAGAAGTAATATATGATATTTATTCCAAGAAATGACTTGAAGCTATGGATTTCATGTACTAATCAAGTTTGGAACTTGGTTGATTCACTTGAATGGATAAAACCCAAAGGATCTAAATGAATTTTTAAGATAAAGACTAACATGAAAGGTAATGTACAAATATACTATGCAAGTTTTAAATAGTAGGAATATCCAATTTTAACAGCATAATCAACATATTTGATTTCATAAAAAATGTAGATAAACCTTGTGTTTACAAAAGGTTAGTGAGAATGATATCCTTTTCCTAATGTTATATTAAGATAACATTTAGAAACGACATTTTTTCTTTAATTAGTAAAATTTTGATTGTCCAATAATTTCTCCTTAAACTTAAAGAAATTAGAAGAAACATTCTATGAATAGTAATCCATGTCTCCTAGATAAGAATTTAAGAGATTTCACACAAGTAGTTCAATTTAAGAGATTTCACACAAGTAGTTCATGTGAATTATTATTAGAGACCATATAATTGGATAGCTTATGGTTTGCGACAACCCAACCTTAAGGAATTATTCAAAGCTAAAGAAGATCAAATCTTCAGATAATAAATCTATAAACAACTTTTAATCTATCTAACAAGATCCTAGAAACTTCCAAATAATTTTGTTTTATAATTTCCACCGCATATATGATATTTAAAAACCAGAGGAAAATCAACAAAAAAAAGAAAAAAAGAAAAACGAAAAGGTAAAGCATGCCTATCTTTCAGCAAATGAACTGGAAGTGAATTTAGACAGGACTTGGGAAATCGGATGCGCCATGGGCATACCTGATACTGCCCGGTCAGCTTAACCCGATTCCTCAACATGTGTTGACACACTGCAAGTGCAAAACTGAATGATCTCACAAACAACAGCTCCTCGGCATTTAAACAGTGGCAAGTTTAACACATTCTACTTAATCATAAAATTTCAGACAAGATCAAACCCGTAAAACTTTGTATAAAATAAATACTAAATGAGAGTGAGGAGGCTGCCTCTATAATAATACAAAAAACACTCTTTTATAAAGTGTTAATATATCACCAGCACACTGTTACATAGGGATGCCCTCAAACAAACATGTAAAGTAAGATGCGGGACGGCATCATTTCACAAATTACTCTCTTCCAAGTTCCATCGCCATGAGATCCTAGGAACTTCAAAGCAAGCTTACACCTTAGAGGTGCCCAACTCTATCTTTATAGTATAGAACATGAACAGAAATTTTTTCTTGGGGCCTCGTCCACCTTTTTCTCTGTTCAAAAAAAATAAAAATAACTTATAGCAAGCACATTGGAAGAGAGGGAAAAAAACCTCAAATTAAGGCTGTATCTTATTACAGATTGGAGTGTTCATCTGAATGAAAATTCAGATTTGATTACATGTTTTCATGACCAGATTATCTCGATACTGAAACAAAAGATGTTCTCAAAGGTATTATTCCTTGGAAGACATAATACGTCTCTTCAAAGAGAACAAGATGAAGCACATAAAGAATACCAATTCCAAACATGATGTTACCATGCGCAAAGGCACCATATATTCATGTGTTAAATAATTGAGCATAAAACTACCTGCTTTTGCTTTTGCTAAAGATGGCTGCACTACAACATGCATGATGATGACCTCTTTCGGGAGGTTCCCAAAAGGAACCCTACACTGGCCAACAGTCTTGTTGTTTTCCATGATTTTCCCAGCATTTATCAGTTTGATGTCATTTGCTGCCTTGGGTGCAATTTTTTTATCTAAGACAAGTAGAATTTATAGATCAATTGTTAGAGAATAGAATTAAGAACAATGTTTATTATATGTATTTCTTACTTAACAAGTAGGGATAAGTAAGTGCCAAAGAAAGAAAGATGACGACTCTGAACAAAGAAATTAAATCCCATACTGGAAATATCAATCAAAACCATATCATCCTAGGAAAATGAAAACGTTAACATTTGATTTAAAAGGGATATTCAATTTCTCTAGAGCAAAAAGAAAAGGCTTATAATCATAATCACCATGAACTTAATCTTTAAGCATGCTTATAATCCAATGATTTCTAACAAATGAAAATTCAAGTCACCAATCAATTAGCAACAAGAAAGATGCTTAGCACATGGTTTTCCTGGTCCAAAGGCACCAACCAAAGCCAAGCGTTACACTCAATGCAGAGCGAAGACGGAACCAAGTCAGACCTAGTATAATGCTAATTACAGAATAGAATGAAATGCTTCAGCATACACAAGATTCCAATAATTTATTCTATCCTCCCTAAAAATGCACGTCTCAATTCCCCTTTCCTTTCATGCACATAGAATAATACTAAAGATTTCAGAGCATAAGTTTTCACTTCTGAGTCATACCATAGTATCCTTTAGAGAACTTTATCCTTTCTCTAAGGAGGGTAATTTTAGTAGAAAGGTCCAGAAAGAGAGTTACTTCTGAAATTATATTTTTCTGTACAACATGAAGACATTGATAACGACACTACCACAATGGAGGCCACAATACACATTGAGAAAGACCAGGATGTCCATGCCAACTCAAGGTCATCATGTTTCATTTTGTAAATACGAAGATGCACATTATGCACTCTATTGAATTTAAAAGCATTTGAGGTAGCTGAAAGTCAAATTCCATTTAACCATGGGTATGACACAGCCACACAGGCACCCAATTTTGGAGAGTATAAAATCCCCAATTGGCCAAACTGCAGGATAATATTTGGCAAACCAATTCTAAGTGTAATTTATTTCAAGCAAGATATTTGCATGGGAGGATAGAATGCATTGTCGTCATCAACAATCAAGTCAGAAGTGCCACAGTTTCCTTTCCTGATTCCAATTGTGACACTGGTAATCTGAGATAGAGGTAGTCTGATACATGCATAAAAGGGTATTCCTTATCCGAGTTTCACCTTCATACTTCAATCACTCTTGCAGCTCCCCATTGCATTGGAAATGCTATATTTCCATTATTAGATGCACTAAATATTATGCAAAAGAAAATCTTGACAAGAGTAGGAAAATATTTGCAGTAGGATAACAAGATTACTTCAAGAAAACATCAAAGAGACTTGTACCCTGTCCTCACAAAGAAGTACCTTTAATATAAACAATCAATTTAAATCGATAATAAGGGGCAGGGGAAGTTATGCATGCAGAAAAAAACAGAATAGAAAGAATCAATGCCCCCTATGCTTTAATGGAACCCAATTATCATGGCCTCATCAGAAAAGCACAGTACATGAAAAGGATTGGTAACAGCACAGCAAAACTTTGGCCTTGCTACTCTGGTCTCTTTACTTGATAAAAAGCAGTGTGAATCCCCTAGGGGAAAGAAATGATCCAATATCATTGACATGATTATTGTCGACCTACTCAATGCTTGAGAAAAAGAGTCCTCTGCTTGGTAGAGGAGGTGCGGGAAAATTTATTTTCTCAGAATATGCATCAGATTGAAGTAGAAATAGCAAGGATGCCAAATAAGAATGGAAGCTAAGGACATAGTTCTTAACATGATGACATGTCATATATCAAGACTACATATGTATAACTTTTCCCCTGCCCCAGTCAACCAAAACAAAATCAAGTAAACATGGAACCTATATTGTGCCCAGAGAGTATCTGGCGAACAATAACGTCTTGGTTTCCTAAGCAAATGAAGAATATAAAATAGCACAATAACAATAACCGGGAGAAAATTAGAACAACATAGCTAAAAAAGGTATTGTCAAGGGAAACAAACAAGATAAAAAGGTTCAATCCAGTTTTAAATTAACATTGAAAAATAAAATGCAGCCCGTCTGAGTCTCTGCATCCAAAACATCCTCAAACAACATTCTCTACATTCTGAACTAACAAGAACATACCAACAGGACTAGACATATGTAAATCATATCTTAGTTGCCTATGATAATTTCAGGAAGACATGGCATGGCTTACTCCCCATCCAACCACAAAAATAAATAAATAAATTACTAACCCAAAATATAATGCCCTCATCAAACTGGAACCACACATTGATTCACTCACCAGATAAGTTATCCAAATCATGCAACTAAACGACCATACAGCATCGCAAGGAATTGTTCCAATCCTTACTAAGCATATCAATATGAAATTAATTATTCACAGCCTTCATAATTGCGTTGCACCAAATTTTCAAGCTAAACTAAGCAACTAAAATAAATAAATAAATAAACAAACAAACGAATTTGCTTGAGTAAAATAGAAACGAAACTTTGTAATTGAAAAAAAGAGAAAATGATGAGTGAAGTAATTAAAGAATGGCAGAGCAGACAGACCTTTTGGCCAGTCGGCGACGATTCTTTCTTTGAGCATAGCAACAGTGGATGCTAGTGAATATCTAAACGGACCGATATCCGATCCATCGTACAATCTAAACTTAAGTTCTACTAACTCCTCCTCCTCCTCCTCTGGCATTTCCACCAACTCACCGTTTCAAATTCAATCACCAACCCTCTCCCTCCCTACACTACAAAAATTCCATTCAATTCCGTTAATAAATAGAAAGAGCACAAGGATAAATTAGCAATTATTGAATGTGAATGACAAAATAAATTGATAAATAAAATACCTGGAGGACAAATTGTAAATTTTTCTCTAGGGTTTATGAGAGTAAGCAGCGGGAGTGATAGATAGATATTATCATGCTACAAATCTGATTAATTAAAAAATAAATAAACAAATCAAGGAGTAGCTTTATTTTTATTTCTATTTTATTTCTGGTTTTCTTCGTTCTTTTATGGTAAGCCCGATCGAGACTGCAGTGAGACAAAGATTGAGAGAGCTAGCGAGCGATCGAATTCTGGTCCGAATTTGTGTATCTGAATTTTTATATTTGTTTTTGCCTATGTACGCTGTAAGATCAGAGTTTGCATCTTCTGTTGCAGATTTATTTTTCTCCACGTATATTCACTAATTAGATCGTGTTTCATTTTCATTTTGATTACGTGGCTGTGGTTTAAAGGTGGTGTTGAAGAGTGAGAGTAGCCATGGGTGCGTGTTATCTCTGTATATGTGTTCGGTTAATGGCAGGGGTCACATTTGAGTTTTGACCAGATGGGTATTTTGGAATGAGGGGAAATTTAAATTAGCGCGTCAATGTAGACGCGGAGAGCTTTTCACGAAGGAATATACTGTTACCCTATTATTTTCCTTTTCAACACTCAGACTTCTACGGCGAGCTTTTCATAACCCTCTTGATATTTTACTTATATATTATTTTTTAAAGTATTTTTATTTAAAAATATATTAAAATAATATTTTTTTATTTTTTAAAATAAATTTTTAATATCAGTATATCAAAATAATTTATAAACATAAAAAAATAAATTTAAAATAAAAAAATAAATTTATTTTCTTCAAAATTATTTTTGAAAAATAAAAAACAAATCAATTCTTACATAGCCCAAACCTAGTTTATTTATCTGCAAATTTTAATAATGACATATGAGAAATGATTTTTAAATTTTAATTTAATTTTTTTCATAAATAAGTAATAATAAAAATAAATCAAAATGATTCTAAATTATAAATATATTAGTTTAAAATAATTGAAAGCAATTTTCTTGAAAATTAGGTGCGGTATAAGTAAAATCTATAAGTTCAAAGTTGAAAATCTTAACTTTTCATTAAATCAAAATTCATTAAATCAAAATCTTGAATCAATTTCATAACAAACTTCTGATCATTTCTAACCAAATATTTTTAAGATTTTCTTATAAATAAAAAATAAAACAGCTTAAATTAATTCGCAGAAGTCATCCTAACCGTAGTGTATTTACGAACTTATTTTTCTATATTGTAATTGAAAACGGGAATGATAATTTGAAAAGCAAATCTCTAAGTAACATTTGTTATTTTATTGGATCATATAGTCAATGCATTTTAGATATGTCAAGTAGTAATTGTATTTACACTTGGTTTTGAGGGGAAAAAATGAATGGAGGAAAATGGAAGAGAATGATATTTTAAGAGTCTATTTAGCAAGAAGTGAGATTTGATTTTAAGTTATAATTTAAAAATTATTTTAAAAAAATAAATTATTATAAAATAATCTAAAATGACTCTGTGTTATAAATATGTTTGATAAAAAACAACTCAAAACATATTTTTTATAAGGAATAAATTTGTGTAACTAGAAAATAAATTACAATTAAATCAATTTTATATCAATTTTTTATTAAAATCAAAATTTATTTCTAGCCAAGTATGTTTATGACTTTTTCATAAATTAAAAGTTGAAAAATAATTTAAATCAATTCAAAAAAATCATATCAAACATATCCTAAATCATTTCCTATATCTTGTTTAAGATTTGTAATGGATGGAGAGGGGAAATTTTTTACCATCATTACCCTTCATGAAAGTCTCATCCCCAATTTTGGTTGTAATAGAGGGGAAGATAATGATTTTAATTTATTTTCTCATTGAATTTGATGCTGTCACGTGAAAAACACAAAAATATACTTGTGAAGGGAATGACATGGGCTTCGGCCACCTTGAGAGATGATAACAAACACTACACCATTAACTAGTTTTATCGACGGACTAATGTCGTCGGTGCAAGCAATGAAATCCGTCGGTAAAATAATTACCGACGGCCTCACCGACAGAACACGTCCGTCGATATACCAGTCGCCGGTAAAACCCATTTCCGTCGCTAATTATGTCACAAATAAAAAAACACCCACCGACGGAACACCAACGGTCTTACAGACGGATACACGCGCGTCAAATTTTTTTTTCCCGCGAGAACATTACCGACGGAATAAATCCGTCTGCATTTTCAACGATAAGTACCGACGGACTTACCGACGTATATTCCATCGGTAATTATGGCATGGCTGGTAATTGTTTGGCAACTCTCTGTGAAATACTGACGGATTTTATCCGTCGGTAAATCCGTCTGTATTTAATCACCGACGAATATATTCCGTCGGTAATTATGGCATGGCTGGTAATTGTTTGGCAACTCTCTATGAAATGCCGACGGACATTATTTGTCGATATATCCATCGGCAGGTATTTAAAATATATATAAAAAAATAATTTTGTTAATAGTAAAAAACCTTAATAAACAAATAACAATGGATTAAACATTAAAAATATAAAAGTAATGTTAAATAATATTCATTACAAATTTAATGTGTTTAAAAAACAAAATTA
>Ga0325400_1004326_pt1 | contig 13133 bp, 13 predicted proteins | sample PopdelMetagenome_2_FD_205662 | JGI IMG/M metagenome (GOLD analysis project Ga0325400, IMG submission 205662) | Populus deltoides microbial communities from Bellville, Georgia, United States - Xylem-PdKOR-R1 | ecosystem: Host-associated > Plants > Phyllosphere > Stem > Wood/Secondary xylem...
TGATGGCCTTCATGGGAATGCTCCTCGATGGGGGATGACGACTGCCGAAGGGCCCGTCCGGATGGACCGCGAAGCGCTGCACGTGACGCAACGTCGCGCTCCCTCCAGGAACGACCCTTCGTGGCCGTGGTTGTCGGACGCGACTGAATTAACCGTTCGGTCAACGTTCCATGCGCGGCTTCCCGGCCATGAGCATCCCGTCCGTCCAGACCACGGCGCGTGCCGCCCCGGCCACGAATCCGTTCGCCAAGACGGCGGACTTCAAGGCCGTGCTGGCCCGGGTGCAGGCACCCTTGAGCCCCTCCGGACCCGCGCCGCGGCCCAGGCGGAGGCGCGCCGGCTGGACCACCGCACCCGCACCCCGGAGGCTCCCGTGCCGCCGTCCAGCCGCGCTGCCTTCGCCAGCATGGAGCGGCGGATGCGCGACTTCGCGGGCCTGTCCTACGGCGTGCCCGCGGCGTCGGGCGGCGGCGTCAGCCCTTCCGCATGAAGAGCACGGGCATGGCGAGGCCCGGGGCCAGCGCCCGCTCCCCCGGCCGATCCGGCCGGTAGCCCAGGCTCTTGTAGAAGGGTACGGCGTTGAGGTAGGCGCGCAGGACGAAGCGGCCGTGCCCCGCCGCCCGCGCCCGGCCCTCCGCGGCCCCCACCAGCCGCGTGGCCAGCCCCTGCCGGGCGGCGGAGGGATGGACGAAGACCTTGCGGATCCGCGCCGCGCCGTCGGGCTGCGGGCCCCAGCCCGCGCTGCCCAGCAGGGCGCCGTCCCGCTCCGCCACCCACAGGTCGCTCGCCAGCACCTCCGGCGCGTAGTCCGGGGCGCGCAGCATCGCGGCGTAGGCGGGGACGAGCGCGGGCGGATAGGCGGTGGCCAAGGCGGCGAAGGACTCGCCGTGCAGCGCTACCAGGGCCGGCAGCTCCGCCGGGCGCAGGGGGCGGAGAAGGGGAGGCATCACGAACTCCTGGCCCGGACCCGCCTCGACGGGCAGGACGACGCGGCGCAACATCGCCGCCTGGAACGGTGCCGCCAAGGGCGCCGCGAGAGAAACGGAGGATCATCCATGCCCGATCCGGATGGAGCTGACGGGGCGCGCCGCCCCCTGGGCCGGCGCCGCCTGGGCGTCCTGGCGGGAACGGCCGCGCTGGCCGGGCTGGCCCGGCCCGCCCTGATCGGCTCCGCCGCGGCCCAGCCGGGGCCGCAGGGGGGCTTCCCCAACCGGCCCATCCGGGTGGTGATCGCCTTCGCCGCCGGCGGCAACTCCGACACCATGGCGCGGTTGATCCAGCCCCGGCTCTCGGAGTTCCTCGGGCAGCCCGTGGTGGTGGAGAACCGCACGGGGGCGGGGGGCGCGCTGGCCGCGGGGCAGATCGCCGCCGCGCCCGCCGACGGCCACACCCTGCTCTTCGACGCCGCCTCCTTCATCATCGCCCAGTTCATCCACCGCAACCTGCCCTTCGACTACGAGCGCGACTTCGTACCCGTGGGGATGGTGGCGGAGGTGCCCTACATCCTCGCGGTCTCGAACGGCACCGGCATCCGCGACCTCAAGGGCTACCTGGAACAGGCGAAGATCGTGCGGGACGGCATGCCCTTCGGCTCTCCCGGCATCGGCAACACCGGGCACCTCGCCGGCGCCCTGCTGGCCCACCGCTCCGGCACGCGGATGGAGCACATCCCCTACCGCGGCGGCGCCGAGGTGGCGCGGGACCTGGCGGCGGGCACGCTGCCCTCGGGCTACCTCTCGCTGAACTCCCTCGCCCCCGTGCTGGAGGCCGGGCGGGCCCGCGCCATCGCGCTCACCAGCGGCCGGCGCATGGGGGTGGAGAACGTGCCGACGGTCGCGGAATCCGGCTTCCCCGACTTCGACCTGACGAGCTGGAACGCCCTCTTCTGCCGCGCCGGCACGCCCGAGCCCGTCCGGCGCCGGCTGGAGGAGGCCGTGAACTTCGCCACCCAGGACGAGGAGGTGCGGCGCCGCCTGGCCACCATGGGCGCCTCCGCGGTGCCGGCCGAGGCGGACCGGCTGGCGGCGCGGCTGATCAGCGAGCGGACCCTGGTACAGAACCTCATGCGGGACACGGGGATCAGCTTCGGCTGATCCCGCCGGGCCGCGCCCCCGCGCTGGCGGGGGAGGAGGAAGGGGGCGGCGTCACGCGTCGGGCGCAGGGACCTGCTTCGGTGGTCGCTCGTCCGGCGGGGCGATGGCCGTGACGAGGTCGCGCAGCAGCGGCTTGTTGGGCAGCGGGTCCAGCCGCATCTCCCGCGCCTCCAGCCGGACGGTGCAGGCGTAGCCGACCTTGCCGTCCACCAGCATCATGCATTCCTTGCAGGCGTTGGCGCTCAGGCAGGCGTAGCGCACGGCGAGGCTGGGATCGACGGTCTCCCGCACCCGGCGCAGGCCGTCGAGGACGGATTGGCCGGGCTCGAAGGGCACGTCGAAGCGGTCGCGGCGCGGCGCCTCGCCGGCGATGCCGCGGTGGATGGAGAGGGTGGCGACGCTCATGCGGCCTCCGCCACGGGCTGGCTGTCCAGGCGCAGGCGGCCATCCCGCAAGGACAGCGTCTGGTTGCGCGTCCAGGCGGGATCGAGGCCGGGGTGGTCCTCGCGCTGGTGGGCCCCGCGGCTCTCGGTGCGGGCCGTGGCGGCGATGACGACGGCCTGGGCCACCTGCAGGCCGGCGCGAAGGTCGAACCAGTCGGCGCGGGCGAGGTCGTAGGGCATGGAGGCACCGGGCGGGGCCTCACCGAGCCGGGCGACGAGGGCGTCGAGCCGGGCCGCGGCGCGGGCGAGGCCCGCGGCGGTGCGGAAGGGGCCGACATCGTCCGCCATCGCGTCCTGCAGGGCGCGGAACAGGGCGGCGGGGTTGGGGCCCGCGGGCCCGGTGGCGCCGGCCAGGGCGAGGGGCGCGCGCGCCGCGGCCTCGTCCCAGGCGATGCCGTCCTGCGCCGCGAGGGCGGCGGCCTCGCGGCCGGCGACGCGGCCGAAGGCGAGGGCCTCGGTGATGGCGTTGCCGGAGAGGCGGTTGGCGCCGTTCGCGCCGCCCACCGCCTCCCCGGCCGCGAGCAGCCCGGGCAGGCCGGTGCCCATGCGCGCGTCCACGCGGATGCCGCCCATGTGGTAGTGGGCGATGGGCGCGACCTCCACGGGGGTGCGCGTCAGGTCGATGCCGTTGGCGGCGAGACGGTCGATGACGGGGCCGAAATTCTCGCGCAGCACCGCCTCGGGTACGTGCTCGAAGCTCAGCCAGGCGCCGCCCGAGGGCGAGCCGCGCCCGGCGGCCACCTCCTTCGTGATGGCGTAGGTGGCGAGGTCCCGGGTGACGACGTATCGGCCGCCCTCGGGGGTGCCGTAGCGGTCGGTGAACTCCTCCATCGCGCCGTTCAGCAGGCGCCCGCCGAGCTTGTAGCGGAAGGGGTCCCACATGATGGGGTCCATGCCGATCATCCGCGGGGCCAGGTGGCCGATCGGGAAGAACTGCACGAACTCCATGTCGATCAGCGCGGCGCCCGCGCGCAGGGCGAGGGCGTAGCCGTCCCCGGCCATGTTGGAGGAGGCGCTGTTGCGCCGGTACAGGCGCGTCAGCCCGCCGGTGGCGACGACGGTGGCGCCGGCCGCGATCCGCAGGGGCGTGCCGTGGGCGAGGTCCAGCGCCACCGCCCCCTGCACCCGCCCGTCCGACACCACGAGGTCCGTCACCAGCATCTCGCCGACGCGGCGGATCCGGCCCTGGCGCTGCGCCTGGGTCCGCAGCGCGCGGGAGACGGCGGGGCCGGTGGAGAGGAAGTCCACGTAGACGCAGCGGGGGCGGTCGTGGCCGGGGGCCTGCACCTGGCGGATGCGGCCGTCCGCGTGGCGGGCCCAGCCGGTCTTCCAGCCGTCCATCTCGCGGATGACCTCCGCGCCCTCCTCGCAGAGGAGGCGGGCCAGGGCGGGGTCGCAAAGGCCGCGCCCGGCGGCGAGGGTGTCCCGGAGGTGGTGGGTCCAGTCGTCCTCCGTCTCGCTGCCCAGGGCGGCGGCGACGGTCATCTGGGCCATGACGGTGGCCCCGCCGCGCCCGATCAGGGAGCGGTCCAGCAACAGCACCTCCGCGCCCCGCCGCGCCGCCTCGATCGCCGCGTAGAGCCCGGCGCCGCCCGCGCCGATGACGAGCACGTCGGTCCGCAGCAGGGGGGCATCCTCCGCCATCTAGAGCAGCGCCCCCGCCGCCTTCAGCAGCGCGCCGTCGGGTCGGCGGAGCTGGCCGAGGACGCTGAAGTGGTCCTCCCCCTCCAGCGCCATGAGCGGGCCGGGGGGCCCGGCGGCGGCGCGGCGCGCGTGGAATTCCTCGGACTGACGACGCAGTTCCGGCAGTTCCGCCGCGCCGTAGGCGACCGCGACGGGCTTCGGGACGAGGGGCAGGCGCTGGGGGGAGAGGGTCTCGATCTCCGCCTCGGTCAAGCTCAGCGCGTCGTTCAGCGCCGTGCCGCGGATCGGTTCCAGCTCGTGGATGCCGGAGATGGCCAGCGCCGCGTGGACGCGCGGATGGTCGGCCAGAAGCGCCGCCAGGTGCCCGCCCGCCGACCAGCCGGAGAGGATCACGGGGCCGGCGAGGCCCTCCGCCGCGCCCCGCTCCGCCAGCCAGTCGAGCGCGCGGCGCAGCTCCGCCACGATCGCGGACAGGCTCGCCTCCGGCGCCAGGGAGTAGCCGGGGAGGGCGGCGGACCATCCCCGGGCCAGGGCGCCCTCCGCCATGCAGGAAAACCCCTCGCGCGCGTTGCGCTGCCAGTAGCCGCCGTGGATGAAGACGAGGCAGGGCGCCCCGGGCTCCGCGGCCGGGAAGAGGTCCCAGCCCTGGCGCGGGGTGGGGCCGTAGGGCCGGTCCAGCCCCTCCGGCCGCGCCGCGCGCAGGGCGGCGGAATCGGCTGCCCAGCCCGCCACCATGGCGCTGCCGCCGGGCACGGCGAGGTTGTTGTTGTAGGCCGCGCTCAGCGTCTCGCGGTCCCAGCCGCGCCAGTCCGTGCCGTCGGCCATCAGACGAGCCCGCTCTCGGCGGCCTGCTTCACGCCGGTGTCGCGGTAGCCGGCCCACATCCGGTCGAGATAGGCGAGGCAGAGGGGATCGAGGTCCATGCGCGGCTCGGGGTCGCGGTCCCAGTGACCGTGCCGGTCCTCGCCGCGCACGGGCAGGGCGCCGCGGCGGCCGAGCGTCGAGCGGGTATGGGCCGGCATGTAGAAGAAGGCGATGCCGACGCGCCGCTGATCGGAGGGGTTGGGGTGGGAGCAGTGCGCGGTGCGCTCGTGGTGCAGCGAGAACTGGCCCGCCTCCAGCTCGAGGCTGACCGCCTGGGCCTCGTCGATCCCCTGGATGGACTGGCCGCGGGCGAGGAGGTTCTTCGGGTCGTAGGTCTCCTCGTGCCGGAAATCGGCCATGAGGTGGCTGCGCGGCAGCACGCGCAGACAGCCATTCGCCACCTTGCTGGGGGTGAGGGCGACCCAGGCCGTCACCTCCTCGTGCGGGTCGAGGCCGTAATAGGCGGAGTCCTGGTGCCAGGAGACGAAGCGCGCGTCGCGTGCGCGCTTGGCGAAGACCGAGGCGCCGAAGAGGAGGATGTCCGGCCCGATCAGGCTCTCCACCGCGTCCAGGATGTGCGGGTTGCGCGCCAGCCCCGTCATCCAGGGCGCGACCACCTGCGCCTTGATCTTCAGCCGCAGCGAGGCGTCGGCGCCGAGCTTGCCGTCGTAGCCGTCCAGGGATGCGAGGTTCGCCGCCGCCTCCCCGGGCGGGATGGCGTCCATCGGGCAGAGCCAGCCTTCGCGGCGGAAATGCTCCACCTGCGCTGACGTCAGGGAACCGGCCATGGTCGTCCTCTCTCCGGGGGTTCAGGCGGCGAAGGCGTGGCCGCCGAGATAGGCGTCGCGCACGGCGTCGCTGGCGAGGAGCTCGGCACCCGTGCCCTCGCGCACCACGCGCCCGGTCTCCATCAGGTAGGCGCGGTCGCAGAGGGCGAGGGCGGCGAGCGCGTTCTGCTCCACCATCAGCACCATCAGCCCCTGTTGCCGCACCTCGCGCACGATCGCGAAGACCTGCTCGACGAGGTTGGGGGCGAGGCCGAGGGAGGGCTCGTCGAACATCACCAGGCGGGGGCGCGACATCAGGGCGCGGGCGATGGCCAGCATCTGCTGCTCCCCGCCCGAGAGGGTGCCGGCGGCCTGGCCCGCGCGCTCCCGCAGGCGGGGGAAGCGGTGCTCCATGGCCTCGATGTCGGCGGCGATGCCGGCGCGGTCGTGGCGCAGCAGCGCGCCCATGGCGAGGTTCTCGCGCACGGTGAGGTGCGGGAAGACGCGGCGCCCCTCCGGGCAATGGGCGATGCCGCGGCGCAGGATCTCGCGCGGGGAGAGGCCGGCGATCGGCGCGCCGTCCCAGGTGATGCGCCCGGCGGCGGGGCGTAGCAGGCCGCTCACCGTCTTCAGCGCGGTGGACTTGCCCGCGCCGTTGGCGCCGATCAGGCTGACCAGCTCGCCCTCCCGCAATTCCAGTGACACTCCCCTGAGGGCGGCGACGCGGCCGTAGGCGACGGAGACCTCCTCAAGCCGCAACATGGGCGGCCTCCGACACCGGCGCGCCGCCGAGATAGGCGCGGATGACCTCGGGGTCCCGGCGGATGGCCTCGGGCGGCCCGTCCGCGATGATGCGGCCCTGGTTCAGCACCACGATCCGGTCGGAGATGCGCATCACCATGGCCATGTCGTGCTCCACCAGGAGGATGGTGGTGCCGCGGTCGCGCAGCCGGCGGATCAGCGCCATGCACTCGGCGGTCTCGGAGGGGTTGAGGCCGGCGGCGGGCTCGTCCAGCAGCAGCAGGCGGGGCGCGGCGGCGGCGGCGAGCGCGATGCCGAGGCGCCGCTGCTCGCCGTAGGCGAGGGAGTCCGCGACCAGCCCCGCGCGGTGGGCGAGGCCGACCACGTCGAGCATCGCCGTCGCCTCCTCCCGCAGGCGGGCCTCCTCCCGCGCCCGGGAGGGGAGGGAGAGGAAGGCGGCGAGGAGGCCCGCGCGGCCGCGCAGGTGCAGCGCCGTCAGCGCGTTCTCGAACACCGTGCAAGCCCCGAAGATGCTCGTGCGCTGGAAGCTGCGGACGAGGCCCGATGCCGCGATGCGCTCCGGCGTCAGGCCGAGCAGGTCGCGCCCGTCGAAGCGCACGCGGCCGCGGCGGGGGCGCATGTAGCCGGTGATGGCGTTGAAGGCGGTGGTCTTGCCCGCGCCGTTGGGGCCGATGAGGCTCACCACCTCCCCGGCCCTCACCGCGAAGCTGAGGTCGGAGACGGCGACGAGGCCGCCGATCTGCACCATCACGTTCTCGACCGAGAGGAGCGGCGTGCTCATTCCGCCGCCTCCCGCGCCGGGGTGCCCGACGGGACGGCGCGCGGGCCGGGCCGCAGCCGGGCGAACAGCGCGCCCGCCGCCGGCACGATGCCGCGCGGCAGGAACATCACCAGCAGGATCATCGCGATGCCGTAGGCGATCCACTGCGCCTCTGGCCGGGCGGTGCCGCGCAGAAGGTCCGGCAGCAGGCCGAAGATCAACCCGCCCACCACCGGCCCCCAGAGCGTGCCCTTGCCGCCGGTGATCACCATGATGACCATGGTGACGGTGTAGATGAAGAGGAAGACGTCGGGGTCCACGATGCGGACGTAGTGCGCGAAGAGGCTGCCCGCGGCCCCCGCGATGCCCGCCGAGACGACGGTGGCGATGACGAGGTAGTGGGTGACGCGGATGCCGACGGAGCGCGCCAGCGTCTCGTTCTCCCGCAGGGCGACGAGGGCGCGGCCGATGCGCGAGCGCACGATCTGCCGCACGATCAGGAAGGCGAGCACGCCGACGCCCAGCACCAGCCAGTAGGTCTGGCTCTTGGCGACGAGCTCCACCACGCCCTGGCCGGGCAGCCAGAGGGCGAAGGGCGGGATGCCGACCAGCGCCATCGGCCCCTGCGTCAGCTCTACCCAGTTGAGGGAGATCATCCGCAGCACCTGGGCGAAGCAGATGGTGACGACGACGAAGTAGGCCCCGCGGATGCGGAAGGCGAGGCGCCCCAGCAGCCAGCCGAAGAGGCCGGCGACGACGATGGCGGCGAGGAAGCCGACGAAGACCGGCTGCGGATCGAGCCGGAGGCGCAGGCCGAAGCCGAGCCCGACGTCGAACCCCAGCGAGGCGAGGGCGCTGGCATAGGCGCCGAGCCCGAAGAAGGCGGCGTGGCCGAGGCTGAGCTGGCCAGTATAGCCCAGCAGCAGGTTGAGGCTGATCGCGCCGATGATGAAGATGCCGGCCGAGGTCAGCACCGCCAGCGCGTAGGGATCGGGGAAGGCGAGGGGCAGCGCCGCCATGACGGCGACGAAGCCCCAGCCGAAGAGGGCGCTCATCCCACCCGCTCCTTCAACGCCACCAGCCCCTGCGGCCGGAGGGCGAGGACGAGGATGATGAGGAGGAAGCCGAAGGCGTCGCGGTACTCGGTGGAGAGGAAGCCGCCGCCGAACTCCTCCACGTAGCCGAGCGCGAAGCCGCCGATCACGGCGCCGGGCAGGTTGCCCAGCCCGCCGAGGATGACGATGGCGAAGGCCTTCAGCCCCACCAGGTCGCCCATGGTGGGGGAGACCATGAAGACGGGGCCGAGCAGCGCGCCGGCCGCCGCGGCCAGGCCGGAGCCGATGGCGAAGGTGGCGGTGCCGACGAGGCCGACGCGCACCCCCATCAGCGCGGCCGTCTCCGGGTCCTGGAAGGTGGCGCGCAGGGCGATGCCGGCGCGGGTGCGCTCCAGCATCAGCCAGAAGCCCAGCAGAAGGGCGCAGGCGACGCCGAACACGAAGAGGCGCAGCGGCAGGACGGAGACGGGGCCGAGGATCAGCGGCGTGCCGGCGAAGGGGCTGGGCACCAGCTTCGCCACCCCGCCCCAGGCCCACATCTGCGCGTTCTGGATGACCAGGGCCGCGCCGATCATCGCCAGCATGACGGAATCGATGTCGGCGCCGCGCAGCGGGCGCAGCAGCACCCGCTCGATCACCGCCCCCAGCGCCGCGCCGAGCAGGGCTGCGAGGAGGAGGGAGAGGTAGAAGTCCAGGCGCAGCAGCGCGACCAGCCCGTAGGCCATGTAGGCCCCGAAGGCGTAGAGCTCGCCGTGGGTGAAGTTCACCACGCGCATGACGCCGAAGATGAGCGTCAGCCCGATCCCCAGCAGCGCGTAGGTGCCGCCGAGGACCGTGCCGTTCACGAGGTGCTGGAGCGCCTGGTCCATCCGCTCAGACCAGGCTCGTCTTCCCGTCCGCGAGGCGGACGATGTAGACGTTGGGCTGGTTCTGCCCGCTCTCGCGCCCCGCCGGGCCCTCCTTCTGGAAGCGGATGTTGCCGTTCACGCCGGGGATGTTCACCTTCCACATCGCCTCGCGGATCGCCTCGGACTCGGCCCGCCCGGCGAGGCGGATGGCCTCCGCGACGGTCAGCACGGCGTCGTAGCCGCGGAAGCCCTCGGTCAGGCCGGCGAACTCCCAGCCGTGCTTGTTCCACTCCTCCGTGTAGGCGCGGGCCAGTTCCGGGTGCAGCGCCTGCTCCGGGAACCAGGGGGCGTAGAACAGCACGTGGTCGGATCGCGCGCCGCCCGGCAGCGGCTGGTGGATCAGCGCGTCGGGGAAGGAGCCGCCGGTGCTGACGATGCGCTTGTTCAGCCGCTGCTCGATCGCCTGGCGCATGGCCAGGGTCAGCTGCTCCACGCCCGTGGTGACGAAGACCGTGTCGCCGTCCGACTGGCGCAGCGCGGTGAGTTGGGCGGAGAGGTCGGTCGCCTCCGGCGTCATGGTCTCCACCCGGCCGGTGGGGATGCCCTTGGCGCCGAGGATGGCGCCGTACTTCTCGGTCGCGCCGCGGCCGAAATCGTTGTTCACCGAGAGGAAGTCGATCTTCCTGATCGCCGGGGAGTACTTGTCCACCAGCTCGGCGAAGCCGATCGCCTCCATCTCCGAGGTGGGGGCGATGCGGAAGACGTAGGGGTTGCCGGAGGTGGTGATGCGCGCGGCCGAGGAGGTCTCGACCACCATCGGCACCTTGTACTCCATCAGCTTCGGCAGGATGGCGAGGGTGAAGGTGGAGCTCCAGGCGCCGATCAGCGCGGGCACCCGGTCCCGCAGCACCAGCTTCTCCACCGCCGCCACCGCCTCGCGCGGGTTGGACTTGTTGTCCTCCAGCACGAGCTGGATCGGCGCGCCGAGCACGCCGCCGGCGCGGTTCAGCACGTCCACCGCGATCTTCGCGCCGTTGGCGACGTAGTTACCTGAGGCGGCGACGACGCCCGTCAGCGGCTGCGTCATGCCGATCTTGATGGGATCGGCGGCGCGGACCGCGCGCGACAGCGCCGGCAGGGCGAGGCCGGAGAGAAGGCCCGTCTTGAGGGTGGTGCGTCGGGTCAGCATGGCGGTGGCTCCTTGTCCTGAATGGGGTCCTGGCTCGGGGTCTGGGATCAGGCGGCGACGCGGGTCTGCCGGTACTTCTCGTCCCGGTAGGCGCCGGAGAGGACGGGCGGGTACTTGGCCTGTCCGGGCGGCGCGATGCACTCGATGGCGGCGTCGTGGTTGGGGTGGTGGAAGAAGGCGATGGACAGGCGCCGGCTGCGGGCGGCGGCGCTGTCCGGCGGGTTCACGACGCGATGGACGTTGGAGACCCAGCGGTCGTTGGTCCAGCGCATCAGCAGGTCGCCGATGTTCACCACGAAGCTGCGGGGATCCGTCTCCACGTCCAGCCACCGGCCGTCGCGCGTCTGCGCCTGGAGACCGCCGGGGACGTTCTCGCCGTTCAGGATGGTCAGCAGGCCGTAATCCGTGTGCGCGCCGGCGCGGAGCTGGCCGGGGGCGGGGGGTGCCACCTGCTCGGGGTAGTGGTTCAGCCGCATCGCGGTGATGTGGCGGTCGATCCTGCTGTCGAAGAAGTGCTCGGGGATGCCGAGGCCGAGGGAGGCGAGGCGCATCATCTCCACCGTCAGCGCCTCCATCGCCGCGTAGTAGGCGGCCGCCGCCTCCGCGAAGCCGGAGGGTGCCTCGGGCCAGAGGTTGGGCAGGAAGTAGCGGCGGCCTTCCTCGCCGGTGTAGTAGGGCTCGTCCGGCCAGCCCTCGCGCCCGAAGTGGTAGTACTCCTTCAGGTCCGGCGGGGTGGCGACGGCGTTGCCGTGCGACAGCGCCTCCACCCCCAGCGCGATGTAGCCGCGCGGCGTGCCCTTCACCGGGTGGATCGCGCGGCGCTTCGTCTCCAGCGGCAGGGCGAAGAAGGCGTTGGCCCGGTCGCGCAGCGCGTCCATCACCGCGTGCGGCACGCCGTGGCCGGTGATGGTGAAGAAGCCGATCTCGCGGCAGGTCCGGTCCATCTCCTGCCCCGTGCGGAGCCGCGCGGCGGGATCGCCGGCCAGGGCCTCGGACAGGTCGATCACGGGGATTCCGGCCATGAGCCTCTCCTCAATGGTAGTAGGCGCCGCCGTCGACCACGAGCGTCTGGCCCGTGACGAAGGCGGAATCGGGACCGGCGAAGAAGCAGACGGCGCCGACGAGGTCGTCCGGCAGCATGTCCCGCCCGATCACGCGGTTGCGCAGCGAGGGCTCCTTCACCCCCGCCATCAGCACGGGGTTGCGCAGCACGTTCCCGCTGAGGGTGAAGCCGGGGGCGACGCTGTTCACCAGCACCGAATCCCGCCCCATCTCGGTGGCCAGGGCGCGCGTCAGCGACACCACCGCGCCCTTGCTGGCGACGTAGTGCGCCATGAGGGGATTGCCCTTGAAGGCGACGCCGGAGGAGATGTTCACCACCCGCCCGCCGCCGCGCCGGCGCATGGCGGGCAGGGCGGTGCGGCAGCAGAGGAAGGTGCCGACCACGTTCACCTCCAGCACCCGGCGCCATTCCCCGAGGTCCAGCTCCTCGAAGGGGGTGGGCGTCAGGCCGGCATAGATCCCGGCATTGTTGACGAGCACGTCCAGCCCGCCGAAGCGGCTCTCGGCCAGCGCCACCATGGCGGCGACCGCCTCCTCGGACGTGACGTCGCCGGCGATCCCCGCCGCCGCCAGGCCGTCCGCGCGCAGCCCTTCGGCCGCCGCCTCCGCGCCCGCGAGGTCGGCGATGACAACGGCGGCCCCCCGCCGGGCCAGGCCCTCGGCCAGCGCGAGGCCGATGCCCGCGGCACCCCCCGTCACCAGCGCGACCCGGCCCGCGAGGCTGCCCTCGCTCACGGCATGCGATCGGCTTGGGGCGGCAGGAACTCGGCCGAGAAGAGCGTCTCCGCCGCGGGCGGGTTGTCGATGCGGTTCACTTCGGCGTTGATCGCCACGAGCTTGCGCATCCGCTCCAACTCCAGCGCCCCGAAGCCGGTGCGGCGGACGCTGTCGGTCAGGATCGCCACGTCCCGCGTCATGGCGAAGCGCTCGCCCTCCAGCACGGGATCGAAGAGGGGATCGCGCTTTCGCATCGCCGCCATGCCGGCGGCGGGATCGGCGATCGTGGCCTTCAGCCCCCCGATCGTGGCGCGCACGAAGCCGCGCACCGCCTCCGGGTTGCGCTCGGCGAAGGCGGCCGAGGTGATGAGGCCGTGGCCGTAGAGGTCCACCCCGGCGGCGGCGTAGGGCAGGGCGACGATGTCGGCGGCCGGCACCCCGGCCGCGCGCAGCCCGAAGATCGCGGCCTGCTGCAGCCCGGTGATGGCGTCCACCTGGCCGGTGGCCAGCATGGTCTCCCGCAGGCTGGCGGTCATCGAAGTCCAGCGGATGGTGGCGGGATCGATGCCGGCGGCGCGGGCGAAGACGGGGAAGAGGACGCGGCTGGATTCCCCCTCCGGCGCGCCGAGGTTGCGGCCCACCAGGTCGGCCGCCGTGCGGATGCCGGTGCGGCGCAGCGTGACGACCGCGGCGGGGTTGCTGTCGAACACCATGGCGACGGCGATCACGCGCTGGCCCGGGTTGCGCGCGTTGAACTGCACCAGCGCGTTGATGTCGGCGAAGCCCATGTCGTAGGCGCCGGTCGCGACCTTGGTGATGGTGTCGCCGGAGCCGTAGCCGCGATCCTGCTGCACGCGCAGCCCGGCGTCGCGGAACAGGCCGCGCTCCTCGGCCAGCGCCCAGATCGCGTGATAGCCCTGCGGCGCCCA
>Ga0325400_1004331_pt1 | contig 13129 bp, 10 predicted proteins | sample PopdelMetagenome_2_FD_205662 | JGI IMG/M metagenome (GOLD analysis project Ga0325400, IMG submission 205662) | Populus deltoides microbial communities from Bellville, Georgia, United States - Xylem-PdKOR-R1 | ecosystem: Host-associated > Plants > Phyllosphere > Stem > Wood/Secondary xylem...
CGGAGAGGCGCTGCTGCACGGGCTGGGCATCGGTCTGCCCGCGTTCCGGATCGCGGGCGGCATCATGCTGTTCCTGATCGCGCTGGAGATGGTGTTCGAGCGCCGCACCCAGCGGCGCGAGGACCGGGCGGCCCAGGTGGCCAGCACGCCGGAGGTGGAGGACGTGTCGGTCTTTCCCATGGCGATGCCGATGATCGCGGGCCCCGGCTCCATCGCCAGCGTGATGCTGTTGATGAGCCGGAACAGCGGGCTGGACCGGTCGCTCGTCATCCTGGCGGCACTGGGCACGATCCTGGCGCTGACGCTGGCCGCGCTGCTGGCGGCGGGGCCGATAATGCGCGTGCTGGGCGCCCGGATCGAGGCGGTCATCACCCGCCTGCTGGGCGTGCTGCTGGCGGCGCTCGCCGTGCAGTTCGTGGTCGACGGCCTCCAGGTCACGCTCAATTGAGGGTGGGGCAGTTGATCGTGTTCCACCTCGCGCGCGCCGACAACGGCGTGATCGGCGACGACGGCCGCATTCCCTGGCGCATCCGCGGCGAACAGGCGCGGTTCAAGGCGATGACGATGGGCCGCCCCATGGTGATGGGCCGCCGGACGTTCGAAAGCTTCCCGGCACCCCTGCCGGGCCGGCGGCACGTGGTCCTGACCCGCGACCGGAGTTGGCGGGGCGAGGGGGCCGAGATAGTCCATTCGGTCGAAGAGGCGCTCGGCGTCGCGGGCACCGGCGAGGTGGCGGTGATCGGCGGCGCGGAGATCTTCGCCGCCTTTCTGCCGCTGGCCGACCGGATCGAGCTGACCGAGGTGCATTGCTCACCGCCGGGCGACGCGGTGGTGCCGCGGTTCGACGGCTGGCGAGAGGCGGCGCGCGAGGAACGGGCGGCGGAGGGGGGCCAGCCCGCTTACGCCTTCGTCACGCTGGCACGTCCTTGAGCGCGATCCTATAGCACCCCCCATGCGGCGGCTGGACGGGGCGGCGGCGATCCCGGCGGACCTTGCCGGCGGCATCGCCGCTTTGGGCAATTTCGACGGGTTCCACCTGGGGCATCAGGCGGTGGTAGGCCGCGCCGTCGATCGCGCGCGCGCGGAAGGACGCCCGGCGCTGGTCGCGACCTTCGACCCGCATCCCAAGGCGTGGTTCCGCCCCGGCGGCGAGCCGTTCCGCCTGTCCACGCTGGACCAGCGCCAGCGGTGGTTCGCGGCGGCGGGCGCGGACGCGATGATCGTGTTCGGCTTCGACCAGGCGTTCGCCGCGCTCGACGCCGATGCCTTCGTGCGCGATCGGCTGGCGGGCGCGCTGGGGCTGGCGGGGGTGGTGACGGGGGCGGACTTCACCTTCGGCCGCGGGCGCGGCGGCGACGTGGCGGCGCTGGCGGCACTCGGCGCGGGCCACGGCTTCGCGGCCGAGACGGTGGACGCGGTGACGCTGGACGGCGAGACGGTGTCCTCTACGCGCGTGCGCGAGCTTCTGAAGGCCGGCGACGCGCGCGGCGCGGCGCGGTTGCTGACGCGGCCCTTTGCGGTCGAGGGGGTCGTCCGGCACGGCGACAAGGTGGGGCGCACGATCGGCTATCCGACCGCCAACCTCGACATGGCCGATTACCTGCGCCCCGCCTACGGCATCTACGCGGTGACGGGGCGATTGGCGGACGGACGCGTGCTGGCGGGGGCCGCGAACCTTGGCGTGCGGCCGCAGTTCCAGCCGCCCAAGGAGCTGCTGGAACCCCATTTCTTCGACTTCGCGGGCGATCTGTACGGGCAGTCGCTGGAGGTGGCGCTGGTCGAGCGGTTGCGGCCGGAGGCGCGGTTCGACACGCTGGACGCGCTGGTCGCGCAGATGGACCGCGATTGCGCCCGCGCGCGCGACGTCCTACGCGCGCCGGGCCCATGACCGAAGCCAAAGACTATCGCGACACCGTCTTCCTGCCGAAGACCGACTTTCCGATGAAGGCCGGGCTGGCGGCCAAGGAGCCCGCGATCCTGGAACGCTGGGCGCGCATCGGCCTGTACGACCGCCTGCGCCGCGAACGGCAGGGGCGCGAGCGGTTCGTCCTGCACGACGGCCCGCCCTACGCCAACGGCGACATCCATATGGGCCACGCCATGAACAAGGTGCTGAAGGACATGATCGTCCGCAGCCAGACCTTGTTGGGCCGCGACGCCCCCTATGTTCCCGGCTGGGACTGTCACGGCCTGCCGATCGAGTGGAAGGTCGAGGAGGCGTATCGGGCGAAGAAGCTCAACAAGGACGACGTGCCCGTCCGCCAGTTCCGCGAGGAATGCCGAGCCTACGCGGCCAAGTGGGTGGACGTGCAGCGCGGGCAGTTCCAGCGGCTGGGCGTGATGGGCGACTGGGCCGACCCGTACCTGACGATGAACTACGACGCGGAGGCCGCGATCGTCGGCGAGTTGCTCAAGTTCGCCGAAACGGGCCAGCTCTATCGCGGCGCCAAGCCGGTGATGTGGAGCCCGGTCGAGAAGACCGCGCTGGCGGAGGCCGAGGTCGAGTACGAGGACGTGGTGTCGACGCAGATCGACGTCGCGTTCGAGATCCTCGAGGCGCCGAACGCGCCGGAACTGGTCGGCGCGCACGCGGTGATCTGGACGACCACGCCGTGGACGATCCCGGTGAACCAGGCGCTCGCCTACGGGCCGGAGGTTGAGTACGCTCACCTGCGTCTAGGCAACAGGCGTATCATCATCGCTGCAAGACTGATGAGTGAAGCGTTTCTTCGTCTAGCCTTCGAGAAGGTTGACAGCGTTCTCCATGAGAAGCCTGAAACATTCGATTGGGAGTACGTTAGCCGAACGCCAATTAAGGGCTCACAGCTAGCCGGCGCCACCGTCCGCCACCCTATGCACCACCTGGGCGGCTTCTTCGCCAAGCCCCGGCCGATGCTGCCCGGCGACTTCGTGACGACCGACGCGGGCACCGGGCTGGTCCATATGGCGCCCGACCACGGCGAGGACGATTTCGAGCTGTGCCGGCAGTACGGCATCGAGCCCGTATTCGCGGTGGACGCGGCGGGCCACTATCGCGCCGACTGGAGCTGGCTGGGCGGGCAGGGCAGCGTCATCAACAAGAAGTTCGTCGCCGCCGACGGCCCGATCTGCTCCGACCTGCGCGAGGCGGGCGCGCTCGTGGCGGCTTCCGACGACTATAAGCACAGCTATCCGCATAGCTGGCGCTCCAAGGCCAAAGTGATCCAGCGCGCAACGCCGCAATGGTTCATACCTATGGATCGCTCGATTGGAACGGACGAGGCGCTTTCTACCGTCGAACTGCCCGAAACCGGTGACGCGGCGGGGCACGGCGTGGGCAACGGCCCCACACTCCGCGAACTCGCGCTCGACTCGATCGCACGGACCCGCTGGGTGCCGGCGCGCGCGGAGAACCGCATCACCGCGATGGTGCAGGGGCGCCCCGACTGGGTGATCTCGCGCCAGCGTGCCTGGGGCGTGCCGATCGCGCTCTACGTCCATCGCGGCACGGGCGCGTACCTGAACGACGCAGCCGTCAACGCGCGCATCGTCGCCGCTTTCCGAGAGGGCGGGGCGGACGCGTGGTTCGGCGCCGACCACGCGGCCCTGCTCGGCCCGGCCTACGACCCCGCCGACTACGAGCCCGTCCAGGACATTCTCGACGTGTGGTTCGACAGCGGCTCGACCCACGTCTTCACCGTCGAGGCGCGCTACGGCGAGGGCGTGCGCGCGAATCTATACGTCGAGGGGTCGGACCAGCATCGCGGCTGGTTCCAGTCGTCGCTGCTCGAGAGTTGCGGCACGCGTGGGCGCGCGCCCTACGACGCGGTGCTGACGCACGGCTTCGCGTTGGACGACAAGGGCCGCAAGATGTCCAAGTCGCTGGGCAACGTCGTCGATCCCTTGAAGGTGATCAGCGAGTCGGGCGCGGATATCCTGCGCATGTGGGTCGCCTCCACCGACTATTTCGACGACATCCGCATCGGTAAGGAGGTGTTGAGCACCGCGTCGGACCAGTATCGCAAGCTGCGCAACACCTTCCGCTACCTGCTGGGCGCGCTGGATGGCTTCGCCGACGCGGAGCGAGTCGAGCCGGCGGCGATGCCGGAGTTGGAACGCTATATCCTCCACCGCCTGCGAATGCTGGATACGGAATTGCGCGAGGCGATCGGCGGCTATGATTTCGGGCGCTACTCCCGCCTCCTGACCGATTTTGCGCAGGACGAATTGTCGGCCTTCTTCTTCGACGTGCGCAAGGACAGCCTGTATTGCGACGCGGCCGCCGATCCGACGCGCCGCGCGTACCGCACCGTGCTGGACACGCTGTTCCACGCGCTGGTCCGCTACGCCGCGCCGATGCTGTGCTTCACCGCCGAGGAGGTATGGCAGGCGCGTTACCCATCCGAGGACGGGTCGGTCCACCTGCTCGAGTGGCCCGAACTCCCGCAAGTGGACGAGGCGGGCCTGGAGGAGCGCTGGGGGGCGGTACGCCGCCTGCGCGCCCAGGTGACCGAGGCGATCGAGCCGCTGCGCCGCGCCAAGACGGTGCGCTCCAGCCTGGAGGCGGAGGTCGGTGTGCCCGACCTGCCCATGTCGGCCGACGCGTTGGCGGAGGCGTTCATCGTGGCGAAGGTGTCCGCGGGCCAGGACGTGACCGTGACCCGCACCGACTATCAAAAATGCGGCCGCTGCTGGCGGCATTTGCCCGAGGTGACGGCGGACGGCGAACTGTGCGGGCGTTGCGAGCGGGTGCTGGCCGATGCGTGATCTGCTCAGGCTCGGTATCGGTGTCGCGGCGGCGGTGTTCGTCGCCGACCAGTTGAGCAAATGGGCGGTCACCGGCCCGCTGGGTCTGCGCCAGCTGGGCGACGTGCGCGAGGTGACGGGTTTCTTCAACCTGCGTTTCGTGGCGAACGTCGGCGTATCCTTGGGCTTGTTGCCGGCGGAGGGGGGGTGGATGCGGTGGGGGCTGGTGGCGCTGACGGGTGCCATCGCGTGTGCGGTCGCGGTGTGGATGATGCGCGAGCGGCGGCCCTGGGACCGCGCGGCATTAGGGCTGGTGCTGGGCGGCGCGGTGGGCAACATCGTCGATCGGGTGCGGTTCGGCTGGGTGGTGGACTTCGCCGACCTGCATTTCGGGGAGTGGCGGCCGTTCCTGGTGTTCAACGTGGCCGACGCGGCGATCAGCGTCGGCGTGGGCATATTGGTCTTGCGGGCGCTGCTGGTGCGCGACCCCGCTCGGGAGGAAGCGAATGCGTGAGGTTGTGGTGATGCTGGCGCTGGGCCTGGCGCTGGCGGGGTGCGGCAAGCGCGGCTACGACCGCGCGCGGCCCGACGAATTCGCGGTGGCGCGTCAGGCGCCGCTGGTGATCCCGCCCGACTACGCGCTGGTCCCGCCCCAGCCGGGCGCCGCGCGGCCGCAGGACGCCAACCTGCAAGGACGCACGCTCGAGGCGCTGTTCGGCGCCAACCAGGCGCGCTCGGCCGGCGAGAACGCCGCGCTCGACCGCGCGGGCGCGCGCGGCGCGGAACCGGGCATCCGCTCCACGGTCGGCGACCCGGCCACCAACGTCGTCGACAAGGGCGCCGTCACCCGCGACATCGTGGCGGCCCCCGAAGGCGACGGCCGCGACGCGCGCGCGGGGACGGGGACCGCGGCCCCGGCGCAGGGCACCACCCCGCCGCGCTGAACGTCGCCCGAGGGGGGGTCAGCTCCCGCCCAGCACCCGCCGGTGCGCGGCCAGCCCGCGGTCCAGGTCGGCGATCAGGTCGTCCGCGTCCTCGAGCCCGATCTGGAGGCGGACCAGCCTGTGCGGGCTGTCCCAGGGCACGGCGGTACGGTGGCGGGCGGGGTCGACGGGTAGCGCCAGGCTTTCATAGCCCCCCCAGCTATAGCCGATGCCGAACAGGTCCAGCGCGTCGATCAGGGCGGCGCGCGACGCCTCCGTCGCGTCGCGCAAGCCGAAGGCGAACAGGCCGCTGGCCCCCCGGAAGTCGCGCAGGAACAGGTCATGGCCGGGGCACGACGGCAGCGCCGGGTGCAGCACCGTCGCCACCTCCGGCCGTTCCGCCAGCCAGCGCGCCACCTTTAGCGCGGCGGCGCCGTGGTGCTTCAGCCGTACCGCCATCGTCCGCAGGCCGCGCGCGCCCAGCCAGGCGTCGTCCGGGCTCGCCACCAGCCCCAGCTGGAAGCTGGTGTCGCGAAGCCTCGCGAACCGGCCGGGCGCGGCGGTGACGCTGCCCAGCATCGCGTCCGAATGGCCGACCACGTATTTGGTGCAGGCCAGCACCGACAGGTCGACGCCGGCCGCGATCGCGGGAAAATTGAGGGGGGTGGCCCAGGTGTTGTCCAGGATCGTCGCCACCCCGGCGCCACGCGCGGCGGCGCAGATGGCGGGCACGTCCTGGACCTCGAACGTCAGGCTGCCGGGGCTTTCCATCAGCACCGCGCGCGTGGCCGGCGTGAACAGGTCGGCGATGCCCCCGCCCGCCAGCGGGTCGTAGAAACGCGTCGTCACCCCGAACCGCGCGAGCAGCCCGTCGGCGAAGGCGCGTGTGGGATCGTAGGCGCTGTCGACCAGCAGCAGCTCGTCGCCCGGCGACAGCACGGACAGCAAGGCCGCCGACACGGCGGCGACGCCCGACGGGTAGAGGAACGTCCCCTCCGCCCCCGGCTCAAGCTCGCTCAGCGCGTCGGCCAGGCTCCACTGGGTGGGCGTGCCGCGCCGGCCGTAGAACCAGCGGTGATGCGTGTCGCGCCCTGCCGCCGCGCGCAGGTCGGCGACGCTGTCGTAGAGGATGGTGGACGCGCGCCACACGGGCGGGTTGACGACGCCGCGCCCATCGGCCCCGTGCGTCCATTCCCGCCGCCGCCCCGCGCCGACGACCTGCGTCTGGGGCCGGGCGGCGGGGGAGCGATCCTCGCGGTCCGATCCGCTCACGCGGTGCCCATGGCCTTCTTCGTCGAGCGATCCGCGCCATATTCGGACCAGCTGCCGTCGTACACCGCCGCGCTGTTGCCGAGCAGATGCGCGCCGAACGCCAGCACGGACGCGGTGATGCCCGACCCGCAGGTCGTCACCAGCGGCCGATCGAGATCGATGCCCGCCCCCTCGAACGCGGCGCGCAATTCGTCGCCCCGCTTCCACGTGCCGTCCGGGTTGAAGAGCTCGGCGTAATAGAGGTTCTTCGACCCCGGAATGTGGCCCGCGTGCGTGGCGGGGCGGGGGTCGGGCTCCTCGCCGGCGAAGCGGGCGGCCGATCGCGCGTCGAGCAGCTGTTCCTGGCCCGAATCGACGTTGGCCTTGATCTGGTCGAGCGTGCGCACCCCCTTGTCGTCCGCCCAGACGGTGAAGTGGCGGTGGCGCAGCTGCTCGCGCCCTGTCGCCAGCTCGCGCCCCTCCGCCTTCCACTTCGCCAAGCCCCCGTCGAGCAGCGCCACGTCGTGGGCCCCGAAGGTGCGCAGCATGAACCAGGCGCGCGCGGCGGTATGCAGCGGGCCGTCGTCGTAGAGCACGATGCGGCTGCCGTCGCCCAGGCCCAGCGACTGCATCCGGCTGGCGAACTTTTCCGGGCTGGGCAGCATCATCGGCAGGTCGGTGGTGGTGTCGGCCAGTTCGCCCAGGTCCAGGAACACCGCGCCGGGGACGTGGCCGGCCTCGTATTCGGCGCGCGCGTCGCGCGCCGTTTCCCCGGGCTGGGGCAAGAGATAGGTGGCGTCCACCACGCGCAGGTCGCTGGCCCCCAGTTCGTTCGCCAGCCAGTCGGTGGTCACCAATGCGTCCATGGTTCGCTCTCCTTTGCGCTCACCGATAATCGGCGTCCGGCGCGGCGTCGAGGGTGGCCAGGTGGTCGGCGGCCTGGGCCCGGACCGCGCGTTGTTCCGTTTCGGAAAAGCGGTCCCAGGTGCGGTAGGGCATCGCCATGCGCCGGTTGCGGCCCAGCCGTTCGCGGTGGCGGGCGATGAAGTCCCAGTAGAGCGCATTGAACGGGCAGGCGTCCGCGCCCGTGCGCGCGTTCACGTCGTAGCGGCAGGAGCGGCAATAATCGCTCATCCGATCGATATATTTGCCCGACGACACATAGGGTTTCGTGCCGACCAGCCCGCCGTCGCCGAACTGGCTCATGCCCAGCGTGTTGGGAAGCTCGACCCACTCATAGGCGTCGATGTAGATTTCGAGATACCATTGGTGGACCGCCCTGGGATCGGCACCGATCAGCAGGGCGTAATTGCCCGTCACCATCAGCCGCTGGATATGGTGGGCGTGCGCGGTTTCCAGCGTCTGGCCGATCGCCTCGGCCAGGCAGGCCATGTCGGTGTCGCCCGTCCAGTAGAAGCCGGGCAGCGGGCGATGATGGTCCAGGAAGTTGCGGTCCACGTAGTTCGGCCCTTCGCGCCAATAGATGCCGCGCATGTACTCGCGCCATCCCAGGATCTGGCGCACATAGCCCTCGACCGAATTGATCGGCGCGCGCCCGGCGCGATACGCCGCCTCCGCCCGGCGGCACAGGTCGAGCGGGTCGAGCAGTCCGGCGTTGAGGTAGGGCGACAGGATCGAGTGCCACAGATGCCGCTCGCCGAGCAGCATCGCGTCCTCGTGATCGCCGAAGCGGGGAAGCGCGTGGGCGAAGAAATGGTCCGCCTGCGCGCCCGCGTCCTCCGCCGTGACGGCCCAGTCGAACCCGTCGAGCGAGCCCGGATGATCGGCGAAGCGTTCCGCCACCAGCGCCAGCACGTCGCGGGTCACCGCGTTGGGCGGGAAGGACAGCGGGCGCGGCATCATCAGGTCGCGTTCGGCCGGTTTCCGGTTGTCGCGGTCGAAGTTCCAGCGGCCGCCCGCGGGCTCGCGCCCGTCCATCAGCAGGCCGTGGCGCCGTCGCATCGCGCGGTAGAAATCCTCCATCAACAGGTCGCGTCGTCCGTCCGCCCAGGCGGCGAAGTCGGAATGGCCGCACAGGAAGCGGTCGTCGGGCAGGATATCCGTGGGCACGCCCGTCAGCGTCTGCCAGCTTTCCTGCATGGCCCGCACGCGCCACTCGCCGCCCTCCGTCACCGCCAGTCGGGCGGGCGACAGCTCGGCGCAGGCGCGGACGACCTCCGCGGTGAAGGAGCCGCCGTTGGCGGGATCGTCGAGCGCGACGTAGCGGACGCGCCAGCCCCGGGTCCGCAGCGCCGCGGCGCGGTGGCGCATGGCGGAGAACAGGAACGCGATCTTGGCCTTGTGGTGGCGGACATAGGTCGCCTCCTCCGCCACCTCGACCATCAGCACCTGCGTGGCGGCGGGGTCGCGCCCGCGCAGCGAGGACACGTCGCCCAGCTGGTCGCCGAGCAGCAGCACCAGCGTGTCGCCCGGCGGCGTTCCGTTATCGGTCATGTGCGCCTACATCCCCCGCCATGCAGACCCCCAAGCATCTGGGCCAGACCAGCGCGCTGCCCGCCTCTCCGGACGAAGCGGTGCTGGATTATGTTCCGAACCCGCGGCCAGGCACGCTTTATCTGGTGCGTTTCGCGGCGCCGGAGTTCACCTCGCTGTGTCCCGTCACCGGCCAGCCGGACTTCGCGCACCTGGTGATCGACTATGCGCCGGGCGAGACGATCGTCGAATCCAAGTCGTTGAAACTGTTCCTGGGCTCGTTCCGCAACCACGCCGGCTTTCACGAGGATTGCACGGTGGGCATCGGGCAGCGATTGTTCGCCGAGATGGCGCCGAAATGGCTCAGGATCGGCGGTTACTGGTATCCGCGTGGCGGCATCCCGATCGACGTGTTCTGGCAGTCGGGCACCCCGCCGGAGGGGCTGTGGCTGCCCGATCAGGGCGTCGCGCCGTATCGCGGGCGGGGGTAGCGATACGGATCGGGCATTATTTTTGCATTGCAGCATTGTTCAGGCAACCAACTCCGCTACCTTTCGTTACGATGAATGGGTCAGTCCCATTTACGGGGCGGCCGTAGCGGGCGATACATGGCGAAGAAGAACACGACGGCTATCGAGCGCCTGGCGCTCATCGGGAATTTCCTGCCCCGCAAGTGCGGGCTGGCGACTTTCACCACCGACGTGTTCGGCGCCATGCGCGACCGGTTTCCCGACATCGCCGTCGACGTGTACGCGATGGACGACCATCCCGGTCGCTATGCCTATCCCCCCGAAGTGACCCGCTCGATCGCCCAGGACGACCGCGTGTCCTATTCGGAGGCCGCGCGCGCCATCGAGGCGTCGGGCGCGCAGGCGATATGGATCCAGCACGAATACGGCATCTACGGCGGTCCCGCCGGCGATTACCTGCTGGGCCTGCTCGACCGAACCGCGCTGCCGGTGCTGACCACGCTGCACACGGTGCTGGAGAACCCGAACCCCGACGAGCGTCGGGTCATGGAGGCGCTGCTCCGCCGGTCCGCGCGCGTGATCGTGATGGCGGAGCGCGGGCGCGAGATCCTGCGTCGCGTCTACGGTGCCAATCCGCGCCAGATCGCCATGATCCCCCACGGCGTGCCCGACCGCGAGATGATCGAGCCCGACCTGCTCAAGGACCGGTTCGGCTGGCAGGCGCGCGAGGTGGTGCTGACCTTCGGACTGCTGGCGCCCAACAAGGGGCTGGAGACGATCATCCGCGCGCTGCCGCGGCTGGTGGAGAAGCATCCGGCGCTGCTCTACGCCGTGCTGGGCGCCACCCACCCCAATCTGGTGGCGCACGAGGGCGAGGCGTATCGCGACCGGTTGAAGGAGCTGGCGAGCGAGCTGGGCGTCGCTGACAACGTGCGCTTCATCGACGAGTTCGTCGAGCACGACCGGCTGATCGAATATCTCCAGGCGGCCGATATCTACGCGACGCCTTATCTCAATCCCGCGCAGATCACGTCGGGCACGCTCAGCTACGCGGTGGGCGTGGGCAAGGCGGTGGTCGCCACCCCTTACGTCCACGCCACCGAGATACTGGCGGACGGCCACGGCGTGCTAGTGCCGTTCAAGGATTCGGAAGGCTTCGCGCGCGAGATCGATCGGCTGCTGTCCAGCCGCCGCGACCGCGAGCGCCTGTCGGAGCGCGCCTATGCCCGCGGCCGCACCATGATCTGGCCCAGGCTGGCGGAGGCGACGCTGGCCCTGACCGAGCAGGTGGTGGCGGCCCAGCCGTCGCGCCTGCCGTCACCCGGTCTGCCGGCGCAGCGCGCGCCGCTCTCCCCCGACTTCGCCGCCGTGGAACGGATGAGCGATTCGACGGGGATGCTTCAGCATTCGATCTATTCGGTCCCCGACCGGCGCCACGGATATTGCATCGACGACAACGCCCGCGCGCTGATCCTGGCCTCGGCGATGGATGGGCTGGACGAGACGGCGCGCGACCGCTGGACGACCGTCTACGCGGCCTTCGTGCAATATGCCTGGAACCCGGACGCGCGCCGGTTCCGCAACTTCATGCGCTTCGATCGCAGCTGGTGCGAGGACGTGGGGTCGGAGGATTCCAACGGCCGCGCGCTCTGGGCATTGGGCGTCACGGCACGCGACGCGCGCCAGGCCAAGCATCGCGACTGGGCGGTGGCGCTGTTCGACGCCACCGCGTCCATGGCCTTCGAGCTGGGCTCGCCCAGGGCCCAGGCTTTCGCCATGCTGGGTGCGGCGGCGATGCAGGAGGCGAGCCCCGGCCACAAGCTGGCGTGCGAGATACTGAACCGTTTCCCCGACCAGCATCTGGCCCTGTTGTCGGACGTGCGGCGTCCGGACTGGCAATGGTTCGAGGTGGTGCTGGCCTATGACAACGCCCGCCTGCCCGAGGCGATGATCCGCGCGGGCCAGGCGTTGGGCCGCCCCGACCTGATCGCTTGCGGCACGCAGACGCTGGCCTGGATCCTGGCCAAGCAGACCAGCCCGGAAGGCCGGTTCCGCGCGGTCGGCTCGGAAAGCTTCAACCGTCCCTATGCCGAGCCGCTGCCCTACGACCAGCAGCCTTTGGAGGCGCAGGCGACGATCGACGCGTGCGTCGCCGCGTGGAACGCGACGGGCGAGGCGCGCTGGCTGGACGAGGCGCAACGGGCCTATGGCTGGTTCCTGGGCGCCAACGACCTGGACCTGCCGCTGGCGACCGCGCAGGACGGCGGCTGCTTCGACGGGTTGATGCCGACGGGTCTGAACCGCAACCAGGGGGCGGAATCGATATTGGCGCTGCAACTGGCCAATTGCGCGATTTCGGGGCTGGCGAAAGCGCACAAGCCCGTGGCAGGAAGGCCGCGCGCCGTCGCGTGATTCCGCGGCCCGACGGCCGCGACCGTCCTGCCACGCGATCCTGAAACGTTCGGGGGCCTTTCTTGGATTTGTTCAACCACGCGTTGCGTCTGCACGCCGATCCCTCGCGGGTCGTGGTGCGGCCGTTCCACATCGCCTGGGGCTCCACCGGCGCGCCCGGCCGTACCGAGCGGCTGGTGGGCGAGGTGCTGGAGATGAGTGCCGAGCAGGCACGCCAGCAGCTGGAAATCGTGCTGAAGGATTTCGAGGCGCGCCATTGGCAGACGCGCCGCGTGTTCATGACCCGCTACGACGAGATCGAGGAGCGGATGGGGCTGAACGGCGCCGAGATCGGCGACGAGAAGCGCCAGCTGATCGGCGCGTATTTCTGCCATGAATATAGCTACGCCGCCGCCGCATTGATGAACCCGTCCGCGGTGCCGCATTTCGACCAGTCGGGGATGCCGGCGGGCTCGATGCGCATCCTGATGTCGCTGCGCTCGGTGGGCGAGGGACATATCAGTTCGATCGCGTTCCGCGAGGGCATCATCTCCGAGACACGCGAGTTGGTGCTGGCGCCCGAGCCGCCGTTCGCCACCTCCACCGACGCGGTCGGCAGCCACGAGGGCGACGAACTGCCCAGCGGGGCCGTGACCGTGTTCCGTCACCGCGATTCGACGCTGTCGGGCACGGTGATCTTTCCCGTCACCCAGGCCCAGTCCAAGGGGCTGGAGGACCTGCGCATCGTCCATTTCCGCCACGACGACGGCGAGGAGGAGTGGATCGGCACCTACACCGCCTATGACGGTTCGGCGATCCAGTCGGAGATGATGCGCACGCGCGATTTCCGCGCCTTCGACCTGGTGCCGATGACCGGCTCGGCCAGCCGCAACAAGGGCATGGCGCTGTTCCCGCGGCGCGTCGGCGGCAAGTACA
>Ga0325400_1004332_pt1 | contig 13125 bp, 7 predicted proteins | sample PopdelMetagenome_2_FD_205662 | JGI IMG/M metagenome (GOLD analysis project Ga0325400, IMG submission 205662) | Populus deltoides microbial communities from Bellville, Georgia, United States - Xylem-PdKOR-R1 | ecosystem: Host-associated > Plants > Phyllosphere > Stem > Wood/Secondary xylem...
AAGAATGGCATCTCAAGAGTTTAAACTCTTTATTGTCAGGAATTTTAATGGCGTCATTAGTATGTTGTATTTTAACATAGTTTACAGCATACAACTCCATGTTGATTAGAGGTGAGCTTGATTATGCTCTCATCATGTTGGTCTCCAGAGAATAGTTGTTGTTTAAGGTTGCAAAATTTGAAGTCTGAAATGCCTTAGGACCCTTCAGCAAACTAAAATTTAAAGATGTCAATTTTTGTAAATCTGGCAAACGTTTTTTGAATTTTAATTCAAATTTCTTGTAGTGCATTTAGTTTACTAATAATTTTACTAAATGACTTCTCTTCTTATTGAACACTTCTTTCCAGAGTTTTCTTTACCTTTTCTTTTCTTTTTTCCTTGCATAATTTCCTTTGTTTTACCTAGTCATGGCTCTGTGGTGTTCTTTCAGTTAGCAGTAACTATAATGAATGCTGTGCAAAAATTTTGTACCTTTGTTACTTAAATCTATACCTTTGATTTGGTTTGGTTTTCCACAAGTGACAGTAAAATTGTAAAAAAATGAACTTCTTGTTGATTGAAAATAAATAACAAGGTTGGGAATTTTGCTAAGTCATATAGATCGCAATTCTCTGGATTGGTCTGCCACTATTCTGTGCCGTAAGATTTTATATTGCAACTTACTAGATGCCTATGACATGAGTTGAATTGAAAATGAGTGTAGACTCAAGATTACTTATTGTCATTGCATTCCTTAGAATTGACTTGTTATGAGGTTATAGATACATTTACAAAATTTGAACAATTACGAAATTTACAAAATTTGAACAATTTCTAAATCATGCAGATCCAAATGCTCTTGGTTGGTGTGCTGCTATTTTGTGCCAAGATATTTTTAATACAATTTTACCAATGTTATGCTGTTGACATGATTTTTTGTGTTATTTAAGTTAAAAATAAGTATAAATGCAAGCTTACTAGCAGCAGTGCAGCCTTAGCATAAAAACATCTTCTATGGCCTTGAAATTTTAAATAGAAAACCATACTATTTGAAAAGGGTTTAAGAGTCTAGATATTTAGACTGGAGACTTCTTCGCTGGTCGGTGCTGGTCATGCTTCAACACTTTGAAAACGTTATTAACTACTTTGAGAAATTAGCTGACATTTGGTTGAATGAGCTCAACTGGTTTGTTGGTTTACTGACAAATTATCTGTCAGATGAGTATCTTTTGAAATTTAATTTTTATTGGTTGCTAACAAAAAATGATTATGATAATCAACAAATTCTGTCAATGTCAAAAGTAAAATTGTTCAGCAGGCGAGAGATGGAATGTTTCTTCTCTTGAGTGATTGGCCAGATATTTACCCCTAGTGATTAAATGCAAGATATCTCATGCAAGATTTTGTAGTTTATTTAAATGCTTGACAATCTTTTAAAAATCTATGCAGGAAGTTCTCACACTCTGTGAAAATCGAAGAGTTCTTTTTAATAACAAAACTAAAGATGTACATAAGGGAGTTGAGCAGGTGCAGGAGCTTCTATCCCTTGTAAACAGAGTCATAGAACAAAATGGTGGTCAACCATACAGTGACGAATTATTTGCTGAAATACAGGTGAGTGTTTTAAAAATTTCGATAATTTTATTGTAAAAGTTTTGGGAGAATAACTTGATTGATTTGACAGAAAGGGGAAATGAACTTCCGTGGTCAACAAGAAGAGGTTGATTACTTGAAAGGGAATTTTTCTTTAGGAGAAATATCAGAGTTGCAGGAGCAGATGAAAAGGCAATATGAAGATCAATTGAAACGAGTAACTGATATGGTATTCCTCAATTCCCTTTGATTTTACTGACTTCCCATGTGCTCTTGTTGAAGATCAAATTTTGAAGTGGTTTGATGGATAGCTAGGAGAGTGTTTGAAAATGTGGTCGTGGTTGTTTTTTAAAGTGTTTTTTGTTTGGAAATGTATTAAAATAATATATTTTTTTTATTTTTAAAAAATTATTTTTGACATCAGCACATCAAAACAATCCATATATATAAATAAAAAATAATATTTCAACATTTAGAGAAACTATCCATTGCTTATTGATGCTAATGTTTTTGCAGGTTGAGATGAAGCTTAAAGAGGCAACTGGTAATCTTGAGCGGCGGCTGGCAGAAGAGCAAGCTGCACGATTACGGGCAGAAGAGAGCGCCCAATTAGAGCAAAGGAAATCAAACGAAGAAATTCGCATGCTTAGAGAGAGGCTAGAGAAGGCTCACGAGGAGCTCCGCAATAAGGGAGGCTGTACCATTCTATGACACAAGTGAGAGACCATGTTCAATGGGGTGAAAACGGATGAGATTATTATTATTATTATTATTATTATTATTCTGTTTGTTGTTTATATTATGATTTTTGCAGTATTCATACTGCAAATGCGTCTAATAGTACTTGATGCTTGAAATGATACGGTGCCCCAGTGTAAGTGCTTACAATGGTGTTTAACAATGTTTCAAGTGAAGCAATATTACTCATAATGTCTGCTCATTTTAATTTTGCCTTCATCAATGGTGGTTAAAGCACATTTAGTGAATATGGGATTTTGACTTTGTGGAGTTTCTTGTGCTCATGCTTGGGAATAGCAATGGAGGTGGGTTGGAATGGATTTGGTTTAGCACCCTCCATTAGATATAGGGTTGGATTCATGTTTTCCTGGCCCTGTAGTCATGGAGGTCATATTTCTTGCACATTTTTTAAAATATTTTATTAGATAGTAAAAAGAATCATTGAAGATCCATTCAAGAAAATAATTCTGTCTTAAGCTTTGAAAAAATCTTGAAATCTGAGAAGCAGGTGGGTAAGTAGGACTCTCTAGCAAGTCTATGACTACATTTTCCAGGGGGCAGGTGGATGTTGCTAGTTTGCCATCTCTAATCGTTTTGCCATATTTTAAAGAGATGCTCTCATTCTGTATGGCAAGTTCAGGGTTAGTCGGAGTTGGCAAGCGGTGGCTTTCATGTCCAATCAACGGTGTTCTGGACCTTTTGGTTTGAGACAACTATTTTTTTGTTCATAGGTTTGAGACAGTTTGGTCAGCTGTTAAGGGAGTTTTCTTGACCAAGACCAAGTTCCTCTAAAAAATGTAAAATTAAAAACATTTATGGCTAGGGCATGTTACATATGCTTTCTATTCTCAGGCCATGCTATATGAGAATAGATGTGAGTTAAAATATTTTTCATTTAGAAATATATTAGGATGATATTTTTTTATTTTTAAAAAATTATTTTTAAGATCAGCACATCAAAACGATCTAAAAACAGAAAAAAATAATTTTTAACAAAAAAAAATTTTAAAATTTAAGGAAACATGGTTTGCACCGTATTTCCAAACGGACTCAAATAATAAATTCAATTATAGCTTGAGTCTAGTAGGTTATAATCCTTTACTAATAGATCCACTTGAGATTTAATCTGACTTAATAGGTAAACTTGAGATCCAATCAATTTATCCTTGATCAGAGTTAGGTGTAAAAAAAATCAACTTGAAATTGATTTAGCGACCCAAAAAGACTAATTTATAATCAGGTTAAAATCTAATGTGATTTTTTTCACAGATTTTGTGAAGTCATTTAAATTAATTTAAATTAATACAGGTTAATCAAGTTACCTAATTATATCATGAATTAATCTGGGTGTAATTACTGTAGAATTGACGTAATTACTGTAGAATTGACTATGATATAGGCAGGTATTAAGATTGGATGTTCCCATTTTAGATTGACCTGAACTTTTTCTGCGGCAGTATCATCCCTCAAAGAGCTTCCTAGATAGTTTTATATGACAGAAAACCTTCAAACAAAACAAGATAAAACTAGCATAATCAATAGCCTTTCAGCAGTGATTAATATTGAGCTAGCTGTTTATTAGTAGAATTCATAAAAAAACCACACAAATTAAAGCAAGTACCAGTAATGTTCACATCTTATCTAGGCAGATAATAAATCCAGCTGACAATGATCAGGTAATTAAGGACTCTTAAACATCAATTCCAAATTAAGCAGGGCACACATGACACAATATTACCAGATAATATCGTAGCATCTTTATTTTCTGGATTGAATTACATATATATATATATATCAAAATACCACTTGCACACCAGTTCTCCAATATTTCTTTTTTTACCTGCATGAATAAAGCAAAAAAAGAAAAAAAATCAAGTCAATACTGAACATTTAGTCCTCTTACTTGAAGGAGCATGCCTCTTCAGCATTCAGTAATAGATAAAATGCAATGCTAAACAAAGACAAGATAAAATGGAAAGATGATTACCCAAGATGGAGAATCTTCTTGTCATTGTGTGGGTATGCAGTTCCACCCTCAAGCAAATGTGGAGCAAAGAAATTGCGAGAGGCTGCTAATGCCTGGATTGCATTCAGCTCTGCTCCAGTCACCATGTTGGCTTGTTGAAGCCTCTCAACTTCTGCTATCTGAGATTTTTAAGAATAACCATTTAAGTCAAATGCGTGGTATTATATTTGTTAAGGATATGGAAATATCAAGAAGAGCCTCATCAACATTTGATACGTAAGAGAATTTGGTTTTCTTCATTACCTTGGTCCTAAGACAAACACTTTCATTTTCCAGCTCAATCTCCTAAAAAGAGGTGTTTAAATCAATTCGGACATGAATTAGACAAAAAAGAGGTTTCTAAAGTATAAAATGAAAGTGAGAGCAAGCTAGAAATTACCCTTTTCTGCAAGTACTCAATTTCGGCTAGCAGCAACTCATGCTGTTGCAACAGACAAGTAGAGGAACAAAAATAATTGAGGACATAAAAAAAACTTTGATACAGCAAAAAAGTTGAGAGCCATTACAGTGATGTACATGATTAATTCTATGGAAAGATATAATTGTTGAAGAAACAAAGACAAGAAATTAAGATCATAAGCAAGTCCTATTCACAGAGGTTAAACTGGCTTAACATACCACTACTGCAAATTGCAAATGATCATATCAAGAGGTGATGATATATTAATTAAACGTGACTGAACATTTACATATTTGCTTTCAGTTGTATGATCTTTTTACCTTCTTTGACCTGATTCTAGTAATGCCTCTCTCAAGCCTATTCTCCAGCTGCTTAAGCTCTTTCACAGATAAATTACTTACAGCATCGCCCATTAAGTGCCTACAAGAAAAAGGGAAAGCATGAGCAGCATCGAACTGTGATGAAGAGTGTGTAAAAGAAAGGACCATTCAAGGCATGTATAAGTTTCAAAGTCTTAGTAGAGTCATTTAGTACTTTTTTTAGAGGTCATGGATGATGGATCAAATCTCATTACACCTAGAACGAGAGGGGTTATGGAAGGGGATCATAGTCAGACAAAATTATTTAAGCTAAACTTTGCATCACAAATTCACATGTTCAGCTAATATTGTGCAGATGAAGTTAGATATTTGTACACAAATCTCCATTAATTTGCTAAGAACAAAATCAAGAGGACGGAAACGTCCCATAGTTTAATAGTTTTTCCATTTTTAGGTTATAACCTTAAAAAAGATACAATGGAGATCGTACCTGTTAGAATTCTGTAGCATTTGAATTTGTTGCCGCAGCTTTGCTGATTCTTGTTGATAATACTATAATTCATAATACAGGAAAAGTAAGTAAGCTAATGAATCGAGAGAATTTCAAGCACCTGAAATTTAAAACAACTTGGTATAAATTGATGAAGATTAAAAATATAGAGGAAGAAAAAGCATACCTGGGCATTGATTTCTGTGATAGAGGATGCATTTGAACTATCTGAACTGGCCTTTTTGTACCTATCTATGGTTGATCTTATGCTGCTACAAAAGATAAACAATATTTCTAAGTTCAAACAACAATGGAACAGGAAAGGATCAATGCAAAAGGATCTGAGATCCATATTTAATTTTTACCGTTTCAAACTTTTTTGTAAGCAGCATTAGGGTTTCATAAACATAATGTTTGATTTACATTTGAAAATCAAATAACATGAAGAAAAATCAAGATATAATGTAAAGATGTTAATCGAATGAAAACAAGTGCATGAAAAAGTTGCTTTTACAGCATTTCCTTGTCAACCCACCTAAACCTAGTATATATCAATATCATAGTACTGTGTCGTGTGGGATTTTTATGTGGAGAAGATACATCAAAAGAACATAACAATGAAACATCGACCACTGCAGTTGTCAACTTTCCAGGACAGCTAAGTTCATTTGTATAGAGAACAAGATACTTTCTTGCACCTCACGCGCCAAGTTAACAATAGCAGAACCTTTCCTTGACTTTCCACTTGCCATTACTAAAAATGAAGAAACCGTAGCAAAATCTCTCTCTCTCTCTCTCTCTCTCTCTCTCTCTCTATATATATATATATATATATATATTCATTTATTACACCAACATAAGAATGGAAACACTACAAAAGACAACTATGGAGAGTAAAACATACTTTTAGGGCGAAGAGAACTGAGAGTAAAGGAGATTTTAGATTTGCTATGGGAAATTAAACAAGCAAAGGATGGGGAGATTTCCAAAGCTGAAAATGGAAACAGGAAGATCAAAAGAAGATGGGATGTATAAGCCATGAAAGAGTAAAAGATCAAGATTAAAGAATGTGCTGTGAAGAATAGATATTGTAATCAATCACACCATTAAAAGAAGAGAAAGGAGTTACCCGTACGTGAACTGGACACCAAATTAACCAATCCTGCATCAGTACTTGGCATCTTTTTCTAAGTTACAAGTCCGGTTTGTGGTTTGAAATTTAGAAATTTTGATCATAGCTAGTTCAGTAGAATTTTTATTTTTTTTAATCATTGAGAGAGGATAGGCTCTCAAACCCAGCATCTCGTGGGTATAAAGCTGGATTGATTGGCTAAAGAATGATCAAGGGAACTTGTTAAGATTTATTAATTTAGTGCCTGATTAGTAATCATCATTATCAAGATTACTAATTAATGTTCAACTAATTGTATTTGAATTTTTAGAATTTAGAAGAATTTAAAACGTTTATCTACTTATAGGAAACGTAGGACATGCACTTTTTTTTTTTTTTTATTGAATTGTTAGAACATCTTATTCACAAATATTCTTTGAGAACTCCATGGTTAATAAGCACTTAAGCTGTTGTTGAGCTTAGATCAAAAGAGAGCCTACATTTTTTTTTTTTTAGTTGAATAATTATTGAAAAGACAATTACAACACAATTCAAAAAGAAGTATAACGAAATGACGACAAAACCAAAACCAAAGCTAGGAGCAACGAAAGCAACAAGGACGAAACAAGTAAGAAGATATCGAAAAACTTGAAGAGAGATATAAGAATAATAATTTAATCTGAAATTAATAGATATTATATTATCTAAATAAATAGATATTTTTTAAATTTGTTGAATAATAAATAAGATATAGATATTGTTAAATCCGATCCAATATCCGTTTGAAGCTAACCTAAAATATATATTTGTATTATATAAATATATTTGTAAAATATTTAGATTTTACTTAATACTTAATACAATATGATATATACATATCTTGATATTGATATAAGATACATATATATGAATAATATTTATAATTTAGTATACATATACATACTTTCAATACATACATACATACATATATATTAACTATTTTATTTTTTATTGATTAATAAATAATAGTAGATAATAGACACCTATGGAATACTCAAAACCTGGTGAATAATTTATGGATATCTAAATTTTTTACCCGATGAATAATAAATAGGGTATAGATATCAAAAATCTTTAAAGAGAAAAACTATTTGTAACTTCTAGATCTTTTTATAACTTTATTTTATTTTATTTTTTGATGATTAGTTTTTTTTAGGTAGAAAATTAAAAATCATGAGTTGGAAAGAAGTGAATTTGGGATTGAACATAAACTTATTATTAAAAATTAAATTTTTATTATGATATGAACTATTATACGAAAATTCACATACTTCAGTAAGCTCATGGTTAATTGCATTTCAATTTCAATAGTTTTTTTTTTCTCAAAAGAAGTTTCAATAGATTTTGTATAACACATAGAACTTTTTCAAACTTTGGAGCTATATGATCAATAAAGATACTAAAAAAGATTGAACAAAAAGGTTATCATGGGACTGATCATGGAAATTCAGTTCAGGTTTCCATGGAGGAAAGACAATGGCAAATGAATCTCCCTATGTGACTTTTCACAAGGACTTGAAATAGATTTGCTCTACTTTCTACTTCGTTGATAACCTTTTCCTTGCTAGAGCATTCAATCCGTAAATAAAGTTAAGAGGGAGGAAGAGAAAGGACCATTAATGAAGCTTTTGAAAAGAGTTAGAAGAACTAAAGAAGATGTCTAGGTTTGTCTCCACTTTGAGCTTTCATTTTTAACTTGTTTGTCTTCACTGACTTGTTTTAAAATCTCTGATCTTATGGAATGAATAAGAGCTAGCAAAAGATAAAAGTCTAAACTGTTGTCAGTGAAAGCTCAAAGTGGAAACAGAAGGTACTGAAAACCGAGCGCCCATGTTAGCAATGGAATGGGAAAAGGGCCAGGCTTAATCACTCGGAGTGCCGAGTCCCAGCTACACAGTATGGATCCTCAAAAATTGCAGCACCAAAAAGGTAAAAATGACAATCAAGACGATAGCTAGGGTTTGCTTTACAATCCCAGGTCTTAATGGAGGGAAGAAGATCAGTTCTGTTAAGAGATCAGAAAGAACTTGTTGCTTTCTTTGCAACTGTTACTGTGATAATTATTACTATCATTATTGTACTCTAAGTGTTTTTGTTATTGATGTTGATAAATCTGTAACTCTTCTTCAACAAGATGGCAAATATTTTAGTTGAAACAAACAAATTTTAATTTGTTGTAAATTTATCTTATTAATTACTTAGAAATATTTAATCTTTTTTATTTTACTTAAAACTTATTTGTTTTTGCGTTTTAAAAATATACTTTTTTAAAAATATTATTTTTACTTCAAATTAATTTATTTTTAATATTTTCAGATTATTTGAATATGTTAATATTAAGAATAAATTTAAAAAAAATAAAAAAATATTATTTTAATATATTTTTATATAAAAAAATACTTTGAAAAATCAGAAAGAAGTTCTTCTTAATATGACTATCCTTCTTCATGGAAGCCCTAAATGCACTCCGATTCCTAGCATACCCATGTTTGCTTAATTAATTACCTAGATGGGGAAGCCCTACAATGTGTCTAGGCAAATCAATATCATCTTTAACACCTATAATGGTAGTGAATACTCACTATAAATAGTAAAATAGCACAGGGCAAATAAAAAATCAGGAACAGTACTTCAAATTAATCTTTAAAGCATCTTTCTTATGAAAATCATGATTTCAATTTACAAACAGCCAAAATGTTTGTTATCGTGATTTATAATTAGATCCCATTAGACATGTTAATGAATGCATGGATACTAGAGGAAGAAAAAAATCATGAACTAAAAGCACTTCAGATCATATGAACCACCAAAAAGATCAGCAAAAATAAGGAAAGAAAGCACACTGGAAGATGACAATGAGATCATGATTTCTTGATATGGTCAATTCTTATTTCACATATAGAAGACATGCCTCTATACTCTCGTTCCCGTGATAATTAGGGATTTAAAGAGAAGGCTTTTATGCTGCCATTCCTCTGCTAAACTTCCAGTAAAGTCGAGATAATATCAGTATAAAGAAGAAACGAGCATATCAGTGTCGGTCAACTGAGATCCAAGTCAAATAGTCTGATCTGACAAACAACTCCTTGGAAAGCCAAAAATCATGGACAGTTTGCATAATTTAGGATATACCCTCCTAATATTTCACCCTTCACTGTCTCTTGTTCTATGAAAGAAGCACTTATTATGACAACAGAAACATCAAACAAAGTCCTAGTGATCTGTGAAAAAGAAAAGGAGGTTCCCATCAAGATCCAAAAGAAAAGACAATAAGGAGAAGGTAAAATTACTTGTTGTTGGCGTACTCGTAGAGACGGCCACGGCTAGAGAAGACGATGAGAGCAACTTCAGCATCACATAGAACTGATAATTCATAAGCTTTCTTCAAGAGCCCATTTCTCCTCTTGCAGAAAGTAACCTGACGATTGGTGGTGTTCTCGATCCTCTTGATCTCAATCTTTCCTCTTCCCATGTCTACACAAAAGATCGTTTTTTTCATAACCCAAACAAGCTTATGTATTATATATGCGCCAGTTTTCTTAACTTAATAGCTAGCTGATCTGACCTTTACATGTCATGCCAACCAAAAAAGCATGGAATAGCTAGGTAATTGCAACAGTCTGAGAAAGACTGTAGAGAAGTAAATGGTAAAAAAATCTTTTTATAAAGAGTAAAATAGAAAATGGGAAAAAAATTAAGAATAAAAAAAAGTTTGTATTACTGAAGTTTAAGGGTGTGCAAATCTGTTTCTTTGCATTCTTCAGTGAAATATTTTTCCTTTTGGATGAATTAATTCAACAAGTTAAAGTTGAAACCTCCCCAAAAGACAAATAAAGCAACTTGATTTCAAGAAAAAGGTGAGATGAGGAAAGAATGCTCGATAAAAGTGTCAAAAAGAACTAAGAAGAAGGATAGGTTGTTCAGAAAAAAAATGATGGATCTGCAAAAATGATTAAGGAGAGGAAGAGATTGAAGGATATCGCTTTATCAATGAGGTTTAGCTCAAAAGATCTTGGTGTAGAAAGATGTAAACCACTAGGCAATATATGCATTAAGTGCTTAGACTAACAAAAATCTCCAAAAGAAGAAAGAAAGAAACTTGATTTCAAGAAGAAGATGATCATGAGGCGAGAAAAGATGTTCAAGAAGGTTGCCAAAAGGAACTACCAAGAAAGAAATACCAGAAGGACAGGTTGTCTTATATATGCAAGATCTGTAAGAATGATTAAGGGGAAGAAAAACAAATGGGAGGAGAGCTTGAGCATTGAGGTTTATCTCAAAAGATCCAGGTTTTGAAAGATGTAAACCACACTAAGAAATATGGAGAAGGGAAACAAGAAAAGTGGATATATATATATATATATATGTATGTATGTATATTGTATACCCTTTGATCTGATGAAAATGAGAAGGGAATCTAGCATGAGTTAAACATGATTTATGTACTAATGATTTTACTACTATTGGGAGCGTGTCCCATTTTCTTGCACTTGTCTTTCTCTTCATGTCTCTCTTCTCAAATATATATCCGGAGTCTTGATGGGACAACAATAACTCAGATCAGCAGAAGTTGATGGTGATTATACATGTGGCTGAAGTGAAAACGACATGAACTGCTTCAAAAATAAAACCTCAAGTGCATCATCTTAAGATCAGCTGATCAAACTGTGCTGTGCTGAAGAGAAAGAACTTCAAAACACATGAAAGAAGAAGAAGAAGAAGAAACCCTTGTCTTTAAACTTTTCTCCCATTCATAACAGTGTATTTCTTCAAATTTTTTACATAAAAGAAAAACAAAAAAAGGGAAAAAATCAGATGAAGAAAGCTTGAAAACATGAAGAGCCTATGTAAAAAAGAAGAGAAACACATGAATTTTGTACAGAAGAGAAGGAATAATGTTAAATGAAGGAAATCTAGGGAATGGTCACTGAAGCAAAGAAGATGAGAAAAAAGAAAAGAGAAAGAGAGAGAGATGTTCATGTGTAAGGCAAGGAAGAAGATTCTTTTCTTGTTTTTTCACTGGCAGCAAAATCTATGATAAAATCTTTGCTTATTTGTGCAAGAAACCATGCAATTATAACAACATATGCATGTTTTTAGAAGAAAGGAGCACAGACCTGCAGGCTTAATTTGGTCACAGTACTCCGGCCTCTTCAGCTTTCGGAAAATTTATTTTGTAGAATTCTGAAAGAAATAGAAGTGCTTATTATGGCTTCACTCTTCTTCCCTATTTATAGCCTTTACTTTCTTTGTCTATCTAGACAGAGAAGCAATGAAGAAGAGAGATTAAATGAATAATAATTTATTTTTCTTGTTACCTTTTTTTTTTAAAAAAAGGGAAGGTGGTGGTGAAAGAGTGAGAGATTGGGGTTATCGTAAAGAAAGGGACATGGGAATTGTTGTGTTTCCAAAAACCTACATGAGATGTTGCTGTTTTAGCTAAAATAAACAGCTTTTGAGGTGTAAATTCGCACCATATACTGCAATTTTTGTTTTTTATAATTAAATCATCATCTTCTTCCTGTGTTTTCCTTTACTTTTATGCCCTCCAAGAACCTGTCTACTGTGGTAGAATCTCAATCTAATGGTTGGAGATTGATCCAACGCATTATGTCAAGAGGAAAAATGTCTATTTACAGCTTGATAGATTAGGGTTCGGTGGTGCTTTTCCACGTCTTATGTGCACTAGGTAGGGCGTGCAGATGAACACTATAATGGTGAAACTGAAAAACCAACAAGAAATCTACAATTTTGATGCCTTATAAATTTTGTTCAGTCTACAATTTGATGTTTTCTCGTCCAAGAAACTGTGATCTAAGCTTTGTCAATTTGAGGTTTAATTTTCTTGACTCATAAATGATAGGGGAGGTCATTTAGCATACGGATGTTTAATTAATTATAGCTATTGGCTAATTTGAAATATTAGAGTTGTTGCAAGAAAACAATAATTTATTTATTTTTTATATATATAAAGACATGAAGACATGATTAAAAAGAAATAAAATCGAATATAAATATATAGAATTAGCTTTAAAAAGGAATTGAATTTAGATTTATGAAAGTCTAGGATAGAATATTTTGTTAAACAAAATTTAAGCAATAAAGAATTTAGATTCAAATTGTGTAATTGAGGGCCACAAAAATATTTGGCTATATATATATATATCCAATTCAATTGAATAATGAAGAATAGATTGCCTTGGGAATCTAAAGTCCTTCTTGCCCGATAGAAGTGGTGCAGCTCAATCCACCTCCCCTGGGTTGCTTTGCTTAGCAGGGGGAGCTAGCTATAATTGTTCCCTAGTTTGTTTGTGGCCCTCCATTTTAAAGTTGCAAAGACGATCTCAGATTGTATTCTATCGAAGCTCATGGTGATATATAGTTGCTTTAACTTCTCTTACAAATACGGGGTCCATATTTATTAGGTTA
>Ga0325400_1004334_pt1 | contig 13125 bp, 14 predicted proteins | sample PopdelMetagenome_2_FD_205662 | JGI IMG/M metagenome (GOLD analysis project Ga0325400, IMG submission 205662) | Populus deltoides microbial communities from Bellville, Georgia, United States - Xylem-PdKOR-R1 | ecosystem: Host-associated > Plants > Phyllosphere > Stem > Wood/Secondary xylem...
TTTAATGGACAGAGCTCGATACCAAAGTAACTAGTTTTACTAAAATATATCTAATAAATATCCCTGATTAACCGTACCAAAAATCGCTAAAGTCACTATAAAACCCCCGTTTAACAGACATTATCCTTTCTGTACATAGGCTAAAAATTGGTATTGGGCTACTTATGTGCTCTGTTCATGCTGTTTTCACTGGTAAACACTCATTTAAATACGGATTAAATAGAGATGAGGTAGAATACATAGGCTAATTAACAGCGTTTATAAATCTTATTCCTACGTTGGTTGATTTCCTCCCCAAAGTGGTTACAATTGGCTGCAAAGTTGTTATTAACTTATCCGGAAATAGTAGTAACAAAAAGCCGTTCCGCCATGCTAACAACCTTAACTGATGAAGAGTTGATTCGATTTTACTTGAAAAACAACCAGAAAGAATGTCTGGAAATTCTCTATAAGCGCTACGCCAAAAAGCTCCATTACCGCTGTTTTCAGTTTACCCGGGATACGGCCAAAGCCGAAGATTTCACGCATGACATCTTCATTCGGGTGTTTGCCAAGCTGGACCAGTACAAAGAACAGGCAGCGTTCTCGTCCTGGCTATACTCGATCGCTTATAACTATTGCATGACTCAGCTCAGGGTTAAAAAGCGGCTTCGGCTGGTTGATCTGGACGACAAGCATGTGGATACAATACCCGAAGGCGATGAGTCGGATGCGTTAGGAACGGCTCTTTATCAACTGGCTAAACTCCTGAAAGGAATTCCCGCAGACCGGGTTACTTTACTGCGCCTTAAATATGAAGAAGAACTTGATATAAAAGAGATAGCGCTCCTGTACAACCTAAAAGATAGCGCCGTTAAAATGCGGTTGAAACGCACGCGCGATCAAATTATTAATTTGTATCAGCAGCAATCCATACGCGAATAAGCATGCGTTTTAAAATAGCTTTTAAATCATTTTCAATCACGCGTTATCGTATGTTTTAAAATTATATTTTATAAAACATGATTGCCCTCTTTAAGTAAGTTTGGTACCCTTAACCGCTACCGAATCATCCGGTTTCCTGTGCATCCTCTTCGCTAACTAATGATTATTTTTCAATATATACGCAACGCATAATGTAACTGCTCTTTTGTGATTATATACAAGTATTGATAAATTCTGTAATTCGGCTGTTCGATTGCTTAACGAACTTTACGGTATGTACTGTACGTTCTTAATTAATCATGCCTACGAACCAAGCTGAATTACAGAATAGTTATCGATTAAAAGCGGCCGCGGGGTCGGAAAGAAGACAAGACTTTCCGGTCCTGGAGATGTCCTGCGCAGCCTGTGCCGTCAGTGTCGAATCGACGCTTAAGCACACACCGGGCGTATCGGACGCGGGCGTTAATTTCGCCAACGGTACTGCCTGGGTGCAGTTCGATCCTAAAGTCGTTACGCCGGAAGGCCTGCAGAACGCCGTCCGTTCGGCGGGTTATGATCTGGTCATTGATGCCGAAGATCCGCAGCAGGTCCAGGACGAAGCCCGGCAGCGGCACTACCAGGACCTGAAAACCCGAACCATTCAGGCGAGCCTCCTGACCCTGCCGGTTGTCGGGATCGGCATGTTTGGGATGGATTGGTCCTCCGGTAATCTCATCATGCTGCTTCTATCGGCACCGGTCGTTTTTGGTCTGGGGCGCTCCTTTTTTAGCAATGCCTGGAAACAGGCCCGACACGGCAAGGCGAACATGGATACGCTGGTGGCTCTTTCGACCGGTATTGCGTTTACGTTCAGCGCTTTTTCTACCCTCAACCCCCAGTTCTGGCTGGTTCGCGGGCAACACCCGCCCGTTTATTTTGAGGCCGCTTCGGTCGTTATCACCTTTATCTTACTGGGTAAACTGCTGGAGGAACGCGCCAAATCCAACACGTCGTCGGCCATTCGAAAGTTAATGGGCCTCCAGCCGAAAACCGTCCGTATCGTCGAAGGGGAAACCGAGCAGGAAATTCCGATTGCTCAGCTGCGGGCCGGTCAACTCGTTATCGTTCGGCCCGGCGAGCGGCTGCCCGTCGATGGCGTGGTCGAATCGGGCGCTTCCTTTGTCGACGAAAGCATGATCAGCGGAGAACCCGTGGCGGTCGAGAAACGAGCGGGCGCGCCGGTCTTTGCCGGAACAATCAACCAAAAAGGCAGTTTCCGGTTCCGGGCCGAGAAAGTGGGCGCCGACACGCTGCTGGCCCAGATCATTCGTTTGGTGCAGGAAGCGCAGGGCAGTAAGGCCCCCGTGCAGAAACTGGTGGACCAGATTGCCGGCATTTTTGTTCCGGTCGTTATGGGCATCGCCCTGCTGACGTTCGCGCTATGGGCCTTGTTCGGGGGCGAGAACGCCCTGACCCAGGCCCTGCTGACGTCCGTAACCGTGCTGGTCATCGCCTGCCCCTGCGCGCTCGGCCTGGCCACCCCAACCGCTATTATGGTCGGCGTGGGCAAAGGGGCGGAAAACAACATATTGATCAAAGATGCCGAGAGCCTCGAACTCGGCCACCGCGTCAACGCCGTGGTGCTGGACAAAACCGGCACCATCACCGAAGGTCACCCAACGATAACGGATTGGGGGTGGCAGGCTCCTCCCGAGGCTCAACCGCTTCTTAAGTCGATTCTCTACGCCCTGGAAATGGCTTCCGAACACCCGCTCGCCGAAGCCGTCGTGGAGTCGCTCCGGGCGGAAGCGATCCGGCCGGTCCCTGTAACGCGTTTCGAATCGCTGACCGGGCGTGGCGTGATGGCCAGCTACGAGGCCGTTCGTTATTACGCCGGCAATCATCGGCTGATGAGCGAAGTAGGCCTGACCATCAGCGCTGAAGTAGCCCGCCAGGCCAGTGCCTTACAAAATAAGGGCAAAACGGTGATCTACTTTGCCGACCCGGACCGGATTCTGGCCGTTATTGCCATTGCCGACCCCGTTAAAGCGACTTCCCGGCAGGCTATTGCCACGCTGCAGAACGCGGGCATCGACGTATATATGCTGACCGGTGACAACGCCCAAACCGCCAGCGCCGTGGCCGGGCAGGTGGGGCTAAACCAGTTCAGGGCCGAAGTAATGCCCACCGACAAAGCCGATTTCATTAAGCAACTCCAGGCGGCCGGTAAGGTTGTTGCGATGGTGGGCGATGGCATCAACGACTCCCAGGCGCTGGCGCAGGCCGACGTCAGTATGGCGATGGGTCGCGGGTCGGATATTGCGCTTGATGTGGCCCGGATCACCCTCATTACGTCGGATCTAAGCGGCATTGCCAAAGCCCTCCGGTTATCCCGGCTGACCGTTCACGCTATCCGGCAGAACCTCTTCTGGGCGTTTATCTACAACGTGATTGGTATTCCGATTGCCGCCGGGCTGCTTTACCCCTTCAACGGTTTCCTGCTCAACCCCATGATTGCGGGGGCCGCGATGGCACTCAGTTCGGTGTCGGTGGTCACCAATAGTCTGCGGCTGCGCGCCGTTCGGCTGTAACGAAAGCGTCCCCGCCGGTTAACCGGCGGGGACGCTTCTATTTCGGAGGACTGGTTACACAATGGACCGAATCAATCCGCCTTCTACCCGAACAGCCGCGCCGTTGGTGGCCGAAGCCAGCGGACTAACGAGGTAAGCCACCAGACTGGCCACTTCCTCTGTCCCGGCAAAGCGCTGGATCAGGGAGGTTGGCCGAAAATCCTGGAAAAACCGCTTCTCCATTTCCGCCAAACTCACCCCGGCCTGCTGGGCCAGACTTCCAACAAACTCACCCACGCCCCGGGATTTGGTCGGTCCCGGCAGCACCGAGTTGACCGTTACCTGCGTCCCCTTCGTTAATTCGGCCAGCCCCCGACTGACGGCCAGCTGGGCCGTTTTGGTCATGCCGTAATGAATCATCTCGTCGGGGATGAATAAAGCGGATTCACTGGATACGAACAGAATCCGGCCCCAGTTTTTCGCCAGCATTCGGGGCAGCACCAGCCGCGACAGACGAACGCCACTCATGACATTCACGTCGAAGAACCGAAACCAGTCCTCGTCCGGAATTTCGGCGAAGGGCTTAGGCTCAAAGATGCCAACGTTGTTGATTAGAATGTCCACCTCGGGCAGTTCCCGGAGTAATCGGCTTACGTCTTCGCTCTTCGAGAAGTCGGCGGCAATGCCCGACACACTGGCTGCCGGGTTGGCCGACCGTAGTTCGCCGATTGCCTCGTCCGTACCCGCCTGCGTCCGTCCGTTGATGATAACCGTCGCGCCTTCGTTGAGCAAAGCGTGCGCAATGGCAAAGCCAATCCCCGCCGTCGACCCGCTGACAAAGGCGGTTTTGTCTTTCAGTTGTAAGTCCATAATGCATGTATCGGTTTAGCCGGTAACGGAAAAGCCGGGCCGACTGGCACGCCCTTACCCGTTCTGCCGCAAAGGTCTACCGATTCGGCAATTTATCACTGGTACTCCTTTGCTCTTTTTTGGTATAAATTAGACACCAGGCGTTCGAAAAAACACCCCCGTAACCCGCACAAAGCCGCCCAAAGGCCACTTTTTGACCTGGACCAAAAACAATCCTTTCTGGATACATTCCACAAATAAATGAATTATTCCGGGCTATTATCGGTTATCAGCGTACGTAGATTGATAAAGCCAAACCGGACTCAGGCAGCGGTAAAAAGAAGGTAAAAGTCGTCCGGGACCAAAAAAAGACGTTGTGCTTTTTGACGAAAAAGAATTAATTTTGGGATGTAGCCGCTTTGAAAAGTCCTAAATCCTAAGGTGGTATTCGCTTACCCGGGAAGGACGGCTAGTTTCCAGTCGAAATCAGACAAGACTTTTTTATCAGTATCAAAAAATAAATTAACCTCTGTGGAAAGACGTATTGCCCTTAAGACCATGGCCAGGGCCATGGGAGGTCTGGTAAGCCTTCCGGCCTGGGCTAATGGCTGGACGAAAGCTTCCGTTCGGTCAATTCAGCCGACGCTGGACGGAGCCCAGGATGCCCTGCTGGCTGAAGTCGTGGAAACCATTATTCCTACTACCAACACGCCCGGCGCCAAGGAACTGGGCGTGCATACGTTTATCCAGAAAATGGTCACCGACTGCTTTGAACCAGCCGCCCAGCAAAGCCTGACCAAAGGACTGGGTGTGGTGGAAGCCACCGCCCAGCAACGCTTCGGTAAAGCTTTTGCCGCCCTGGACACTACCCAGCGGACGGACCTGCTGCAAAGTCTGGCGACGGTTGACGAACCGGGCAAAAAGGACTTTTACGGCCTGGTCAAAAATTTAACCATTCGGGGTTACCTGAATTCGGAATACGTAATGACGAATCTCACCCATTACATCATGGCTCCCGGCCATTATTACGGCTGCGTCCCGGTGACTCCCAATACTGTTTCCGCAAAACCCACTAAATAATTCGATCTTAAGACATGTCCAATTTTGCCATAGATGCCGTAAAAGGCACCACCTACGATGCAATTGTGATCGGGTCGGGCATCAGCGGAGGCTGGGCCGCCAAGGAACTCACCGGGAAAGGACTCCGGACGCTGGTTCTGGAGCGGGGCCGGGATGTGCAGCACATTACGGATTACCCCACCGCCATGACTAACCCCTGGGAGTTTGAACACCGGGGTCAGTTGCCCCTGGCCGCGCGCCAGCAAAACCCGATTGTCGGCAAATGTTACGCCTTCAACGAAACGTCCGAGCATTTCTTTGTCAAGGATGCCGAACACCCGTACGTGCAGGAAAAGCCTTTCGACTGGATTCGGGGCTATCAGGTCGGCGGAAAATCGCTGCTCTGGGCGCGCCAGACCCAGCGGTGGAGCGATTTTGACTTTGAAGGTCCCGCCCGCGACGGTTTCGCCGTCGACTGGTCCCGCCCGCGACGGTTTCGCCGTCGACTGGCCCATTCGCTACGCCGACATCGCGCCCTGGTACAGTTACGTTGAAAAATTCGCCGGTATTACCGGTAATAAAGACGGCCTACCGAACCTGCCGGATGGCGAGTTTTTGCCCCCGCACGAATGGAACTGCGTTGAAAAACACTTCCAGAAGCAGGTGGCCAGCCACTACAAAGATCGTCACATCATTATGGGCCGGGCGGCTCACCTCACCCAGCCCAAAGCGATTCACATGCAACAGGGCCGGGCGCAGTGTCAGCACCGGACACTGTGCGAACGGGGTTGTCCGTACGGGGGCTATTTCAGCAGTAATGCCTCAACCCTGCCCTGGGCCGCCCGCACCGGCAAGATGACCCTGCGCCCGCATTCGGTCGTACATTCGATCATTTACGACGAGAAAAAAGGCAAGGCGACGGGCGTTCGGGTGATCGACGCCAACACGAAGCAGATGATGGAGTTCTACGCCCGCATTATCTTCGTGAACGCGGCCGCCCTGAACACCAACCTCGTGCTCCTGAACTCGACTTCGAACCGGTTCCCCAACGGGCTGGGCAACGACAGTGGCGTGCTGGGTAAATACGTGGCTTTCCACAACTACCGGGCGGGGGTTTCCGGCGAATACGACGGCTTCCTGGAATCAACGACCGATGGCAAACGCCCCAATGGCCCTTACATTCCCCGGTTCCGGAACCTCTACAAACAGGAAACGGGCTTCCTGCGCGGTTACGCAGCCGGTTTCTCGGCGGGTCGCTCTTCCTATTCGGACCAGAACGCCCTGGGCGCCGACCTGAAGGAAAGCCTGCTCAACCCGAAACTGGGCGGCTGGTACGTCGGCTCGCACATGATGGGCGAAACCATTCCGAAGGAGACGAATTTCGTCGCGCTGGATCAAACCCAGAAAGATCTGTTTGATATTCCGCAACTCCGCATCGCCATTGCCTACGACGACAACGACGAAAAGATGGTGAAGGATTATCAGGAGCAACTGACGGAAATGTTTACGCTGGCCGGCTTCAAAAACATCCGGGTGCGCGACTCCAAGCAGGCACCAGGCCTCGACATTCACGAAATGGGCGGTGCGCGTATGGGTAAAGACCCCAAAACGTCCATCCTCAACAAGTGGAATCAGCTGCACGCCTGCAAGAACGTCTTCGTAACCGACGGAGCCAGCATGACCTCGACCTCCACGCAAAACCCGTCGCTGACCTACATGGCGCTGACGGCCCGCGCGGTGGACTATGCCGTCAAGGAAATGAAAAAGACGAATCTGTAAGCCTTACGGAGTTCTATAAAAACGGGAGCCATTCTACGGAGTGGCTCCCGTTTTTTATGGGTCTAAACCGAGTCCGCCGGTTTGATTTTGCGCAGGATCGTTCGGTCAATGTAAAACGTGCCGAACGGAATCAGGCAGGCCAGCAGCACCTTCCAGGTTGTGGTCCTGAACTTCCAGCCGTATTCAACGCCGACGCTCAGGGTATTGACAATAAACAGCAGAAATAAAACGCCGTGAACCGGACCGATGGCTTTAACCAGGGCCGGATTTCCGTACCAATGTTTGGCGGGTACGGCAATGCCGATTAGTACGAGCAGCGAAAGGCCTTCCAGGAGACTAATCAGACGCAGACGTCCGATGGTTGAGGTCAGATAGTGTTTCATCATCAGTAGGGTCTTAGAAGGGGCCGATTGGCCAGCGGAGAAAACGGCCACGGAATGGCAACAACGATCAGCAGGAGGCCTAGGGCGAACCAAATCCCCATCGTCCGGAACTTCTCCCGATCCGTCGGTTTACGTTTGGCCAGCGCCGAACCAATCGTGATCAGGACAATGGCAGCCAGCATGAACCCGATATGAACGAGGCCGAAAAAGGCCCGGTCCATCTGCCGGACCGCTTCGCTGAAATGAGCGAAAAACGCCTTGATGACCGGACTGGTAAAATACAGCGTGAAGCCAATCAGCAATTGAATGTGAGCAAGGGTCGCCGTCCAGTGCCGGATGGCGTTGTCGGCTTTCGAAAAAGCGCGGCCCGATGTGTACCCCCGGTAAGCGCGAAAAAGGGCGTAAAGTAAACTCCCCAGCACCAGCCAGCGGAAGAGCGAATGAAAAAACAGTACTGATGAATACATCCTTACGCCCCGTTGGAAAGGGTGATTTTTGACTGCCGAAAAGCGGCAAAGACCGAAGGCGCCCCGGCGAAGAACCACAGCGCCAGAATGGAATCACAGACGGCACACCCCGCCGACGAACTCGGATCGAACGGAACAATGGGATTGCCGTACCGGTGATGCATGAGGTCCCAGCCCGTGTGCAGGAGCCAGCCCATGCCGATAAAGGCGTAACGGATCAGCCCCCGGTAGGCGACAAACGTCATCAGGGCGCAGAACGCGAATTCCCAACCGCCTAGTCCACCACTCAGGTAAGCCGCGCCGGCCCCCGCGATCACGATGGCATTGTACTGCCGCCGGTGGGGCTCCCGGATGAGCGAAGAAAAAACAATGTACAGTAGGGCAATGGCCACGGCGGCCAGCGCATTCATCCACGTGAAGGGAGGTACTGAGTGAGGTTCCATAGTTCCGGTTTTTTGACGGAACAAAGGTCAGCAGGTCGGGCGGAAACGGCTAGGACGAACAAATCGCTTTCTAGGACGTTTCAATCATTTGCCGAAATTGCCTGGGCGTCATTCCTTCGTATTTCTTAAAGAGCCGACTAAAATAAGAAGGGTCAAAAAGCCCGATTTCGGCAGCTACTTCGCTGATGGACAGACTGCTTTGGTAAAGGAGCATTTTGGCTTCCAGCACGATGGCTTCGTCAATCCAACGGGTAGGCGATTTGCCCGTAACGGCCTTGACCGATTTATTCAAGTGGTTGGGCGTAATGCTCAGCAGCGAGGCATAATCGCTGACGCGGTGGTTAGTTTTGAGGGTGGCAAACAGCAGTTCCTTAAACCGGTCCGTTAGCGTCACGGCGTTGGTCTGGGGGCTGGCCGGCACCGGCTCGTACATCCGGTCAATCTCGCAAAGCAACGCCATCAGGTACGCCTGGATGAGGTTCGGCTGGGTTAACCCCGACTCCGAATAACCGACCAGAAGGCGGTCCATCAACTGGCCAGCCCACTGGGCAGTCCGGCTGTCCAGCCGGATTCGGGGCTTGGCCCAGACGCGCAGAAAGTCGAACTCGTTCAGGCGTTCCGGCCGACCAAATTTTCCGACGATAAAGTCATTGTGAAAATTACAGAGGTAGCCGGTGTTGATGTCCACGTTGTCAAAGGAGAACACCTGACCCGCCGGCACCACCAGACATTCGTCTTTGAAAATAGTGTGCTTTTCGCTGCCAATCGTCATAACGGCCTCACCGGCCGTGAGGTAGATCAGCGTATGGTTTTGCACCCGGGCGGGCGGTACAGGCAGTTTCATCAGGCGAATCAGGTCTTCCACGCGAACAATGAAGAACTTGTCAAAACCGGCTTTCAGTAAGCGGTCCACCTTGGGTTTGTCCTGGATATGGCTCTCCCGGTACGACTCGCCATTGTGGTTTTTTATGGGGGTGACTGCCATAGAACGTCGCTGTTGTTTCTGTCGTAATTTCTGGCCAAGATACGGCACGAATCCGCTGAACAGGGGCTGCTGATGGCAATTTAGCGAAGAAGATGAGGTTGTTTTTTATTGACCGGAACCCCTGCATTGCCCTATTTTTCGGCTTTACCCGAATAAAATGACGTTTCATCGCGATTAGACTAGGCCGTCAAAGGTGGTTTCAGTTCAATGAGCTCTTTTCGCAATTGAGCCAATTAGTTAAGCAGTTCGACAAATCCCCCGGCCCGGTTTGCCAATCCTATGGCCAATTTTGAAGCCTAAACAACAAAGAGTTTCACGTTTGAACCGTAGTATGAAAAACAAATTGATCCCGTGGGCGGGGTTGGCACTTACGGCCTGCATTCTGGGTTGTCAGCCCAATAAAGAAACTGTTAATCCGGATTTCCCGACCGAACAACCGCAACCTGGGGTGCCCACGTCGGTCGGTAAGCCCATCGGCGAACAGGTCAGTAAGGTGATCGGTCCGACGGGTGGCACGTTAACAAGCGCCGACGGAACCCTGACGCTCACCTTCCCGGCGGGTGCTTTGACCAAGGAGACAACCATCACGGCGCAGCCGGTCGAAAATACCGCCTTCGGGGCCGCGGGGCCGGGTTATGAATTTGGGCCGCACGGCACAAAATTCGCCAAACCCGTGACGCTGACCTGGCATTACGCGCCGACGGACCTACAAGGATCATCGCCCGAAGCCCTGGGTATTGCCTTTCAGGACGAAAAGAACGTCTGGCTGGGCCGGACCAATCTGACCGTTAATGCCGCCCAGCGACGAGTCTCCGCGCCCATTTACCACTTCAGCCGGTACTCATTTTACGAAAACTTCTGGATGGAGCCTATCCAGAAGACATTAGCGCCCAATGAAACGGTACAACTAACGGTTTTTTATCAGAAGAACCATGAACAGTATGGATCACCGGGAGTAGACACGACTAAAATAGTTACTCCGGATGGTCTTCCTTTAGACCCCTTAATCCCACCCGTAAAAGTCTTAAACGCTGCTGAGGTGAAGAACTGGCGCGTCAACGGCGAGGATGTAACCGGAAAGGTGGCTTCGCCGAGCGGCTATCTGAGTACGGGCCAAGGGGCATCGGTTATGTACAAAGCGCCGGCCAAAGTGCCGGCCACCAATCCACAAGCGGTCAGTGTCGAGGTGATCATGAAGAGAAAAGGAAAACTAATTCTGGTTTCCAACCTAACCGTCGAATCGCCCAACGAATTGTTCATCAATGGCACCAAGATCGAGAATCCGTACGTTCAGGCGAATCTGATGAATGACGGCTATTTATCGGTAGCGTTGGCCGGAAAGCCTTTCGATGGCACCAAGCAGCCCGGCATTTTTATACAACTGCTGGGCAATCCCAAAGGCACTCATCAGCTTAGTCAGGAAACGCAATCGATGCTAACCATGAATGGAACCGATTTCGGCGATGTTGACTATTTTGGCTCTTATACTCCTAAACGGGGCGCTAAAGTTTTTGGGCCTGGCAGTATTACCATAACCGACTATGATAGCAAGGCGCAAACAGTTGCCGGTTCGTTTTCAGCTACACTACACTATTACAATAGGGAGAAAGAAGAATACAAATCGATGCAGGTAAGCGGCAAGTTCCGAACAGGTGGCTAATCGCGGCAAACAACTTACCCGTAAACCCGTACATTCTATATCCGTACGGGTTTACGGGTATTAGCGGCTGGCCCAATACACTGGGTCTTCTTATTCGCTTTGGCTCAAATTTTCAGAAGCCTTTTTTCCAACCGAACCAACGCATTATGGGTCTGTTCTGTTATCAATCCTTTTATAACCGCCGACCTTCTATGAAAAATAGTCTCCCCGCTGCCCTGCTTCTTTTCACCCTCCTAACGGGCTGCCAGAAAAACGCCTTAGTATCTCCCGATGCGATAACCATCTGCCCGCCAGCTCCCCTCGTCACCCGGGATAGTATCTACGCCGGCACTTACCTGGGAATGAGCATTCAGGACAGCCCCGAAGCCGTTTATGCGGTGATCCAAACGCTGCGGCAAACGCAGGGTGTGTCTTACCTAAACGTAGTCAGCAATTCTTCTTCGGACCTGACGCAGCTACGCAATCGCATCCCGCTGTATCAGTACATGCTGCTGGATCAGACTAAGGGGACGGACTCGGGCGTCCAGATTACGCTGGAATCCGGGCAGGTCAAAAGCCTTTATCTCAACAGCGGCCAGCCGCTAACCCAGTGGCCAACCAACGCGAAAGCGAATGCTTCTGTTCGGCTCGGCGACCCCGCCAGCGCCCTGTACGATAAGTTTGTCCAGATCAGAAGCCAGCGCGAATACGCCAATAAGTTTGAACGCATTTCCCTGCTGACAAAAGACCTTTCCAGCGCCTACGACAGGGCCATGAGTCAATCGCCCCAGTGGTATTTTACCCATGCGACGGGGACAAACCGGTGGGATGAGGTTCAGGTGTATTTCAGGGATGGCAAAGTAAGTCACATCCACATTAACCACTACCAGGGCTGAACGATTTCCGGCGATTTTACAGCAACTGGAGGGGCTCATCCACGGATTAATTTTCAATCCGTCTGACCCCGGATTCTCTAGTCAAAGAATAACGCTGATAGTCGTCCGCCAGAAAGGCGACCATTAACAAAAAGCCCTGCTCGGATAGCTCATTAAACAGGATCGGATTCGCGCCCCCTGCACTTATCCGATAGAAATACGATTTTCCCGGCGCGAGTGGTATGGCCACAACGTGATCATGCTTCCGGCCAAACCTCAGCTTTAAGGTATCCATAGCGACTTCGAGTACCGCGTAACTTCCTTTACCACTAAATTTAATGGGGATATTGGGACTGAGAACACTGTATAGGGTCAGGTTGAAACCACTACAGTAAATGTGAATCTTGGCCGTTTTGGCTTCCTGACAGCAGGTGATGTGAGGCAACGCCAGGAGAAAGAGAATGACTACGACGAACCGCATTTCTTGGGGAGTTAGGGAATGAACAACTTGTTCTTTAAGAAGAATGCTATTTCACGAAAATACGCTAACCGCCTTTAAGGCAGTCTGTAGACCAGTAACTAACGTTCTTAAAAAAAGCCCCAAGACGCGTTACACTCGACGCAGGCAAGTGGCTAATTTTGACCAGGCGGTGACGGAGGGAAACGGTGCGCTCCCCACCCATTCCAGGCCCTGTTTTCCCGATTTGATTGACAGGGCCAGATACACGCTTAAACCGGCATTGAAACGAACCCAATTGGCGGGGAAGTTGTTCTGAAAAGGTAGTTTTTCAAAGATTTTATAGCTTTGAGCCAGCAAGACTAATTTCTGTTTAAGGATAACTCCCTTACCAGCCATTCCATGATCCATTCGATTTCTCTTACGCTCGACCCCGAGCAGGCTTTTGATGAGGCTGCTTTTGAACGGGCCGTCCGGCAACAGGTACAGCTTCCCATCGACCCGGGCCCAACGCCCGACTGCGTTGTTATCCGTAAACTGCGCCAGTCCATTGACGCTCGCCGGGGGGGGCGCACCGGCGGGGTCAAGGTGCACATCGACGCCGACGTATACGTTGACGAACAACCCACACCCCGGATTGCCTACCAGCGCCAGTACCCGGACGTGAGCCAGGCTCCCCAGGCCCTGGTGGTTGGGGAGATCGGAAGAGCGTCGTG
>Ga0325400_1004336_pt1 | contig 13123 bp, 5 predicted proteins | sample PopdelMetagenome_2_FD_205662 | JGI IMG/M metagenome (GOLD analysis project Ga0325400, IMG submission 205662) | Populus deltoides microbial communities from Bellville, Georgia, United States - Xylem-PdKOR-R1 | ecosystem: Host-associated > Plants > Phyllosphere > Stem > Wood/Secondary xylem...
AGTGCATACCAAAAGTTTTCGAAAGGAAAACTTGTATTTTTATGTTTCTAAGACGTGTTTGTCAAACATGGTCTTAAGAAAAAACGTTTAACCTCTGACTTTTAGCTAAGGGTATGTTTGGCAAACACACTCTACTGATTTCTCGAGCTTTCTTTCTTTTCCTTTTTAAGTGTTTACCAAACATGACCCTTGTTTTTTTAATTAACTCAATTTCATGTCTTTAAGTGACTTATTCGCAATAATTTTTTATGTTTCCTTTATTTTGCTCCTTATTATTTAATATTTGGGATTGTTACATGCACATGAAATGCTATTAAGGTATTAAATAAACTAGTTTTCTTTAAAATATAAAATACAAAAAAAAAAGAATCTTTCCTTAAAAAAATACAATTTTATTTTTTATTACATATGACCAAGTCTATCAAATAAATATCATATTTGCATTAAAAAAATACACGGCATGATTTAGCATTTTTTAAAAATTCCAAAATTAAAAAAAATAGTTTTTATATAACTTTGCATGCATATTTGGATTTGATAACAAGTTTATTAAATCCATGAGAACTTGGCTTATATTTTAAAAACACCAAAAAAAATCAATTTGTTTATTTTAATATCAAGGATTATGAACTTATATATAAGGTATATTTCTAAACATCAAAAGAAACAAAAACACAAAAAAAAAAAAAACTATGTTTGGACTCTAGAATGGTTAAATATAATCTATTAAGTCATGATGCACTCTACTAGAGTAAATCGACTTTTAACCAATAGACAAACAAATGGTTGGAAAAAACATAACATTACCTTAATAATAAGACAAATTGCAATGCAACTTATTTTAGGTAGAGTGTACTAGGGTTTATATTGTCCTTCCTATACACAACCAGTGCTCTTAATTAGACTTTGAAAACCAATTAGGATTTCTGATGATCAAAGTATTAGGTGGTAACTCCAAACCTTTTTAACTAATAAAAGATAAGAATTTCATATTTTTTTCACCCACACTTGAAGATCCTAATCTTGAAGGATGGTCACCGTGACATTCTATATAAAATAACTTAATGATCTCAAGTCTAAAGATCATTTATACAACTTTCTTGTAAGTTTTTTTTTATAGAAATAAGTAATATCTTTATATGAAATCCTAATATGGTTCAGTTCAATGTACTTATTATTAATAAGCACTTACATGATAGTTTAAAGTATCTTTTATACCTTAGCTTATGAAAACAATTATTTCATTTTATAAAGTAAAAAAACATAATATGTACCGATCTTAAAAGCTCTAATTAATATTCAGTCATGATAGAGCATTGATCAAAAATATTTATAAATAATGCTTTGATGCAACACAAATCCTTATAATTATAATCACTTTAAATTTTTTTTGTGAAATATTTTTGTATGAAGGACTTTATTTTCACTCTAAACTCATTAATCACACTTAAATAAATATTAAAGATAAAGAATACGTTTATTATTGAAACATTTTGAATCCACATACATATTGAACTTGTACTTCTTTATAAAAACATATACCAAATCCCTTCATCTCCGAATCTTGATATTGTCCGCATGCATTTATCAACTTAGTATTGTAATGTTTAAACTCATGAAAAAAACAGATGAGAAGTTTCTTGTTATGGACTACTTCAGCCATTTTACTGTAATATACCCGTACACATGTCACAAGAGAATTTACCAAATCCCTCCACTTTTAGATTTTGTTATTGTCGAAATTCATGTACTAACTTAGTGCTGCTTTGCTTAAACTCTTATAAAAAAGTGAATCAGAACTTTCTTGTCATGGACTCCTTTTGCCATTTTGTTATAATATATTAGTAGATATGTCATGAGATATTATTTTCCATTGTATTTTGTCATAACCTAATTTTTTAACTTTAAAAAAATAAAAATAAAAATAAAAATGAATAAATGAAAAATAAATTGAAATTTTGGTCAAGACAACATAAATTGAAAGTTTGGGGATTTTATTTAAACTTTGGATTAGTTTAATTAATGAAATCAGGAGATTAATTGAAGAATTGATAAGTTTGGAGACTTAATTGAACTTTGAATTAGTTTAATTAATGAAATCAGGGGCTTAATTGAAAAAATATCAAAGTTTGGGGCATATTCGGGTTAACATTGCAGGAAATTAAAGTTCAAGAACCATTTTGTAAATGGAGCTAAAATGAAAGGGTCCAATTACAATTTACCCAGGGGCTTGCTTACATAATTTCAAAACTTCAGTGACCAAAATGAAATGGCCATATTTCAAAACGGCGCCGTTTCTAGACGAACTGCTCATCTCCCTTGCGTCTCAGCTGCCCACGATCTCTCTCGCCCCCACGATGCAGGCAGTTACTGAGGCATGGACGTATGGAGTTCTCTGGCTTTATAAAAGCCAGAGAAAGGCCACAGAATATGGGGGACGAAAAGGAAGACCAGGGGACGAAAAAGCAGAAAACGGGTGAAAAAACAGAGAGGACGGGGGGAAGCACAGGACAGGGAGAACAAAGAGGGGAGAGAAAAACAGAAACACCAAGAACGAAAAGAGGGTGAACAAGAAAAAAAGCAGTAGAGAGAGAAGGGGACGATTAGAGAGAAGAAACGAGACAGAAATAGGGGAAAAGAACAGAAAGCCAACGTACCCCAGCTTCGCCTTCATCTCCAGAACACAAACACAGTGGGCAAACAAAGCAGAGAAAAAAAACAACACACAGAAAAAGAGCAGAAACAGACTGAGAACGAGGACAGAAAGACAAAGAAGAAAGAGCAGAAGAAGAGAAGAAGAAACAGAGGAGAGAGTGCATCAAGCAACCTCACGTCTTCATCTCCAGCGGGTAAGTTCTTCTCTACCCTGCTTTTGCAAATTTAATTAACTTGTCACTGTGCATGCAAATATAATTCACCGGTTTATGCATGCACGCGTGAATCAGTTCACCAGTGTGTCTACTGCCCAGTCGGGTCACTGGCTTGGGCAATGACGAGGCTGGCTGGCTGGGTCTAGATTTCAAGGTTGATAGAGCTAAATCCCACCCCTTCAGATAAAAAAAAAAACACAGAAAAGCTAAGGCTGGTTTCAGGCCAGCCGGCCTAATTTATTTTGGGTCAAATGTGTGTTTGGGAAAACACACTTTTATGTCTAATCTCCTTTATTTTATTTCAAATAAATTCTTTTTTTATATCAAAAAAATTCCAGAAAAATTCTTAAGCCTTTCTGAATTTATTTGTGAGTTCCTTATGTTTTTTTTTAATGATTTCACTATATAATTAATCCGTGGATTTTTACTATGAAATGTGAATCTAGCATACGATACATGTTTTTTTTTTAATATAAAAAATAACAAAAAAAATATAAAAATATGTATGCTTTGTTTTTAATTTAATTTTTACCGGTTTATTCATTGACACTAGAGTCAAGAATACCATGTTTTTTTTCTTACGTAATATTTACCAACACCAGAGTTAAAAATATTTGTATCTGAATATTCATTAGAGCTAAAGTTAGGAATATTACAAGGAGGCCATCGGTAGCATAATCTAACAAACTCTTAGCAATTTAAGACAAAGCCAGCAATGCAGCCCACATCAGGTAGGACGCTTAAAGGTTAATAATATTTTATTTTTTGTGTAATTAGTCTCGCACTATAGAATCTTTGTTGATCAGTTAGAGTTTCTAGTGACCATAGTACTAGATAACAACTCTTTAAATAAGACCTTTCTCATCTAAAAACGAGATGTCAGAAATCTATTTTTTCTGTGAATTTTAATTTTTAAACATCTTCGCGATGTCGGGTGCGCGATATATTTGATAAACTCAAACACCTTAAACTTTTTAGGTATTATGATGTCAGACATAAGATACATTTTAACTGCCTTTATTGGGTCATAATGGTCTTTGTATTCTATCTCTCAAAGGTATTCTTTTATTACATATAACTTTTCATTGTCAAGCTTTTTTGCCATCTTGACTCTCTAGGTTTCTTTAGAGCAACCTAGGCTCGTGGTGCTTATATAAAGCTCACAAATAAAAAATGTGCTATGAATTAAAACTCAAGAGAAGCACTTAGTGACCTCTAGTTTGGTGGCAAAAAATTGGATGGCCCTGATTGAATTTACACACTAACTAGTTAGTAGAAAGAAATAACATTTATATTTGTATTTGCCCCTGGTAAGAGGTCCATTTTCTAGATGATATAGCTTGTAGTGCTCACTCAAGTAGGTTAGTGAGCCTAGTAACTTCTCTTTTTAGACTTTTTTTTTTAATGTTTTGTTTTAGATGTGATCTCTCTTTGTTTTTAATTTTCTTTGTCTAGATCTAGTGTTGTGGATTCTAGGGGGAAGTTGAACTTTTATAGGATGACCTGTAGTTTTTCCTCTCTTATTTGATATGTATATGTACAAAAAAGAATTTTAAAAAATGTATAAATAAGTGCAAAAGGTTGGATTAAGTATGCGCGCATGTTATTGTTTGAGTTTCCTATTATGTCGGGACTATAAGGATGAAGAGACCGTTTGTTTACGCGGCAGCGGCAGCTTTTAAAGCAAACCGCGTAAACAATTCGTTTGGTAACATTAAAACTCAAATTATTGTGTATGAGGGGCCCGTTGAAACCGCTGGTTTGTGAGAAGCAGCTCTCAGCTGCTTCTCACGCGGTCGCGTCTATGCCAGGTGAAGTAATTCACTTGGGTGCTGCTTACGTAAACATTGTCTCAACTATTCATTAGACCGCGTCCGACCCAGTAAATTTTTTTAAAAAATTATATTTTACTCGAAAAACTAGTGTTTAATATTATTCAATAACACTATATAAATTAGAAGGACATCGGATGATGACTTAACATTTGTAAAATTTGATCGCAATTCTAATTTTGTTTTTGATGATATTTTACCCGATTTTGTTGCACGCTTAAAATACCATGGAAACTATAGTCCTTATCGGATGAATTTCATATGTGATAAAATAAGGTAAGTTAATGAAATAATAAAAAATATTTGATAAAAAATATTATTTATTTAATGATGTAATAGTGGTAGTTAAATCTACAATATTTAAATTAAAAACTATCAATATTAATATATATCTTCTTTAGTTATTTTTTAACCTCAATTTGAAAAGTATGTTTAACCAAATACATTAAATTACTTTTTATTCAACCTCAATTTCAACTAAACATATATAAATATCAAACTAACCTCAACTAAAAGTACTTTTTTATAAATCAGCTTTTTTTAAATCACAACCATAAAAGTTACCACAATACCAAATACACATGAACTAGGTCATGTTAGTCCTACTTTGATCCTTAAAAATTAGGAGACACGTTAACCTATTTGTTTAAAAACCAAGCTTTGATCAAAACATGACGCAAACTTGATAAAAAGTTGTCAATGCAATCTTTATTCTTATTTAAAAATAAATATTTTCTATATATATGTATATGTAAAAAGGTGAAAATATAGTTTTATAAAATGAAGCTAATGCTATTGTAAAGCTAGTAAAAGTAAAAGCAAATAAAAAAAAAGCATCAATAAAAAATTGATGATTTTTAAAAATGATTTTTTTCCCACACACATCCTAATTAAAAAGGTGAAAACATAGTTTTGTGAAATGAATATAATGGTATTATAAAGTTGTTATAAATAAGATAAAACCAAAATAAAACAAAAAAAATCAAGTGAATAGTAGCCTGTATTTAAGAACCTAAGGTAAAAAAAAGGCAAAGAACTAGGGTCTTACTTTAAGGCTAGTGCTATATAAGGGAGGAGCTACTATGGTGTTTAATAGTGATAGAGATGGCAGTTGGTTTGGTTTTTTCTCTATTCGAGTTTTTTTTTCTTTTTACTTTCTCTTTTCTTCTTTTCTCCCATCTATTACTTTCTACCTCAAATAACTCTCATTCTTAGCTTAAAACTCTTTTATTTCTTCTTCTTGTTTTTTTGTATTTTCTTTCTCTAACTTGAATCCCTTAGTTTTTTTTCTTTGAATCTCTATTTATGGGCAATGATGAAGGTTCTGAAATCTTTTTTTGATGGTATGATCATGGACATTGATCCCTTTGGATTAATGCCAACCTTTCAACATAATTGCCACTTTTGTCGAAGCATGCTTGAATTGCCCTTTTCGCACTAGTTTTCTTACAGCATTTAGGTAACTTTTGTGGTTGTGGTTTTAAAAAAATAAGTTTAAAAAAAGTGTGGTTAGGTGTGGTTAATTGGATTTAGATACATGTTTGATAAAAATTATGGTTAAGGTTTATGTGTACCAAAAAAACATGTTACCAATATGTTTGGTAGTTGTGTTTGGAAGTGTGGTTGTGGTTGCTTTTCAAAATATTTTTTACTTGGAAATGCATCAAAATATTTTTTTAAAAAAATATTTTTGATATCAGCGCATTAAAATGATCTGAAAACACAAAAAAAAAATTAATTTGAAGTAAAGAAAAAAATAAAAAAATTTTAAATTTTTTCAAAAGCGCTTTTGAAATGCAAAAACAAATAGGGTTTTACGAAACTCAATTAACAAAGCATGTAAAACCTGCTTTCATAAAAACTATGTTTCAAACTCAATTTTTTAGTGGATCCCGCAATACAAAACGCAGTTTGATTTGTTACCAAACACTTTACCGCGTTTGTTGCACCGCAAACGCAAAAGCGGTTGCAAAACAAATGCAACCTTAAGAGGATCAAAATTGTGTTTCTTGGGCTTAACATATAGTACACATGCATGTGAGACGAGCGATGTGTTTCTCGACATTTATAAGAGGCGTGAGAGAGAAGCAAAAGGTCAAAGATACAATCAAAGTTATGAAGAAAAGGAAAAGAAAACAAAATTACACAATAGCCATAGGAAGAAGAAGAACTATTTGGGGTCATGCATGAGCAAAACAACAATCTTGGGCTATTATTATTTTTTTATTAAAGGAACAACGTCATTTTTCCCAACACATGTCATCTCATTTATTTTTTTTAATTTTGTTTTTGAAATGATGTTATTTTGGGTTTAAAATGAAAGTTTTGAATTCTCAAATAAGTCCTTCAATTTCTATGCCTTTTTCATTTTCGTCTTTATTTTTTCAATTCTCTAATTTTTGGCCAATTTCAACTATTTTCTTAATATTTCTTTCAATATTTTCCATGATTGCATTTAAAATGATCTTTCAATATTGATGCTTTTTTCCAATTTAATCATTGGCTTTCTAATTTTTAGCCAATTATAGCTTCTTTTCCTCAACTTCTTCTCAATTTCATACCTGATTATATTTAAAACGACTCCTAAACTTCTCTTCATTTTCAAATTCAATGCTTGGTTTTTTAGTAAGCCAATTTCAATCATTTTCTCATTTTTTTCTTCATAATTTGATTTCTAATTGCATTTTTTTCAATTTTCTCTTTTTTAATACACTTATTTATTTATTTATTTAAGACATATATATATATATATATATATATATATATATATATATATCAAAAATTAGGTTACAACAATAACCTACTAATTAATAGTTTGATTCGATCAAAATTAGAAGCAATGAATAGCCTTGAGCCAACAACTTTAACTTTTAACATTGATATGAAATACATATTATGACCATTTATATCAAGGTATCTAGCTAGCTAATGTGTTGAGTGAAAAGGAGACAATGGTGGCATGAACCTGGCTTAATACATGACGAATCAAACATCAAAATACAAGTAACCCCAACGTAGTCACATACCTAAATCAAGAGAGGGGTTTCAAACTAACATCTTTGGGCATAGAGTTCCCTCGTATGTATCTTCCTTAACTTCTTCATTACAAGTCCTCAAGTATTGCTTCAATATTGAACCAAGAATCCTCTCTTAAAGTTTTATATCATTTAAGTAGAACTAAGAATAATATTCTTAAAGCTCTTCTAACCACTCTTGAAGAGAAAGTCCTTTCCTAAAAATTAATTTTAATTCATCATCTCTTTCTAAATAAGAAAAACAGTATCCTAAAAATAGGAAACACTTAATTCCAATAACTCTCAATTTTTCTACGTTAGAACCTTTTCTTCCTAATTTTCTCCTTATCTTCCTTTCAAAATTCCTCCCCTCCCCTCCCCTCCCATCGTTTCTTTTCTTTTTTATTTTAATTTCTATTTTACTTCTCTATTTCTTTCTAACTCACTGCCTTTTTTTTTTCAATCTTCTCTAATGCTTTTTCTATAGAAAGAAAGAAACCTAAAAGGCCCCATTTCTTGACTCATTGTTGCGCCATTTATAAACCACATACAACAAGCTAGGACCTTATTTTATGGCCAAATCCTTACCCTCTATTCGTTTTCTATAAATCTGAATCCTCCATTACCCTTTTACTTTAAAGTCAACTAACATCCTTATACTCATTATATGTGTAGGGATGGAATCTAGTAGGGAATTTAGTTTGGTTTCTTTGAGGGTTGGGGTATAATATTGATTAGTACTTAAAAATGCATTTTTATCAAGGTTTTATATCATTATTTTGCATTTAAAGTATCAATAACTCCTGAACTAGAGTATGTTTTATAATAACAAGTCTGATAATATAAGATACCTTTAATTTATGATAAATGTTTATTTTTAAATGCAGGCTTATCACATAAATCAAATGATTAATTGATGAGTTAAACCACTAAAATTGAGAAGAAAAAGAGAGGGCTAAGCTTAGAAAAGAGATGCTGGTTGAATTCAAATTGGAACACCATTCGGTTATTGGATCATAACTGGAGTTGTAGAATTTGGATTTAGGTCTAGTTTATATCGATAGAAAGCTAAGACATTCATGAAGAGTCCAAGATTTAAAAGGACCGTTTTCAAGTTCAAATTGTAGCAACAACAGAGAAGTCGGAATCTGTCCTGCAACCTAGATACTGTTCAATGTTCAGCCCATATCTCGAGTTCTAAATGTCCAAATGACCTCATTCTTATTTTGTTGGAAAGCTGAGACAATTCCCTAGAACTTTCATGAAGACTATATATTCAAATTCTGATGTTAGCAATGATATTTTCTGCAAACAAGAAGATAAAGATGGTTACCAAGTCAAGAGGTGGCCACCCACTTAACAATTAGTTATCAAATCAATAGTTTCAAATTTTGACATATAAAAGGAGGTATTTGCCACGTATTTAGGTATTTTGGTTTTCAGATCAAGATCATGTTCTTGCTCTCTCTCTTTATATTTTTGTAATGCTTAAGTTTTGCTTTCATTAATCTCTTGTTTATGCTTTCATTTCCTTTCCTTTACTTAGTTAACTTATATCTTATTTATGTTCTTATCTTGTTTATTTATGTTTCTGTCTTTCATTATGTTTAGTTAAGTTTATTATGTTAAGGTGAAAAGGTTACTCTAATGGTGTAAGAATAAATATAGTATAAACTCAATAGGAACTTTAATGTTTAATACTAACATGTTTTGTATTTGTTATCTTATTCACTTTTAATACTTTGCTTGTTAAATGGTTAATTAGATTTATGTTGTATAACCCTTGGTACAACAAATACTTGACACTTTTATAACCCAACTGTATGGTATAACCGACACCTGTATTATGAAAGGAACTTGATTTGTTGTTAACATAAGCTATCATCATGAATACCTGACAACATTTACAAGTATTAACATTATTCAAATATGATAACTAATATAATCATGTTAACAATTTATAATCCGATTGGAGCCTCCTTTGTGTGTGGTTTCCAGTTGAGTAATAAAAAGAGTTTATAATATACTGATTTGAAATATCATTAGTGGATCCTCTAAAATTGACAATTATTTTATCCTTATTTTATCCTTACATCAATATCCCATAAAATTCTCATAAACTCTTTGTTTTATTAAATATATATTATTTGTAATTTATATAGTTTACTTCCTTGTGGTTCAACCCTAGTATTGATGGGTTATTACTTTGACACTCCTACACTTGGGAGAAGACATCAATCTTTTGGTCGTGTCAAATATTCAGGTATGATTTGGCAGGATTGCACAAGACTTGTTGCTTTAAGGAGTAGCATGGCAGACCATGTTAAGGGCAACGTTTGCGAGAAAAAGGGTAGTTTGTTTTGGTTTTGGTTGGACAAGGCACGAGTGAGGGGAAGGGAGGGAGGGGGAGAGAGAGTCATTTTAGGTCTCTAAAAAGACAATGCCATTTTTGTTTCCTTCGTTATTTTCTTTCTAGGTTGGGCTTGGCTAGTATTTGTATAGGATTAGTTTTATGTTGAGTATCATGTAGGGTATTTTTATCATTCATAATCAGTCGGACCAGTGAATTGACAAAGGTATGGGTTGCCTGCTTTGGCCGGATGATCAATGTTAAACTATATAATATACAAATAGTGAATATGTACTTGTATTGAGTTATTTTGATATAATAATATTAGTGGTGAACGCATGCCACCGCATCCTTACATGTCCGACGCTTAATTCCTAGGTTTGATGTCTTTTACTTTATTATTTTTTCCAATTTCTAATTCATATTTATATGCAAATTCATAAAAAAAATACTCTCACGAGAAAAACTCATACCTCACATAATTTATTAAAAAAATAATTATAATGTGGTGTTAAAAGTCATTGTTTTATGGTCATTTTTAAATAATTTATGTTAGGCATGAGTTTTTCACTTGAGGGTATCTTTGACAATTTAGATAAGAATATCTAATAAAAGAATAATATTGCATTTATTAATAAATTCACAACAATTAGACTTATACGGATAGATTGGAGGATGGGTGTAAAATATAAACATGTGTTAGGCTAATTTCCTTTAGTTTAACTTTTGAATTTCTAACAATTATAAAAAAATTAAAAATTATTTTTTTCCAAGATTTCAGCTATTTTGATTTTTTTAAAATCTATTTTTTTTGGAAAAAATACCAATGTCCATCCATATGGTATAAGTTAATAGAAATTGGAATTGATACTTGATGGAGTAGCTACATTTTAAAAAAAAATAATAATTAAGAGATCAAATAAATTTGAAAAAGAGAAGGCGTATATTATGAAAATTATCAAAAGTAGTAAGATGAAATTTGTGAACAATCCAATATGTAAGAGAAACCTATCAAGACGCTTTTATATTTTGCGCTACTAGTTAGGTGGCCCACACTAGGCTGTGGGCTCACCTTTTATTATCATAAAAATCAAAGATCCAAGAGAACTAGGTCCTGATGCATGACGAAAATCTCTTAGGTTAGACATTTGGACCTGAGGCTCATGGGTCAAGCGTTTGGACTCAAGGCTCTGGGTCCTATCACGGGACCCATTAGACTTGGGTCGTGACCAAAAGACCATTAGCCTTGGTTCGAGACACCAGACCCAAGAGATTTGAGTCCTAGTGCGGACCTAAGAGAATTGGGTCATGTCGCATGACCCATTAACCTTGGGTCATGGAGGCATGACCCCTTAGCCTTGGGTCCTGCTGCTAATTCAAACGAATTAGGTCCTGGGCTAAATCAAGAGAATGGGGTCCTGACGGTGGACCCAATTCTTTTGGGTCCTATGTCAGGACCCATTTAATGACTGATCCAAGTGCATTGGATCCTGCGCAGCACTCAACATAATTGGATCTGGACGCCGCACCAAAGCGAATTACATCTTAACACAGGACCCATTAGTCTTGGGTCAGGTAGGACGTACGAAAAAAAGGGTTTGGGTTTGCACTCTGCCACACCCAAGCAACTTGGGTGAGACGTACGTTTCGAGACCCTAATTTCTTGGGTCTGGAAGAGGGTGCCTGACCCAAGTTAATAATAATAATAGTAGTTGTTGTAATTGCTTTTACCCTTCAAATCAATTCTAGTTTTTTTTATAGTAATAATATTTTTTCTAAAACATTTAATAATACTAATAATAATATTTATCTTGTTTGTCCAAGTTCTTATATTTTTTATTTTTTTTTAAAAAATATTTATGGTTTGTCTTTGATAGTATTAATAGTTTTTTTTTTAATTTAATAACAACAACAACAATAACAACAACTTTTAATTTTACCCTTTAAATGAAATTTATTTTTGTATTTCAATATTAATAATATTTTTTTTCAAATTTAATAATTATTATAAATAATTGTATTTTTAATATTAATAATATTAATTATAATACAAATAATAATATGTTTAATACAAATAATGATATTTTTAATATGAATACTTTTAATTACAATAAAAATAATATTGGGTCCTAAGTCGAAACCCATGAGCCTTGGGTTCTAAGGGAGGACCCACCACGACCCATGAGCCTTGGATCCTGAGGTAGGACCCAAGAAAATTGGGTCCAGACGACGACCCTATTATCCTTGGATCCTGATGCAGGACCCAACTGAATTGAGTCCCGATGATGGATCCATTGTACTTGGTCTGAGTGGACGCATTACTTATAGGTCTGGATCTAGATGCGGGATCCAACAACCTTGGGTTTGGACACTGGAGCCCTGAGCCTTGGGTAGGCAGGGTCGGGCTACACTCAGCAACTTGGGTGACACACACTTTTAGTGCCCTAATTTTCTTGGGTCTAGAAGAGGATGCCTGACCCAAGTTAATAAGAATAATAATAATTGATTTCTCTCTTAAAATCAAATGTATATTTTTTTCAATAGTATTTTTTTAATTTTCATAATATTAATGAATTTAATAATATTTATGATAATAATAATAATATTTAACTTGTCTACCCAAGTTCTTATATTTTCAATCTTTTTTTAAAAAATTATAGTTTCCTTTGATGACAATAATAATTTTATAAAAACATTTATTGTTTTTTTAAATAACAATAATAATAATAATAATTCTTAATTTTACCCTTTAAATCAAATCTATTATTGTTTTTTAATATTAATAATATTTTCTACAAATTTATTAATTATTATATGAATAATATTAATTATAATAAAAATAATGGTAATATTTATATTAATTATAATAAAAATTATAATAAAATAATGGTAATTTTTATATTAATTATAATAAAAAAATAAAAATAATGGTAATTTATTAATTACAATATTTTTAATGTAAATAATTTTAATAATAATAAAAATAATAATATTTAGAATACAAATAACAATATTTATCATATTAATAAATATTAACGATAACAATAATAATAATAA
>Ga0325400_1004337_pt1 | contig 13122 bp, 6 predicted proteins | sample PopdelMetagenome_2_FD_205662 | JGI IMG/M metagenome (GOLD analysis project Ga0325400, IMG submission 205662) | Populus deltoides microbial communities from Bellville, Georgia, United States - Xylem-PdKOR-R1 | ecosystem: Host-associated > Plants > Phyllosphere > Stem > Wood/Secondary xylem...
TTTAACTCAATACACAGTATTTATTATTCATCTAGTAAGTAATTAAGTAAATGAGATATTTTGCAGTGATATAGGACAAAAGAAGGGTCCGCCACCCCTAATAAAGGAAAGAAGTGCATTCAATATATCTTATCTAAACTCGGATTTCGCTGACCAAGGTCAAGGCCTAGACTAGCAGCCTCATCCATTTCCTTTACTGGTCAAACCCGTCGGCAAAATCCACCGTTCTAAATCAAATAGAGAGCACACAGAATCAATCCAGCGGTTGTTATTTAATATCCTTTTCAAATTTGCAGGTTGTCATTTCTGTCATGCACTAGGAGGAGATTGAGAATATCCGTGTCTTATAATTTTTTAATATAATTTTTATTTTTCATCAAATAATATTATAATCATAAAACAAATATCTAAAAAATATTAATTTAATATTTTTTAAAAGCAAAATTATTTTAAAATGCTAGAGTTACGAAAACAGAAACTACCTTACTCATTTTTATCCTATATCATAAATAGCATCAAGTAATTAACAGTGTTATATCCTTAATGTAATTACTTATGTAATTAGTAAACCAATCATTTGAATTAAGTATTCCATACCAATGACTGAAAGAAATTTTTTAGTTTTTTTCTTGTGTTTATATGACATGATGAAGTAGTATTAATTTGGATTTATAACAAAGAAATTAATGATTAATCCTGAGAGGGGTAGCTTAATTAGTTAGATTCTGGTTTTATTCTCTAAAGATTATCAATTCGAGTCCCATAAATCTCAGAGTCACTGGAGATTTACATGGTCGTTAACTTCAAGACCCGTGAAATTAGTCGAGGAATGCACAAGTTAACCTGAACACCTATGTTAATTAAAAAAAAAATCGCTCATCATAATATATCTATTATTAATTACTTTAGTTTGAACTAAATGAAAGATTTTGTTGTTATTTTTTTTTATTAATATATATTTTGCAAAATGTAAACCAAGAGATAAAGGTGAATAGTGATCTCACCCACATAATCGTATTAGAATGTGACGGTTTTTCATGAGATGCAATATCTAAAGAGAAGGTGAAGTAAATGTGTGTGATGTTTTTCTTTGTGAGACATCATTGTTTGAAGAGTTTGTGAAGCGATCATGGACGACTTGATATAGTTGTTTATGATATGGTGTTACCATAAAGTTATTAAAAGTTGTAATATAAAAATTAAATTAAATTAATTTTTTTTAATATTTTTAAATTATTTTAATATATTGTTATCAAAAATAATTTTTTAAAAATAAAAAAATTATATTTTAATTTTTTTAAATAAAAAAATACTTTAATAATAATAATAATTATTCCACTGTAAATTAAAAAATATTGTGTAAATGATAATTGAAGATCAAATATTAACGATGGAATTGTTAAATAAGTGCTTATGTACATTTAATGAGAAAGATAGCAGAATTGCATGTATTTTTATCAATTTTAAAAAATGGTAAATAAAGAGAAATAAAATGAGATTAAAAAATGATAAGATGTTTGTCTTGATAGAAAAAGTTAGAATAAGACTGTTGTTATTATTTATTTTTGGATCCTTATATAAAAATAATAAAAATAAAAAAATTATCAAAAGAAAACCAAAAAATATATAGTAGTTAGAAAAAAAACACGAGGGCACCTAAAAAATGATCAAAGATTGGTTGATGAAATTTAAAAATACAAAAAATGAAATTTGACAATATATTTTTAACTGATCAAGGCCCTATTGACAAAGAAAAATCAACTTGAGGAAGAAAAGTTCAAAATCAAATGTTTAACGACTAAATTAGATTTTGTTGAAAAATTAATTGAGTTTATGAAAGGTTTGATTGTAAGAAAAATTTATTTTTAAATCGATTAGGTTTTAATTGGAAAAAATTAAATATGAGAGTCAATTTGGTCAAAAATTAGAAGAATTAATAAGTTCAGGGACTTGATTAAACTTTGATTTCATTAATTAATGCAATCAAGAGCTTAATTGAAGAAATACCAAAGTTTGGAGTTGATTTGGGTTAAAATTGCAAGAAATTAAAGTCCAAGGACTAAAGTGAATAGGTTGTGATATTATAGGGGGTTAATTGATTTTTCTAGGGGTAATTTTGAAAGAATTAAAATTTGAAGAGTCAATTAAGGACTGGATTGATTAAATTGGAAACCATTGACTGTTTTGTAAATTGCACTGAAATTCAGGGGTTCAATTGCAATTTGATCCATGGATAAAATTAGAAAAAAGGAAAATTTTCCTTGAATAGGGCCCACTTGTTAAATGTCAGAATTTTAGGGAGCAAATTGAAAATAGCCATTTCCAGGGATACGAACGACGTCATTTCAAAAACTATTCATCGCCTTCTTCCTCCGAAATCGTTTCATCAATAAAGGCACCAAAACCTTTTCAGTCATAGACCACGTTTCCTAGTTGACATCCCTCGCCCCCACGATGCATGATCTCTTGGCATTCTCTAGCTTTATAAAAGCCAGAGAAAGGCCACGAAGGAGGTGGAGGAGAGAACAAAAAGGAAAAGAGGAGAGGAAAAAAAGAAGACGGAAAAAAACAGAAGGAAAAGAGAAAAAAAGAAGAAAGGAAAACAAAGAGAACCAAAAAGTAGAAAATAGTTGAAAAAACCAAGGGAAGGAGGACAAAGAGAAAAAAACCAGAGACACAGGAAAAAAAATAGAGACGGAAATAGATAAGGAGAGAAGTTAGCTTTGGCTAGTCAGCACACCTTCGCCATTGTCTAATTCGTCATCAAGCTCCATCACCAGGCAAATAATGAGAAAGACAGGGAGAACAGGACAAGCAAAAAGAAACCAAGCAAAGAAAAGCAAGGAGAAACGCACAAAGAACAGAGGTAGAGGGGAAGAAAGTAGCTTTGGCCAGTCAACACACCTACGCCATCGTTTTTGTCATCAAGCTCTAGCACCAAGTAAGCTGCGTTTTTTTTTCTAGGAAATATAAATACTCTGTCATTGTGCAAAGCATGTGTAAATAATTCACGCTTGCATGCAACACTGGTTTAGGCTAGTAACCAGGCTGTGTCAGCTAGGTTCACCCAGTTTGTAGGAGCTGAGCTGGACCTAGCCCAACCAAAAAGTAAAAAAGCTGAGGCTAGGTTGGGCCTGGGCCTAGGCCTAGCTAACCCAATTTGATTTGGGCTACGGGTGTATTTGGCAAAGCTCACCCTTATGTCAATCCCCTTTATTTTATTTCCCTTTTAAAAATATTTATGGTTTTTTCATGTATTTTTCTATCAATTTTTTATTAATACTGGTTTGTGTTTTTATATTGTAAAAATATAAATTCGGTATTAAAATATTTGGTTTTCTCCGAAATGTTGCAAAAAATATATATATGAAAAAAAATACTTTGTTTGCATGCATACGGCCATGTCTCAAAAAAATATAAAAAATTTCATATTGTATTTTCATAGAAACAAAATTAAAATAAAAATGTATTAGCATGCATTTTGAGTTTTAATAACTAGTTTATTAAAGTATGAGAACTAGACTTATATTTAAAAAATGCCAAATAAAATTTTCTTTTAGTATCTGAGATTACAAACTTATATATGTAAAACGTATTTCTAATATTAAAACGGGAGTTTTTTTTTATTAACATTAGAGCGGTTAGGTTTGTAGCCGATAAGATAATGATCTCCTTATTGAAGAGAATTTATCTTCAACCTTAGACATCCCAACAATCAGACAACTAGTTTAATCAGACAATAAATTAATTTAATTTTTTTATATATTTTTAGATCATTTTGATATAGTGTTGTTAAAAATAATTTTTAAAAAATAAAAAAATTATTTTTTAATTTTTTAAAATAAAAAATACTTTAAAAAATAATTATAATCACATTATATTAGTGTAGATGATGACCCACCAAGTCATGAGTCCAATCATTATCGTTATGCTATAAAAAAATTTATCTCTAGATATTGGTGTGGAAATATTTTCGATTGTGAGGTGTTTGCACATTTAATTATTCCACTGTAAATTAAAAAATATTGTGTAAATGATAATTGAAGATCAAATATTAACGATGGAATTGTTAAATAAGTGCTTATGTACATTTAATGAGAAAGATAGCAGAATCGCGTGTATTTTTATCAATTTTAACAAATGGTAAATAAGGAGAAATAAAATGAGATTAAAAAATGATAAGATGTTTGTCTTAATAGAAAAAGTTAGAATAAGACTGTTATTATTATTTATTTTTGGATCCTTACATAAAAATAATAAAAATAAAAAAATTATCAGAAGAAAACCGAAAAATATATAGTAGTTAGAAAAAAAACACGAGGGCACCTAAAAAATGATCAAAGATTGGTTGATGTAATTTAAAAATACAAAGAATGAAATTTGACAATATATTTTTAACTGATCAAGGCCCTATTGACAAAGAAAAATCAACTTGAGGAAGAAAAGTTCAAAATCAAATGTTTAACGACTAAATTAGATTTTGTTGAAAAATTAATTGAGTTTATGAAAGGTTTGATTGCAAGAAAAATTGATTTTTAAATCGATTTAGGTTTTAATTGGAAAAAATTAAATTTTAGAGTCAATTTGGTCAAAAATTAGAATAATTAATACGTTTGGGGACTTAATTAAACTTTGATTTCATTAATTAATGCAATCAAGAGTTTAATTGAAGAAATACCAAAGTTTGGGGTTGATTTGGGTTAAAATTGCAAGAAATTAAAGTCCAATGACTAAAATGAATAGGTGGTGATACTATAGAGGGTTAATTGATTTTTCTAAGGGTGATTTTGAAAGAATTAAAAGTTGAAGAATCAATTAAGGATTGAATTGATTAAATTGAAAACCATGGACTATTTTGTAAATTGCACTGAAATGCAGGGTTCAATTGCAATTTCATCCAGGGGTAAAATTAATAAAAAAGAAAAATTTTCCTTGAACATGGGCCCACTTATTAAATGTCAAAAGTTTAGGGAGCAAATTAAAAATAGCCATTTTCAGGGATACAAACGATGTCGTTTCAAAAACTATTCATCGCTTTCTTCCTCATGAATCGTTTCAGTAGTAAAGGCACCAAAACCGTTTCAGTCATGGACCACGTTTCCTAGCTGATATCCCTCGCCCCCACGATGCATGAACTCTTGGCATTCTCTAGCTTTATAAAAGCTAGAGAAAGGTCATGAAGGAGGTGGAGGAGAGAACAAAAAGGAATAGAGGAGAGGACAAAAGGAAGAAAAAAAAAACAGAAGGAAAAAGAGAAAAATATAAAGGAAAACAGAGAGAATCAAAATGCAGAAAACAAGTGAAAAAACCAGAGGAAGGAGGACGGAAAGAAAAAAAACTAGAGACACATAAAAAAAACAAACAAACAAAAAACAGAGACAGAAATAGATAAGGAGAGAAGTTAGCTTTGGCCAGTCAGCACACCTTCGCCATTGTCTTCATCATCAAGCTCCATCACCAGGCAAACACTGAGAAAGACAGGGAGAACAAGAGAAACAAAAAGAAACCAAGCAAAGAAAAGCAAAATCAGAGGAGAAACGCACAAATAACTGAGGTTGAGGGGAAGAAATTAGCTTTGGCCAGTCAGCACACCTATACCATCGTCTTCATCATCAAGCTCCAGCACCAAGTAAGCTACGTTTTTTTCTGAGAAATATAATTACTCTGTCACTGTGCAAAGCATGCGTGAAAAATTCACGCATGCATGCAACACTGGCTTCGGCTAGTGACTAGGCTGGGCCGGCTAAGTTCAAACCAGTTTGTAGGAGCTGAGCTGGACCTAGCCCAACCAAAAAGTAAAAAAGTTGAAGCTAGCCTGGGCCTAGGCCTAGTCGACCCAATTTGATATGGGCTACAAGTGTATTTGGCAAAACTCACCCTTATGTCAATCCTCTTTATTTTATTCTCCTTTTAAAAACATTTATGGTTTTTTCGTTTATTTTTCTACCAATTTTTTTATTAATACTGGTTTGTATTTTTATATTATAAAAATATAAATTCGGTATTAAAATATCTTGTTTTCTATGAAATGTTGCAATATATATATATATATGAAAAAAATACTTTCTTTGCATGCATACAGCCACGTCTCTCAAAAATATAAAAAATTTCATATCGTATTTTCATAGAAACAAAATTAAAATAAAAATGTATTAGCATGTATTTTGAGCTTTAATAACTAGTTTATTAAAGTATGAGAACAGGGCCTATATTTTAAAAATACCAAAAAAATATTTTCTTTTAGTATTTGGGATTACAAACTTATATATGTAAAACGTATTTCTGATATTAAAAAGGGAGTTCTTTTTTATTGACATTATAGCGGTTATGTTTGTAGCCGATAAGATAAAGATCTATTTATTGAAGAGAATTTATCTTCAACCTTAGACATCTCAACAATCAGACAACTAGTTTAATCAGACAATTAAATAATGCAGCTTACCTTAGATAATGCGTATTATGGGTGCTAATATCTTCCCTTTACGCAACTAGTGTCTGTACCCGATTTCTGAGACCACTTAGGGTTTCTAGTGACCAAATACTAGGTGACGACTCTCATTCCCTCTTTCCACTAATAAAGAACAAGAATCTCTTGTCTTGTCCATTTCCCCACACTATATACATATACACTTGGATTATATCAGGAGGACGTTCGTCACGACGCCGCACATGTGTTACAAAGTGACAACTTTACTAGGGACCCTTGTGGATAAGCCTTGTTTTTTTTTTTTATTATCATGTTTTATTATTTGGTTTGTGTGTTTATTGTTAATAAGCATTTTCTTTTTATTATTTGCTTCTACGCTTTAATTTTGTACATATTTGTTCATGCATTATATAGAATTGCCTCATGCATCACATGTTTTAAATTTTCAAGCACACACAAGCTTTTAAGTTAGGTGGGGGATTAACGGTCTACCCTATGACTATGGATCAAGGTTCAGATGCATGAAACACCCAACTCATATCTGAGTGTCTGCTTGGTAATGATGGGTATACGTGTTTTAACATTTCCTTACACTGCCCCATATTGTATTTACAAAGATCATCACTAGGCAGATATGAGACCCTTTTGAGACCAAATATAAAACTTACTCATGCTCATTTAATAAAACTCATCCTTATGTTGTATGTGCTACCTTTATTTTGCATTAAGGCAAGCATTTCTTAAAGCATCTTGAAGTCAAGACTTGCGGGTAACACAATAGTCATCACTCAGGAAATTTTTGTTGTAAAGTTTGGGTAAGAATCAAAATTATTGTTTCATCATGCAAGAATTATGATTATATGTCACCCCTTTGAAAAACGAGCTCATCATATAAAACATGTTCATACATTCATCATGCATGATGCCAGGTTGAAACATAGGTCCCCCACCTAAGGTTTACTACACCTGACTGAGAGAAAAGATGGAAAATGAAGAAAGGGCTTAGATGGAGGCCCATTATCGAAAAGAAATTGAGAACATCAAAGGTAAAGTAGTTAGAGAGATTTGCTTGAACAAGTGCCGAACTTCAAGAATGAAAACGAAACATCTGCACAGCTTCCTATGGAAACACTATCAGTCCACATCCCTCACACATCTCAGAACTTGGGGGCAAACTCAATAATTGGGCATCATTTTGTCCCTTTCGCCCCCATCTATCCGAGTCAAGCTTAGATCATTGTGGATCTAACAGCGAAAGGACCTTCTGACAATAGGTCTACTAATCCCATGAACCATGATAAATGGGTTGCTCTAAAAGAGAGATTGAGAGTAGTTGAAGGAAATAATTTGATTAACCCTGTGATAGCACTTGAAGTTTGTTTGGTTCCAGATATTATGGTGCCGAAGAAGTTTAGAGTGTCGAACTTTGTCAAGTATACCAAACTAGAATGCCCACATACCCCTCTCCGGTCATACTACAACAAGATGACTAAAATGATCCATAATAATAAAATGCTAATATATTTTTTCTAAAATAGTCTCTTTGTATCCGCCTTGAGCTAGTACATAAGACTAGACAATATCTGGATCAAGACATGGAAAGACCTGGTAGACACCTTCTTGAAGTAGTATAAATTCAATCTGGAAACTGCTCATAATAGAACCAGCCTAATGGATATGGAGAAGGAAAACCAAGAGTCTATGAGAGCATATGTGCAAAGATGGCGGGAAAAGGCAACACATGTTTAACCTCCACTAATGGATGAAAAAATGATGATGTTGTTCGCCAACACCTTCCTTCCAATCCCCTTATTATGAGCATTTGATGGGAAGCTCTGCTCAACATTTCCATAAAATTATGAGGATTGCTAAAAGAATTGAACAAGCTATCAAGATGGGAAAAATTAGAGGTCTTACTATGGATTTCAGAACAATAATGAAAGATAAATCTGAATATGGATCTTAAGTGAGAAACCTTAGTTATGTGGTCCAGCCAGGTCTTGTTGTGGCATCAACTGCTTAAATAACTTTGTCAAAGATTGACATACCTCTGCCAAAGATTGACATACCTCTGCCACTCGAGTTTGTTTACCAATATATATTTGGCTCTGGACTTATTGCCCCGACTCTGTCAAATCTCATGCAATCATTGTTTCTTAGATGGTATAATCCAGATAAGAAATGTTAATATCATGGTGAGGCCCTAGGCCATTTGATTGAAAACTGCAAAAAATTCAAGTATCAAGTTTGGAAGCTAGGTAAGCAAGGGACAAATTGAGTTTTTGAAGAATAGCGGTACATACCATATAATCACCTCTATTTTTAACAATGACCAGTAACTTGTAAAATGCTGACAAGGTGTAAACAATATGCAATTATCTAGAGAATGAACATTATATTTTGGTACAATATGCTTTCATATATCAAGAATGCATCACATATATTCAATGAATTGTGTTTTGTTCTTTATCTTATTTTTGTCTTGAAATGAAGAGATGTTTCTTTCAAAGGTTTTTGGCAAAATATTTGATCAAACTCCAACATACGATTAAGGCTAATCAATCCTGAAAAATTACAAATGTTTTGATTGCAAAAATAACTCGATGTTTGTTAAAATGACATGATGGGGTGACCAAGCAAATTTTGAACTCACACATAAAATTGAACCACATATCATGTAGCTAAGTTTTAGCAGTATGCATAATAACATGTAGTGGATTCAATAGTTATGGACTTGCTAATCATGATTTCTTACAAGTCCAAATCATTACACTTGACGATGTCAAAATTTATCGGTTCTAACATATTATGCATGAAATGAGAAAAGACCATCTTTGTTCACTCCTTTCAAAATTCTTGAAATATTTATCCCTTGCAATCCTATTTTGAGCCTTGAAGAATATTTATTTCAAAAAAAAAATCTTAACATAGATCACACCCCATACCAGGGGCAAATGAGAGATTTTTGTTAGAAAAGACAAAGACAATGTTAGAATCATTGGTACATAGAATATTAAAAACAAAAATCCAACGATTAAGAAAGGGCTAAAAGAAAAAAAGGGACGTAGACTGAGGGCATCCAAGAAAACTTTGAGGAAGGTTATGTGAAAGCCAAAAAAGTAGAAATTGTCTGCACTTAAAGGCAAGTGAAGGATAAAAGTAGGAGAATGCCTATCAAGTCTAGGAAGGGCAAAAGAGGTTTCAATTAAGAAAAGACACAACAAACACTAAGAGTCAACATCATAAAAAAATACTAAGCTACAAACATGTCTTTTGGTATCTTTGATAAAGCCTTTGATGTCTTCAAATGATTAGATTGGTTATTCATCAAAGAAAAAGTTGGATTTGCATTACGACCTATGTTAAGAGAATTTTGATATCTGAGGTTAACAAGGTTATATGTCATTTTCTTTACGAAAAACAACAATAGAAAAAGAGTTTATGAATAGTTGATGTTGATTCTAGGTCTTTGAAACTCTCAAACACCTTTTGAGCTTGTGACTTTCCATTTCTTTCATAGCCATGAACCATAGTCTGCATTACTTGCCTTTAAAAGACCTTTTTAATTAAGTGAACGATTTGAATCGATAAATAGCGCTCTCAAAACTTGAAGAGCTTTTTCATAAGGTTCATTCCTTCATAAATTAAGTTACTAGTTATTATGCATGCTGATAAGATAGATGTTTAAAAGAAACAATTTTTTTTTATAAAGCCTCAAGTTTTGACTTGAGCATCCTGATTTTTTTTTAATTCACAAAAGGTCACCTCATCATGTACTATCAAATGATATACCCAAGATTAGATATTAAAATTGACATAATGAACTATAGAAAAAACAATTTTAATCTTACAACGAGTCAATTTATGTTTTCAAAATACAAGTCAATCAAAGGATTACATATATTGAATGGCGTGTGTTGGGTCTTTGACCAAAGAAGCTTGATTTTCAAAAATACTTTCAAAAACTAACATCTCTTTGATTTCATTTCAATAGTCAGACTTGAATAAAAATGATCTTTGAAATGTTGGAGTTGATTCCAGAACAAGAATGATTGTCAAACAAGAAGAATATTGATTGCGTTTATAAAATTTTTGACAGAAATGACATCAATACTTCTTGAAAAGTTTAGCAATCGAGGGCAATACATTGAACCCTAAGAAGGAAAATAAACATTATTCAGATCAGTTAGGGGGCAAAGAAAGAATCAAATGATGAATCAGCAAAATCCATCAAAGATGGCTTAGCATCTAGCAATGACAAATGCTTTTTTATTATATACAGAAGAACAAGCATATTTAGATCAATTGAGAGCAATGTTGTTCAAAGACAGTCTATGATCTAGTGAACTCCAGTAACAATTGAGAGTAACGCTGCACTTGAAATACATCTTCATATCTTTATTTGGGTTTACCTTCTGAAACATGGCTATAACTCCCGACATATGTTATCATACAATTGTATTTGAATGAATGTTAAAAAGACACACACCACCAAGACTGATTGTGGAATAATATACTTTGAAGCTCATTGATTTCAAGGTGCGTGGATAATGAAAAGGAACATCATTGATCATGTCAATGCATTTCTTTTCATAATTTGATTAGACGGGTTGAGAGGAATTCATTTAGAATAATACTGAGCATACAACAATGAACCTTATACTGCAAGCTATGAGATGCATGTCCGAACGACTTGATAGTTCCATGAAGGTTAATGATAACATATACGTGAAAAGTATGTTTCAATTGGAGGCAAGTTGATTGACAATCTAAGACGAGGTCAATACTAGAAAACCTCTTGATGGTTATTGGCAACATGCACACAACCAATCAAAGAACAATTATCGAGAGAATCCAGGAGATGAATGATTTTTTAAGCTCTTTTATAATGAATCAAGCAACACCACACTCGGGTGTATGGTCAAGCTTGATAAACATCGAAAGTAGTAATCATCGCGAACAGCCCAAGATAGGCATTACACTTATATCTGAGTGGAAGGCTAGCACACGAATGAGCTAATGCATCGAGAAAACAAAAAAGACATTGGATAGCAAATAAAAACACCTTATGATGATGGAACATCAAAGAAGGGGGCTTATATTTCAAACTAGATAAGAACGTATGCATGTTATCTAACCTCAAAGCATTGCACAAATGTTTTTTGAATTGTTACAGAAAAAATCCTCGATGAAATTCAGCAATATTGTAATGAATCTAAATGGACAAAGAAAGAATCATTGAGTTGATAATAGTAAAGAATCGTAGTTTTGATCTTGGAACTGGAAGAAAAATGAGAAGAACCCTATCATTAAGAAATTTTCAAAGAAAGAAGAAAGTTTGAACCCTGTCATCAGGAAGAACACATAAAATTTTGGTTCTAGTTAAAGAAGATCGCCAGATGGGATCTCAGGTTGACCGAGCCGCAACAAAGATTTTAGCTTTGGTTAAAGGAAATCATCATATGGGATTTCAAGTTGACTGAGCTACTCACAGACTTTGGTTCTGGTTAAAGCAGATCGCCATATAAGATCCCAAGTTGACCAAGCCACCAACATAGTTTTTAGCTTTGGTTAAAGGGGATCATCAGATAGAATTTTAGGTTGACCGAGCTACATAGACTTTGGTTCTGTTTAAAGGAGAACGCCAGATTGGATCTTAGATTGACCGAGCCGCAACACTGATTTTAGCTTTGGTTAAAGGGAATCACCTGATGGAATTTTAGGTTGACCGAGCTACACATAGACTTTGGTTCTGGTTAAAAGAGATCACCAGATGGGATCTCAGGTTGACCGAGTCGCACACGGATTTTAGTTTTGGTTAAACGAAATCGCCAGATGGGATTTTAGGTTGATCGAGCTACACATGTTTTCTGGTTCTAGTTATATCTTGGAAATGAATATTTAAAATTTCCATAATAAATAAAATATAGATATGGATATTAATTTTGTACGAGGAAGTCATTAACCTAAAAACTAAAACGCGTGGGGTAAACCCTACACAACTGGTATTGTTCACACCCTCACAAAACACTGTGGATAACTCTATTTATTTTTAAAACATTATTGTGGCTCTTAAAGTTTTATTTTGGAAGATTTGATCCTGATTGAAGGCCAATTGATTTGGATTTCTAAGGCAATGATGGAATTGGAAGAATAGAGATCGAAATTAAAAATGCTCCAAATATGGGTGGTGTGCTAGAAGTTTTGGCAAAGAAAACCTTTGGTTATCTAACTTTCAAAATAACAACAGTTATACGATTTTGGTTCCTTAATTTCTTTCGAATTCAATTTTGATGTAAAAATTTATTTTTGTTATTTTTGAGTTCCTGGTTGAGAAAGGAGAGAGAGGGAAGTTGACACTGATTTAAGCCACCAAAACAGCTAATATTTGTGTCAAATGATTCCATTTGATAAGAAAAATTCATATTAGGTGTATTTTTACCTTAAAGTTCATGAAAAAACGAATTTAAACTCGATTTGATTTTTTATTTCGGGTTGATTTTGGTTTTTAGGACAATTTTTTGTTTTTTGAAGCCATGGATAAATTTATCGCGATTCATAAAGTGTTTTAGGTTAAAAATGAATTGAAAAACTGAATTTTTCAAAATAACTTAAACCCTAATTTTTCAGCCACTACAGTGGCTGAAATCTGAAATCTAGGTAAATCAGACAACTCGTCATATAAATTTTTTTTT
>Ga0325400_1004339_pt1 | contig 13121 bp, 8 predicted proteins | sample PopdelMetagenome_2_FD_205662 | JGI IMG/M metagenome (GOLD analysis project Ga0325400, IMG submission 205662) | Populus deltoides microbial communities from Bellville, Georgia, United States - Xylem-PdKOR-R1 | ecosystem: Host-associated > Plants > Phyllosphere > Stem > Wood/Secondary xylem...
GTGGCCTGGAATCATCATCACTTATTTTAAGTATATTTAGCACATGCCTTGCATATGCATTGATAATTTCTTATAAAATGCTAAAATTAATTATAAGAAAATAAATAAAAATACTAGATAAGAATAGGTTTTGAATAAAACCATCTCTCTCTCTCTCTCTCTCTCTCTCTCTATATATATATATATATATATATATATATATATATAACAGTGAGCAAAAAATTTATTCAAGGCTCTACTGTATTTTAACATGGCTATAAGTACTATAATTTTTACAAATTAATTTATTTTAAAGACATCCTTTTTAATATATAAGACAAATATTATAGATATAGATATAAATAAAAAAATTTATCTGCTTTTTGACCTTATAGTTTTTTTGCCTCCAGAGAAGTAGAGATAACATAGGAAAACAATTAAGGATCTCTAATTAAAAAAACAAAAGCTCAATTTAATAGTTTACTGAATTGTAATAAAAAAATTTTTAATATTTAATTATATACGGTAATATAAAATTTAAAATACACGCAAGAGTAAAGATTTTATGATTTTTTTGTTTAGAGGAGTTTTTTAATTTTTTTATATTAATAGCAGTAGTAAAAAAAACAAAAAAATTGTGAATTTTTTCATCCAGAAAAAATACGGGAGTAAATGTTATCAAGATATATGGTCTGTTTGACATTGTGTTTGTAACTGCGTTTCGTTAATTTTTGAATTTTTTTTTTGCTAAAATTGAGTGCGGTTGGTACTTTTTGAATCGTTTTGATGTGCTGATGTCAAAAATAATTTTTAAAAAATAAAAAAAATTATTGGCATGTATTTCAGCACGAAAAGCTATTTGAAAAGCAACCGCAATTACACTGCCAAACACGCTCATAATTTGATAAAACTTGACTGTTTTTTATATTTTAATCATTTTTTGTTAAACTAGTTTTAAACATTTTTTAAGTTCTAGTATTCAAAATAAAATGTCAATAATTGTTTGATATTTTATACGATGAATAAGTAGGTATACAAGAGAAAAATAAAATTAACTCTCTTTTTTTAAACTATATTAATACTCGATTTTTTTTTCTTGCCCTATATTTTATATCGTGACTCGTTATATAAAAAAATAATAATAAAGTTTTTTTTTTTTAGCTTGGTGATTGAGCAGCATAAAATTACTCCATAACCAAACCGAATTCGGAACTGAGAATTCCGATGCAAGCGACTGCCACTAAATTAAATCCATCTATATTTTTTCAACAATAGTTATTTATTAATTAAAATTAAAATAACATCTAAACTGATATTCAAACAACAACAGAAATTCTGAACCAGGGAATTAGGGTTTTGGATCAGAATGTCGACGGGCAGGCCCGAGGACGGTGAATTACAGGTAGTAGCTGCGCCGGAGAAGAAAAACCGGCGCTTCCTCCACTTCCACTCGCGGCAAGAACGGGATCGACGGCGTTGGTGGAGTACACGGCGCCCGTGCTCAAGGAAGAGGAGGAAGACCTAGAGGTGAAGCTTCGAAGAATACTGGAGGACGTGCCAGTTCGAGTTAGCAATACCTCCGGTAGTTCTGCTGGTTCTGGTTCCGGTGATTTTCACCAGGTAATTTATCCTTTTTTTGATTTATAAAATTATTAACCGAAAAGTTTAGTGTTGATTTTTTCAATTTGCAGTTTTTTAAGTGTTTCTTGTTGGTGTTAAAATAGATAGAGTGAATAATAATTGCAATGCAGGATTAAAATTAGGGGATTAGGGGGTTTATTTGAGGGAAACTAGGAGAGATTGATGCTGAATTGATTTGCATTTTTCTAGATGAGTATGTTTTGTAGAAGCTGAATGTGATTTGGAACCTTGATATTAGCATTATCGAGTTAGCAGTTGGTGGCAGGGTTGGTACCGAATGCATCTAGCATGGATTCATGCTAACCTTTTCCACCATGACCATAGCACTGGTTACATCTTGTCACAAAATGGCAGTAGTGATCCGAGTCCAAAGCCTTTCTTCGAGTAATGTATTAAGTGCTTTTTTAAATCTCCTGTTTGAAATGGAGTCTTCTCCTGCCATTTATGGTTTGTTGGCACTTATATAAATTTAGGAAAGCAGAACTACAGAGGCTTAAACAAACAGGGCATCTCTCACAACAATTTATTTGTTGGTGATTTCATGATGTGTTAATGAAAGTGAAAGGGGGTATTAGTCAAGGCATATGATCTAGCATTCTTTAGGATTAAATTGATGAAAGATTAAAGTGAAGAGCCAGGTATTGAGCTGGTGGAAGAATTTCTGCTTCGGTGGTCTACTGTGGAAGTTTATAGAAGATACTATTCACCGTAGTCTTGTGGCCTAGTGCCTCACAGTAAGATGCAACCATCAAATGAAAGAGATTCCATATGCTGACTGTCTATACTTTTTGAGCAAATAGTTAGGCTACTTTTTTGTGTTATGGTATAAACTGACATCCTGAAGTGTGTGCTATGTGCGCACATGGGAAATGTCTAAGGTGTTGGTTCTAGTGAAGAGGGAGCTTGGGTTTCTTCAGAGGATCCACCGCCGCCACAGATCCACCGCCAACTGTGGCGCTTGCTGCTGCTGCTGCTGTTGTGGTGGTCTCATGTATCCGTGTTGCTGCTGCTGTTGGTAACTGTCCATGTTTGGGTCTTTACTTTGCTCTTTGTGGGGTTTTAATTATATCATTGCCTTCCAAGGGATGCAAACAAGGGTTTTGCATCCTGACTAGGTTTGATAGCGAAAAACCATAAAAAAGAAAAGTTTTTCTTCTTCTTTTTTCCCGTTCTTTTCTTTTAGTGAAGTGAAGACAAGGATAAACACAAAAGAACCCGGGGAATAATTACAAATATCAGGTTCTTTTTTTTCACAGAGGAGATTTCTGTGGTTCAGGGGCTTTTATTTGAAGTCATTGATATGAGAATTCAGTTGTTAAAAGTTACTGTTACTAGATGTGATTGTTTCTTCTCAGAAGGGTACTGAGTTTGATAGAGGATCAGTTGTTGCATGCATGGTATGGAAGTTGTATTTGGTATCATTGAAAGAAGAATCATGTTGGTTAAACTTATCAAATAATTCCATGTTGTTTTGTATCTTCCATGTGCTCTATGTTTAACATTTGAATATGTCATTTTGTGCATGTGTGTGTGTGTGGTATGTCTGTGTGAGGATATACATTTGCATATTTGCGACTCAATATTTTGTTCTTATGAATTTTTTTTGGGCTCAACAGTATCGGCAAATGAGATGGAAAGAGCAGGACAGGCTTGCAAGGATGGATGCAGACTACCAGAGAAGAAAGGAAATGGCTGAATTTACTATGAGAAGGGAGGAAAGAATGAAAGCTGCAGAGGAACGCACAGTGAAAAGCGTTTGAAAAGGCGAAGGAAAAAGGGGAAGAAGACGGAACCAAATGGTGGTGGAGAAGAGCACCGGAAAGAAGAATCTTCAGATGATGAAGCAAACTCTGATGATGGCAATTAAACAGAAAAATAACAAGCTTTTTACCCAATTTTTTTAATCCGAAGTTAGATTCAAGCTTGGTTCCTGCCAGAATCTTTAGAGAGCTAGGGAAATGACCTCAACTAGCTTTGAAGTTGTGCTCTGACTTCGTAATTTAATCGAGTCAGATTCCCTTGCATGTCACTCGTGAAGTGCCTCTCCAAAGAGAGATGCAATTAGATTAGGAAAGAGTTAATTTTGATTGAATTCATTTGCCATATTACTTGCTGAAGGACCACCCAAATGGCCTTGTCATGTGAATTGTGTTCTTCAATCAAAATGCCGTGTAAAACATACGAAACGAGTTTCTTCATTGCCAACCAGGTTTGTAAAGCACTGTGTGTTACAATGAGTAGCATGGTGCTGTATTACTTGTTTACGATAATTTTGAATCTGCTATGAAGCCTCTGCAACACAGTGTTGATGCCATAAATCAGCAAGCACCTTTGGGCACTGGCCCTAATGCGCCTGGCTAAAATCAGAGTGGAATTAATTTTTACTCCGTCGTCAGCCATGGAATCCGATACTCAAAACCGAAGTATTTAACTGCTACGGGTAGGTGCTCTTATTGTGGTGGTTGATCTGCACGTCCAAATTCAACCGACCTCTCACCTAATACCACCTCAGGGATAACATTAAACTTTCGTCAAGAGGCTCGCTTGACATAATTTTAAAATAATTAAATTACTTTATTGACTTAATTTTTAGTCATTGACATAATGATGTCTAACATCTTTTAAGTTAAAACTAAAAAAGAAAAGGAGGACCAGTCCATGGGCTGATTCCAAGTTGACCCAGGCCCATTCTACTTTCGTGCTCATTGGACGTTAGTTAAGAGGTAGGAGAATTTGTGCTGGCCACGTCAGTTATTTCTTTTGTATCCTCTCTCGCTCCACTCTCTTTAGTCATCTCATCAAATTAGCCACGTCGACTCCTAAACTTCAATCACAATGGGCGACTCCGTAACTGCTCTTCGCATCTCCGTCCATCAAGCTCTCGGTGGCGGCACAGGTATCCGTATATTTTATACATTATACATGCATTCAAACCATACCTTCGTCGATCATTTTGATTCCAAATAGATTTGCTATATGAACTCGTAATTTAATTTTTGGTGTAGTGGCTGATGTGTTGTTATGGAAGAGATGGTATGCAAGTATTGGTGTTCTAGTGTCAGCGACAACTCTGTGGATCTTATTTGAGAAATCTGGTTACAATTTGTTATCGTTTGTGGCTAACGTCTTGTTCCTTCTTGTTTGTATTCTCTTCTTTTGGGCTAAATCTGCTTCCCTTCTCAATCGGTAATTAATTTATGCCTTTTCTAACTTCTTTTTTTTACTTCTCTCAATTTTATCTGTCTAATTTGTTATTTGTTTTATTGTTATTTGATTTTTTATGTGAAATTGTAACGGATTTCGTAATTTTAGTTATGAATGTTGTTTTTGATCTGTCTTAAATTTTTCGATGGATCATATACATCAAAGATAGATATTTCATAGATATTTTTATTATTATTTTCATGGTATTTACCAGGATTTTCTGTTTTGGGTGAAAAAATCGAAAATGATGTGCATATGTGGTTTTGGATTTTATGAAAACCATGAGTATTAATTAGTAGTTGTGATTTAGGCCATTACCTCCACTTCCAAATTTCGAAATTCCTGAGGAGATTGTTGCCGAGGCAGCTGGTGTGATTCATGTGTACTCCAATTATGCATTGTCGATTGCGCGCCAAATCGTGATTGAGAAGAATTTGAAAGTTTTCCTACAGGTGAGGAGCTTTATGTATCTTTCCGTGCAAGATATAGCTATTTTGTTTTTAAAAAAATCTTTTTTTGCAAGAGGTTGGAATTTATGTGTGATGCACATGTGGTTCTGCAGCTTGTTTCTGGTTTGTGGGTAGCATCTTATATTGGTAGTCTCTGCAACTTCCTCACTCTTGTCTACCTTGGTGAGTTCTTTACTGCTCTCTCTTTTTTCTTAATTAATCCATAATATGAGGGCAATCATTAATTTATTATATTCGACTACATTTGCAGGGGTTCTTCTCATTCTCTCAGTTCCTTTGGTGTATGACAAGTATCAGCACCCCATTGATGAAAAACTATGTTTAGCCAATAAAATAATTCAAGCACAGTATATGAAAATTGATGATGCCATCTTGAAGAAGATTCCACTGCCTTCAAACAAAGAAAAGAAGACTCAGTAGGTAAGTGTCTACCTCTGTCTCTCTCGTTATATAAAGAAAGTTAATCAATTTTGAACTAAAGTTGGAGTTGTTTTATTGGCAAGCATTATGAATCTATATCTAAATAGTTTACATGTTACTGAAATTATGGGCGTGTTTTTTATATGGAGCTAAAGCATGCCGTGGCAGTTATTATGTTGTTTGACATTTTAATCATGTCATTGGTGCAATGTCAATGTCATTATTGTTGCGACCATAATGTTTTCGCTAATATTGTAGAAAGATAAATGACTGATTAGGCAACACGACGAAGGCTCGTGTAGAAAGATAAATGACCATAATGTTTTCGCTGATATTGTACACAAAGGCTCATGTAGAGTATTTGTTACAAAAACTTGATAATTTACCTCTAATAGGTTAGCAGTCTTCATCATAAATGAGCTGCAATTAGGTCCCTTCATGACAAGGGCCTTGGGAGTATGTGGTTTATACGATGAGGATCTATTAGCTTTCTTATAAAATTAACCTTACATTTTTGACACATTGGATACTCTCATTGGAGAGAAGCATACTCATTCTCCTGTCTGAGTTGCATTTCATTTTTGTGTGGATTTGAAATTATGTACTTGGCACTCTTGCTTGAAATTGTCACCATGCTGAAATTAGCCTGTAATTTAACATGTTAAGAAATTAATGGACTGCCTTGGTATTTCTTTCTTTTCTTTTTGTCGTGTTCTTTGGGACTTCCTTGGCATGTCATTTTTCATAAGAAATTGATTTTTCATGAATTGTGCAATGAAGAGGTATATTGGCATGACTGCGGTGAAATTTTCCAATACAGGGGTCTCTTAAGATTCTTGCATTCAGGTATATTATTTATGAGCCCGTTGAACATTTGTATGATTACAGATATTGTTCTCCAAACTTGCGCCCACTGTTGGAAGGTCCCTGGCTTGTATTTTCATCTTATGTTGATTCACAAGCTTTTAAGATTCTTGTAGTGCATATATTCCCTTTCCGATTTATTATTACTTCATTACTTATGTTTTCCAATTTTTCCATCATCCCATTTGGTCACTCATTCTAATTTTTGGCCAGCATCATCATCCATGATCTCCCTGTAAATATGTCTACAGGTACAGCCTCGATAGGCAGATGTCTTAAATTGTCATAGTATGATCAATGTCTTAAGTTACCCTTTCTTCAGCACATGCTAACCTTCATCTTGGTCATTCATTTGTAACTTTTATTTGATCAATGGATATCCGTATATTCCTTTCAATGTCAGAATTAAAACCATTTTGGCAACTCAATTCATACTGGATCCGGTCACTGATGTCTATTCTGTTCTCTATCTCTCTGGTTTTTGTTCTTTGAACAATTATGATAAAACTCTCTTTGGATACAGGATTTCAAGTTGCTCGACAGAAAGTGACTCGTGGCTTAGAGATGGATTTCAGCATATGAAGCTGTTGAGGGTTTTGTTTTTCCTTTTTGGTTGGGATGCTGTCAATATTAGCAAAAATTAGCTACTCATGGTAGCTCTTTAGGAGCAGAACTGACCTTAATACCTTCTATGAAGAACATTAGATTTTTCATTATTTTTTCTCTGCAAGGAGGTCATTGTATCCCTCTGGATCTGCAATTTTGTCAGTCCTTGCTGCTGTTTTTATTTTATACTATTTCATTCCCACTGGATGATGTTCACCGATGGCGGAGGAAACTAGCTTTGATTAATGAAAGTTTATCTTTTAACTTTTTTTTGAAGAGTTAAAAAGCTTCTTGGTATGTGTTATTGATTGCCACTGGATGTATTGCCGTGACATTGTATTTGTTTTTGTCGCATAAAAGAATTTTATGTTATTGCTGTGCAAATCGCTCTTTCTTTATCTTGAACTTTTTGCAACAAGTTGAAGAGCTGATTTCTTACCTGAGAGACTGTAATTAAAGATTTGGCTTGTCATTTTACTGCGTTGCTTTGTGTTTTGATCTTTCCGACTTCGAACACAACTTTCTTGTTGCTTGGACAACAGTTTTCGTTTCATTCAATCTGCATTTTGAAGTTTCAGCTTTGAAATACTTTACTATTGCAAGTATCGTCGTGCAGATCATCCAACGTTCATTCGTCTTCGTATTTCTATTGTGGTTAAACTGAAGTATGGCAGCCCAGGCAAGTCCAAATTTCAAGAAATAGCAGTGCCAAAACATTAGAGAGTAAAATTCTCACTGTTATTTAGCAACTGTACCGTATAAACAGGTGTTAGCCTCCTTTGTAACTCTGATTCTGGTGGATATTATTATACTCAAATCATAGAAAGCATTGATCCATACCCTGAGATCAAGTGCTCGAGGCTTTGGAATCAATTAAATTTCATTGACGGTAGGGTACAAAATATCACTTTTAGAAATGCACACATTTTGGAGTAAATATTATGCAGGAATTTTTAACATCACAATCTCCAACTGTGGCTACAAAAACACGCCCGTGACACTGGCTGGACAAGAAACGGTACAACTTATGCCACCTTAAAGACTGGAAGACTTTCTGACGGTGGTAGTGTTACTGAGCGCAAGAGTTCCAAGGAGAATACGAGCCCCAGGAAGTGAGAAAGGATGGTGTTTGCTGACGCCTGCATATGAGACAGAGAATGGTGAGCATAGACAAAACTCAAATAACTGGGACCAAACTGCTTGTTGCTTGTCCTTAATTTAGCTGAGAAATTAACAGGATGTTGGGTTAATAGAATATCGCAAATAGTTTGACAGGAAAAAAGAAATTTTTACTTGCTAGTGTGTACAGGCACATATTAGAACTATCATTTAAATTGTTACCAATTCATTTTTTTAATGACATGTGCATTAAAAACAGATAAAGCCATGGTGGCCTCTATAATAAGATAAACCGAGATTTCCATATGCAACTCCACTCATGAGCTTGTAGTTAGTAGAACTTTAATATCTGAAAGTAGGAATTGGATCTGAACAAGTACCTGCACCAAAAACACATCCAACGCAAGAACTGGACTGTAACCAGGAGTCATTTGCTGGTAATAAGGATTTGCAGAGGAAGTTAGAGCCTTTGCAACCAACAATCCCACTGTGGCTTGCATGCCAAGAATGGCTGCTCCCATTCCCAACAGGTTCAGTACTATACCATTTTTCAAGCTTTTCACAACATCAGCACGAGGAGGTGCCTAAAACCACAAACAATTAAGGAAAACTAAGCATAGAACAAATATTATAGAATAAGGCATACAAAATATATCTGATTGAGTAGCGGGTGAACATTGGCCTTCGAGAAACAGAATGTGTCGAATTCTGGCACCATATCCTGACCACATCATCCTTTTGAGGTTCTCCTAGCCAGGATCCACGTTTAGCATGGCTTCCCTACTCTTGTTTTTGTTTCTTTTAATGGGCATGAACAGTTGTGCGAATGAAGAAGTAAACAATACTAAACATTATCAATTTACTAGTGTCATGATCTTCCTGCATTCAAGAATCCCATCTCACGGTATGGAGAGTCCATCTTACTTATATTATCCAATGACTCACATCAATAAAGACAAAAATCACGTGGATAGATGGGAAGTACAGAAAAATGAAAATGCCAAGTCAGACTGCATCAAAATGCCACACAATATGCTCTCCTTATAAAATAAACCTCCCTGGTCATATGCATTCAAGAAGGAAACAGTATGCAGCATCAATTCAAGATGTAAAGCATGTAAAGGATCTGAATTCTCTAATTGCTCCGCTGCCATCCTTTCCCTTTTAGAGACAAGATATTGGGGAAAACATTTGTTGAATTTGAATGCCCATTTACACAAAATCCCATGCCTCGGCACTGTGAAACCATTTAAGTTCTCTTACTTCAAGAGCGGACTTCCCATTAGATTGCTGCAAATGAAATTAGAAGACAATCTCACCATTTCCCTAAAGCTCCTTTCCTTGAATAGGCCATATTACCAATTAAGACTTTGGCATGCATAAACAATAAGATCACTATGTAAACCATTCAATTCCATTGTGCATAAATTGTACTAACTGCAACTAGCATAAAACAAAGTAGTTTTGGCCAAGTTTAACGAGCATGATAAAATTCTTATATTGACCACAATTATCCATGTCAATCAATCAATTAACTGATCGGGCAATCCTAGGATAAATTTTAGCAAGAACTCTACATATCAAAACTTAGTGTCTCAAAGCTGGTTCCCTTTCTTTGCTCTAACATAGTGTGACAGGTAATTACCATTGTCGCTTATTTGAGAACTTTAATTTCCACTTCTCTTTCTTTAGTGGGATTAAAAATTTATAATCGCCTGCTCTTAACACCTAATTTTCCATAAAGTAAACAGCATCCAAGTTGCTCTCTAACTCAATCCATAAAAGACTTTGACATAAGACCTCATTCAGCATCCAAAAGACAAGGGCTGAATGAGTAACCTGTCCTTTCCAATGACTGAGCTCAATATCCTTGGAAACAACCATTATTTAAGGATGATCAGAATAACATTGTTTATGACTACAAATAACACAGTAAAAAACACTGTCCGCACCAGCTTATAAAAATTATAAAACATTATATACACCTACCTTGGAAGGATCATTAGCAGTTTTTCGCAGCTTCTCAGAAAGCCGAATGTACCCAAATGACCAGAACACAGAAATGAATGCAGCTGCAATCCCACCAAGAGTAGCATAAAAAGTAGGAGGCGATGGGATCTTCCCAGTGACAACAACAGAAAACGAAAGAATCACAGCTGCCACTGTAGCACATATCAGCTGCCCCCAGAATCCTAGATTACCCAGCCGCTTAAAATACCTTGATGTATTCTCTAATCTCTTTGCCACCTACACATGCACAATAATAACAATCTCACTCTGTTCTCACATTTCACAAAACAACAATTCCCAAATTTACTTAATAACCAAACATAAAAATTAGCAAACTAGAATGACATTTAGAAACCCATTTTAAAGCAGCCTCTCTTTTCTGAACTCGAGTCTCACGATCAGAAACTTGCGTTTTGCATCAATTTCTCTTCATTTCCCTTGTTTTCTTAGTAGCCAAACAGAAAAATTACCATACAAAGGTCAAGACAAAACCGACATTTAAAAATTAAAATCCCATATAAAAATCAGCTCTCTTTTCTTCTACACGCAGATGGGTTTCCAAAACAACCCATTTAAAGCTTCCCTAATTAAGCAAAGAGAAATCAGAGCTTAAAACAAAAATAACTTTTGAAAAAATACCCATGTAAAAGATAGCTCTTTTTTCTTTTACTACGCAAATGGGTTGCCAAATAATGCAGATGTAATCACATGACAAATCCAGATAGTAAATTAGAACTTCAAAGTCAAGAATAACTTCAATTAGAAAATTTCAAGCTAAGAATTTAGAGAGGGTTTTTACCTGAGCGAGTTTTGCCCTTTCTGCCTCGTCGTTTTGGGAATTGAAAGCAGGAGCAGTTGCATTGGAAGCGTTTGTTTGGGTAGATAAAAGTTTTGATGTTTTGTTCTTGAGAGGATCATAACTAGATGATGAGCTACTGTAAGAGAATAATGGTAGAGGTTGTGTGGATTTGTGAGAGGTTGAGAGAGTATTCGGAGGAGAGGGGAGTGCTCGGTGACTTAGGCGGTGTACTAGAGGAGGGGTTGGTCCCGCCGCCGCGGAATACGCCGTGCCAGAGCGAACTGCCGGCAGGAGTAGCGTTTGCATTTTATTGTTAATGTTTTTTTTTAAAGAAAGTGAGGGAGATAGACGAGTTCGAGAAAGTTCTACTTTGCTTGAGACTTGTATATAAAAATCTATTTTTTGGATATAAAGTATAAACAGCATGTCGTTTAATAAGCGTTGTGTTTAGAAGCTTGTCTTGTGAATGTGCCGTACATGATTGTAACAAACAGTGTGGGATTGCTGGCAAAAAAAAAAAAAAGATTTTCTTAAAAATAAATTATAAAAAAAATCAATGTAGATAAAAAAAAATAATAATAATTTATAGTAGTAGATAAATAAGAAGTTGGCGATTTTTAATATTTAATTTATTTTTTATTTTTTTTTTTCTAAAATGTTTTGAACACATCCTATGATTTTAATGTTATGCGTCATCAATTTAACCGGTATTGCATGTTAAGGGATTTAAATGTTAGTGTAATACATAGTGTATGATGCAGAAGGATTTTTAGGAAAAAAATGATACGTTTTCTTGTTTAGTTTAGGAAATGATTGATAATTTTATTTTTTTATTTTAATTTGAAATTATTCAACATATGAATTTATTTTTTTTAGTTTATATACAAGAATAACATGAATATGATTGTTTGTGTTTCAGCATTCTATTCTAAGAAAAAAAAAATACAATATTAAAATTTTAAATTAAATTTTTAATATAGTGATCCTATTCAACATAAGTTTGTGTTACTTGTGTTTGCTGTGCATTTTGTTTGTTTTCATTTGTATTAGTTAGTATTGAAATCCAATGATTTCGAGTGGTTAATTATTGAATAATTATGATTAAAAAAGGTTATGGAATAAAACGTGCTTGTGTAAAGAAAAGTTAATAGTTTTATCTCCTCAAAAAGATATTTAAAAAATAATAATAAAAAACATTCAGAGATAAATTATAGAATTAACATGTTAATTGACTACAGCAAGGAGTTAAAAGAGACAAAAAAAATAATAATTGAAGAGGCTTGGATAGCTTTGAAAATTCATTTCAAATGCATAAACAGATGAAATAATCTATTAATTGAGATAAATATAATATTAAAATTGGATTTATTTTTATATAATTATAATTTTTTTATAGGATTGAATTAGTTTATAATATTTATTTTGATTTGATCATTATATTAATCACGATATAAACAATGACACTAATAGAAGTAATGTGTTCTCGTTAACAAGTTAAATGTTTAATGTAAAGAGAATATGAAAAATACCTGATAAATTTTTTTTATTGATTTAAATTATGTAAATAGTTTTGATTATAAATTTACTATATCACAAATATATATTTGCTCAAGAGTTACATGTACAGAATCTCGCCATGGTCCTCCCGGGGATGGACAGTCTCGTAGTCAAGAGGGGTCAGTTGGGCTTAATAGTCAAACACAGAAACAAGCCCAAACTATTTTGACATAACTCGAGACTTGCAGCTGGACCCTAAGCAGTTTGTTTAGCCTAAGATCCACTCTTTTCCCCTGCGCGTCGCATTTATTTCCACCTGCAAGCATTCCCAGGCGTCAACAACATTTAACGACAACAGTAACTGCGGTATTACCGCACCCTTCCTTGTAATGATGTACTGCTCTATATCAGTATCGTTATCCTCCTTTCCCAGAAGATCCAACTCTGATTCTTGAAGCAGATAAAGAAAAACGAAGGCACTGGTCATCTGGAAATGGAAGAAGTGGCCCAAT
>Ga0325400_1004340_pt1 | contig 13119 bp, 10 predicted proteins | sample PopdelMetagenome_2_FD_205662 | JGI IMG/M metagenome (GOLD analysis project Ga0325400, IMG submission 205662) | Populus deltoides microbial communities from Bellville, Georgia, United States - Xylem-PdKOR-R1 | ecosystem: Host-associated > Plants > Phyllosphere > Stem > Wood/Secondary xylem...
ATCGCCATGTGGTCGGTGAAGACGCGACCAAAGCCCGGGTCTACCAGCCGCGCGGCGCGCTCGTTGGCGGGGACGGGCGACGGATGCGGCTCGAACGCGAAGTTCACGGAAATCAGCTCCCAGGGACCAGGGTCGGCGATGGCCGGGCGTCGCGACAAGAGATCGCATTGCCGGGTTGCGGTGGCCTAGGGCCGATGGCAAAGCCGGTCAACATGGCTGCCTCAACCCAATCCGCCTCGCCGCTTTTCCTGCGCGAGACCGAGATCCGCCGCGGGATCGAGCTGCTCTATTTCGGCAACAGCCACATCACGCGCTCGATCGATCGCGGGCTCGCCAAGCAGGGCCTCGGCCGCGCGCATCACCGCGCGCTCTATTTCATCGCGCGCAAGCCCGACATGCCGGTGAGCGAGCTGCTGGCGCTGCTCGCGATCACCAAACAGTCGCTCGGGCGCGTCCTCAACGAGCTGATCGAGCGCAACATGGTCGAGACCCGCCCGGGCGAGCGCGACCGTCGCCAGCGGCTGCTGCGGCTCACCGCGGAGGGCACCGCGCTCGAGAGCGAGCTGTACGACTCGCTGCGCGAGAAACTGTCGGCGGCCTATTCGCGCGCTGGCCAGGGCGCGGTGACCGGCTTCTGGGCGGTGCTCGAGGGGCTGATCCCGCCCGAGGAGATGGGGCGGGTCGAGGCGCTGCGCGGCTGAAGCGGATCGCGATGGGGCGCGGCGCGTCCGCTGCGCCGCGCCCGGAGTGCCGTGTCCCCGCTTGGTCGAACCGGGCTCGGTCGGCGAGTCGCCGTTCCACATACACGTCGGCGATAGAGTGTGCGGCGCGGTGGATCCCGGACCAAGTCCGGGATGACGGATGTGAGGAAGGTACGCCGGCAACAGTGCAACGCTACGCGCGCCGAAAGTCTTCTCTCACACGGCCCCGTCTCTCACCCCGCCCCGTATAGCCGCAGGGCGTCGGCCTTGAACGAGGCGCCGCTATCGTTGCGCGAGTAGAACATATGCCCGCCCGGGTAGACGCGTAGCTGCACCCGCTCGGCCGCGCCGAAGGCCGGCATCTGGTCGACGATCAGCCGCGACGCGAAGAACGGGCAGGACAGATCGTCCCAGCCGTGCACGATCATCACCTTCATCTTGGGATCGTTGGCGATCGCCTTGCGCAGGTCGGTCACCGGCGTGTCCGCCGGCTTGCCCCGGTCCCATGCCTCGTTCACCTTGTACGACAGCGCGTTGTAGCGCGCGTCTGTCTTCCAGCCGACCTCGCGCGTAACGAAATCGACCATCGCGCTGGTGGTCGGCGCGATCAGCGCGTCGAGGATTGGGTCGTTCGACTGCTGCTGCGCCGACCAGGGGAAGGGATCGAAGGCGGTGACGTTGGAATCGTAGACGCTGCCGATCGTCCCCTCGGCGCGATGAACCTCGCGCAGATAGGTGCGGCTATCGACCCGCCCGCCGAGCTTCTGCACCAGCGCCGGGTCGAGCCCGGTGAGCTGGGTGACTCGGCCGACGACCCGCCCGGTCGCCTCCGGGTCGGAGCGGCCACGCAGCAGGTCGCGCGCGAAGTCGCCGCGGGTATAGGCCTCGACCTCGGCCATCGCGGCGGGGGTCAGCTTGCCCTCGCGCTCGAGGTTCGCCGCCGCCATCGAGGGCAGGTCGATCATCCACGGCAGCGGCGACAGCGCGGTGGCGTCGTCGCCCGAGGCGGGATCGAGGTACGGCGAGACCATGATCAGGCCGTTGATCCCGACGCCGATCTGCGACTGCAGCTCATAGGCGATGCGCGGCGCGCGATAGCCGCCGTAGCTCTCGCCCATGACATATTTGGGCGAGCGCAGCCGCTCCTCCTTTACCAGCCAGTCATACACGACCTTGGAGAGGTACCGGATATCGGGATCGTTGGCGTAGAAGGCCTTCTTGGTCGCGTCGGCGTCGACCAGGCTGCGGCTGAAGCCGGTGCCGATCGGATCGATGAAGACCAGGTCGGTGAAGTCGAGCCAGCTGTTGGGATTGTCGCGCGCGACCGGCGCTTCGGACGGTGAGTCGCCCTGCGCCCCGAACTGGACCCGCTTGGGCCCGACCGCGCCCATGTTGAGGTACACCGAGGCGGCCCCCGGACCGCCGTTGAAGGCGAACGTCACCGGCCGCGACGGATCGCGCCCCGGCACGACATAAGCGGTGTAGACGACCTGGCCGATCTCCTTGCCGCTGTCGTCGCGCACCGCGATCGAGCCGACCGTCGCCTTGTAGCTGATCGCACGGCCGTTGATCCGCGCGCTCTGCGTGATCGTCTTGTCGGCCGGGAGCGGCGGCAGCTTGAGCGCCTCCTCCTCCTTCTTGCTCTCGACCTTCGTGATGGTCTTGTCGGTCTTGTCGGACTGGGCGTGGGTGAGGCCGCTGGTGCCGAAGAGCAAGGTGGCGAGCAGCAGGCGGAACGGTCTGGCCAAGATGTACGATCCCTGTGTGGCCGCGATTGCGCCGCGGCTCATGTCGCTGACGGTGTAGTCCCCCACGCGCGGCTGGCAAGCCGCGCGAGAGCCGAGGTGGCGCGTCGCGGCGCCGAGAGCAAGGCCACTCTCCTCACTATATGTCGGCGCTATGCGTTTGGCCCCTTTCGACCTGGCATTCCTATGCCGGGTCCGCCAGATCGTGCCGGTGCGCAGGCCTCCGAAGCAACCGCGTCGGGCGGCAAGGTCTCCCTGCCCTCCGACCGTCGCGCCGCGACGATCCTGCTCCCGCTCCCGCGCATTCTGGTCTATCTCAACGCGATGAACGAGGTCGCGCCGTCGTCATCCCTCCCGGCGCGCGGCGCCGGCGCGCCTATGGGAGGCGGCTGATGGCGCCGGGCAGCGATCGCCCTGATCCGGACGCGCTGCTGCGCGCCGCCGCGCAGGAGGGCCGCGGCCGGCTGAAGATCTTCCTCGGCGCCGCGCCCGGGGTCGGCAAGACCTATGAGATGCTGTCCGAAGGTGCGGCGCGGCGGCGTGACGGCGTCGACGTCGTCGTCGCCGTGGTCGAGACCCACGGGCGCGTCGAGACCGAGGCGCTGGTGCGCGGCCAGGAGGTCGTGCCGCGCCGCGCCATCGCCTATGAGGGGCGCACGCTGCACGAGATGGACCTGGACGCGGTGCTCGCGCGCGCGCCTCGCCTCGCGCTGGTCGATGAGCTGGCGCACAGCAACGCGCCCGGCAGTCGCCACCCCAAACGCTATCAGGACGTGGAGGAGCTGCTCGCCGCCGGGATCGACGTGTACAGCACCGTCAACATCCAGCACGTCGAGAGCCTCAACGACGTCGTCGCCAGCTTCACCCGCGTTCGAGTGCGCGAGACCGTGCCAGACCGCATCCTGGAGGCGGCCGAGATCGAGGTGGTCGATATTCCGCCCGACGAGCTGATCGAGCGGCTGAAGGCGGGCAAGGTCTACCTGCCCCAGGAGGCGACGCGCGCGCTGTCGCATTTCTTCTCCAAGTCGAACCTGTCGGCGCTGCGCGAGCTGGCGCTGCGCCGCGCCGCACAGGCGGTAGACGCGCAGATGCTCGACGACGTGCGCGCGCTCGGGCTCGGCGGCACCTGGGCGGGCGGGGAGCGGATCGTCGTGGCGATCAACGAACTGCCCGGCGCCGACGGGCTGGTGCGCGCCGCCAAGCGCGTCGCCGACGGGCTGCGCGGGCCGTGGACCGCTCTGTTCATCGAGACGCCGCGCGCCGCCGGCTTCACCCCGGCACAGCACCAGCGGCTCGCCGCGACGATGACGCTCGCGACGCAGCTGGGCGCGGCGGTGGCCACGGTACCCGCGCCCGACGTCGTCGACGGTATCCAGCGCTTCCTCGCCGACGCGCGCGCGACCCAACTGGTGATGGGCAAGTCGCAGCGCTCGCGCTGGTTCGAGCTGCGCCACGGTTCGGTGGTCGATCGGCTGATCCGCGACACGCCCGGTGTCACCGTCCACGTCCTCCCCGTCCCCGCCGCCGCCGGGCGGGAGCCGTGGACGCGCGCCGCACCGACCCCGGGGACCACCGCGGGTTATGCGAGCGCCGCGGCGATGGTCGCGGGCGTCACCGCGGCGGGCAGCGCGCTGGTGCACGTCATCGACCTCGGCAACATCGCGCTGCTCTACCTCCTGCCGGTGATGGCGGCGGCGAGCCTGTTCGGCCTGCGCTGCGGATTGTTCGCCGGCGTGGCCTCGACGCTGGCCTATAATTTCTTCTTCCTCCCGCCGGTCGGCACGCTGAGCATCAGCAACCCCGAGAACGTGATCTCGGCGATCGTGCTGCTCGGCGTCGCTGTGGCGACCAGCCATCTCGCGGCGCGGGTGCGCGCGCAGGCCGATCTCGCCGCGGCGAGCGCGCGCACCAACGCCACACTGGCGGGCTTCCTGCGCGAGATCAGCGGCGTGACCGACCGGGATCGCGCCGCGCAGATGATCTGCGACGACGTGCGCCGACTGCTCGACGTCCAGGTGGTGCTGCTCACCCGCTCGCCCGCGGCGGGGCTCGACATCCTCGCGGCGAGCGATCCCGGCTACCGGCTGGAGACGATGGACAGCGCCGCGGCAGGCTGGGCGTTCGACACCGGCGCCACCGCGGGCAAGGGCTCGGGCACGCTGGCGGCGTCGGAATGGCTGTTCGTGCCGCTCAAGGCGGGCGAGCGGGTGCTGGCGGTGCTCGGCGTCGCGCGCGCCGCCGGCGGTGACCCGGTCCGCGCCGATCAGCTGCCGCTGCTCGCCAGCCTGGTCGATCAGGCCGCGCTGGTGCTCGAGCGGCTGCGGCTCGCCACCGAGATGCGCGACGTCGAGGAGGTGCGCACGCGCGACCGGCTGCGCGCGGCGCTGCTCTCCTCGGTCAGCCACGACCTGCGCACCCCGCTCACCGCGGTGATGGCCGCCGCGGCGCAACTTCACCACGGTGCCACGCCCGAGCTGATCGGCACGATCGAGAGCGAGGCGGAGCGACTCAACCGCTTCGTCGCCAACCTGCTCGACATGGCGCGGGTCGAGGCGGGCGCGCTGCGGCTGCGGGTCGACGCGGTCGACCTCAGCGACGCGGTGACCGGCGCGGCACACGACGCGCGCCGCGCGCTGGAGGGCCATGCCGTTCGGCTCGACGTGCCGCCCGACCTGCCCTTGGTGCGCGCCGACCCGCAGCTGCTCCATCACTGCTTGCTCAACCTGCTCGACAACGCCGGCCGCTATGGTGACCCGGGCAGCGCGGTGGTGATCGAGGGACGTCACCGCTTCGGCGAGCTGCGCCTCGCCGTGCTCGACGAGGGGCCGGGGCTGCCCGCCGGGAGCGAGGTCGAGGTGTTCGAGACGTTTCGCCGGCTGGAAGGCTCGGATCGTGCCACGGGGGGCACTGGGCTGGGCCTCGCGATCGTCAAGGCATTCGCCGAGGCGATGGGGATGACCGTCACCGCCGCCAACCGCGAGGACGCGTGCGGCGCCGTCTTCGCTTTGGTCTTCCCGCCCGCGCTGATCGTGCGTCCCTCGACCGGCGAGGCGGCGTGATGGCGCGCGTGCTGGTGATCGACGACGAGCCCGCGATCCGGCGGCTGCTGCGCAACACGCTGACCCGCGCCGGTTATGACGTGGTCGAGGCGGGCAACGCGCGTGACGCCTTGCAGCAGCGCGCGACGACGCACCCCGACGCGATGCTGCTCGACCTCGGCCTTCCCGATTGCGACGGGCTGAGCCTGATCCCGCTGCTGCGTGACCACAGCGACGCGGTGGTGCTGGTCGTCTCGGCGCGCGACGCGGTGGAGGAGAAGGTGAGCGCGCTCGATCTCGGCGCGGACGACTACGTCACCAAACCGTTCGACAGCGAGGAGCTGCTCGCCCGTCTCCGCGTCGCGTTGCGCCACCGTGCTGCCGGTGCGGCCGCACCGCGCGAGATCCGCCGCGGCGACCTCGCCATCGATCTCGACCGCCGCGAGGTACGGCGCGGCGGCGCCGAGGTGCATCTCACCCGCAAGGAATATGACGTGCTCGCCGAGCTGGCGCGTCACCTTGGCAAGGTCGTCACCCACCAGCGCGTGCTCGCCGCTGCCTGGGGCGGCGACGAGGAGGCGCGGATCGAATATTTGCGCATCGTCATCCGCAACCTGCGGCAGAAGCTGGAGGCGCCGGCCGAGGTGGGCAGCGTGATCGCCAACGAGCTCGGCGTGGGCTATCGCCTGCGCGGGGATGGCTGAACGGCTATTCCTGAGCTTTATCAAAAGCTTTCGATCAAGAAGCCAAGCATCCTTTTCTAACCTGCTTCGTATCTGAGGTCGGCGGTCGGAACGACGGGCGCCCGGCGCCCCGCTGATCATCGGGGCAGGAGAGAGATCTATGCCCGGGAGTGAGCATCTCATCGATGCCCTGGAGGCGCGCGTCGAGCGTCGTCACCAGCGGCGCGACTTCTTCAAGACCGCGATCGCTGGTGTCGCGATGGGCACCGCCGGGCTCGCGCTCGCCGGCCGCGCCGAGGCACAGTCCGCGCCGAGCGACACCGATATCCTCAACTTCGCGCTCAATCTCGAGTATCTCGAGGCGCAGTTCTACAGCTACGCCTATAGTGGCGAAGGCCTGCCCGCGGCGCAGCTGACCGGCACGCAGACGCAGGGCGCGGTGACCGGTGCGCGCAAGGCCAATCTGACCGACCGCGCGGTGATCCAATATGCGCGCGAGATCGCGGCCGACGAGGTGGCGCACGTCGCCTCGCTGCGCCAGGCGCTGACCTCGGCAGCGGTGGCCCAGCCGGCGATCGACCTGTCGGCGACGATCTTCACCGCCGCCGCCGTCGCCGCCGGGGTCGATCTCAGCGCCAGCGGCGGCGTCTTCGACCCTTATGCCAATGACGACAACTTCCTGATCGCCGCCTATATCTTCGAGGACGTCGGCGTCACCGCCTACAAGGGCGGGTCGCCGCTGCTCAGCAACCCCGATATCGTCGACGCCGCCGCCGGCATCCTCGCCGCCGAGGCGTTCCACGCCGGCATCATCCGCGGCGCACTCTATCGCCGCGGCGTCGACGTGCCGGCCGTCTGGACCATCACCGAGCAGATCTCGGGCGCGCGCGACCTGCTCGACGGCACCGCCGTCTCGGCTGGTCCGCCGCAGCGCGTCGCCGACGACGACCAGGGCGTCACGCCGGTGCAGAACCAGTTCGGCCTCGCCGCCAACATCGTGCCGACGGACGAGAACGGCATCGTGTTCAGCCGCACTGCCGAGCAGGTCCACAACATCGCCTATCTGACGCGCCAGGCCGCCACGTCGGGCGGCTTCTTTCCCAACGGCACCAACAACCCCAACGCGGCGCTGCGGCGCTCCGGCGCGAACTGAGGAGGCGGCGATGAGCGACCAGACCGAGTTTCTCGACCTCATGGAGCGCGCCGAGCATCAGCGTCGTGCGCGCCGCAACTTCATCCGGCTGTGCGGCGGCGCGGCGGCGATGACCGGCGGCCTCGCGCTGCTGTCGGGCTGTAACGACGATGATGACGGCGAACCCGCACCCACCGTCTCACCCACGCCGACGCCGACCGTGAGCGACGCCGATGTGCTCAATTTCGCGCTCCAGCTGGAGTATCTCGAGGGCAATTATTATTCGTACGCGGTCTCGGGCCAGGGCATCGCAGCAAACCTGCAGACCGGCGCCGGCGCGCAGGGTGCGGTGGTGACGGGCAGCGGCGACGGGGCCGCGCGCGCGGTGACCTTCACCGACCCCGTCGTGCAGCAATATGCGCGCGAGATCGCCTTCGACGAGCTCGGCCATATCGGCTTCCTGCGCGCCAATCTCGGCAGCGCCGCGGTGGCGCAGCCGGCGATCAACCTGTCGGGCAGCGCGAGCGTGACGATCGCGGGCGCGACCGCAGTCGGCGCCTTCACTGCCGCCGCGCGCGCCGCCGGCGTGATCGGCGCGACCGACATCTTCGACCCGTTTCTCAACGACGAGAACTTCCTGATCGGCTCCTACCTGCTCACCGACGTCGGCGTGACGGCCTACCGCGGCGCGGCACGGCTGATCAGCAACAAGACCTTCTTGGAAGCATCGGCGGGAATCCTCGCGACCGAATGCTATCACGACGGCGTGATCCGCTCCGAACTGTGGCGCCGCGGCCTGACGGTGCCGAGCATCTATACCCGTATCACGCAGATCTCGAACACGCGCGACGGGCTCGACGGCTCCACCGAGAATGACCAAGACATCGGTGACGCCACCACCGCCAACCTCGTGCCGACCAACGACGGCGGGCTGGTGCTCGGCCGCAACGCCGCGCAGGTGCTGAACGTCGTCTACCAGAACAAGGCGGCGGTCTCGTCGGGCGGCTTCTTCCCCGCCGGACTGAACGGCACGATCAAGACCAGTCAGGCCAACGCCTGACATGCCCGCTCACCGCACTCTCGCGAGCGAGGGTGCGGTGAGCGGCGAGGCGCTCAATCAGGCCGGCCAGAGTCCACTCGGCCAGGGCTCGAGGTCGTAGCGCTCCTCGATCGACCAGGCCTCGTCGGAGAGGCGCTCGCCACGCATCCAGTGGCGATCCTGGTCGTCGCCGGGTGGCAGGTCTCGCGCGAGCGCTTTCTCGCGCTCCTCCTCGGCGTGTAGCGCCCTCACCTTCTGCTCGGCAGCTTCGCGATTGGTCATGTTGACACTCCTCGGCAGAGGCAGAACGAACCATGCACGATTTCCGCCGCGCCGAATCGCCCTGATCTCTGTCAGTCGGTGCGCGCGGATCGATGAGGCGACGCGAAGGCTAGGAGGTTGCGCGCGGACGCGTTACCAACGGCGCGGATGCGAACCGCATTGCGATCGGGAGTATCGAAGAGGATGCGAGCTATGAAGGGTATCGTGCTGGGCGTCGGGCTGTCGCTCGCCTCGTCCGCGGTGATGGCGCAGGGGCAGCAAGGTGATCCCAAGGCGACCGAGCAATGGTCGCCCGCGGTGCCGGTGGTGACGCCGGGCGCCTTCGCCGGCTGGACCGCGCCCGCCGACGCGGTGGTGCTGTTCGACGGCAAGGGGCTGGACCGCTGGGCTTCGGTGAAGACCGGCGGCGCCGCCGGCTGGACCGTCGCCGACGGCGCGGTGACGGTGAAGAAGGGCACCGGCAACATCCAGACCAAGCAGTCGTTCGGCAGCTACCAGCTGCATCTGGAGTATCGCATTCCCGCCAACATCACGGGTGAGGGCCAGGCGCGCGGCAACAGCGGGCTGTTCCTCGCCTCCACCGGGCCGGGCGACGACGGCTACGAGTTCCAGATCATGGACAGCTACAACAACCCGACCTACGTCAACGGGCAGCTCGGCGCTATCTACAAGCAGACGCCGCCGCTCGCCAATCCGGCGCGCCGGCCGGGCGAGTGGCAGACGATCGACGTCACGTGGGAGGCGCCGCGCTTCGGCGCCGACGGCGCGGTGACCCGGCCCGCCTTCGTGACCGGCTATGTCAACGGCGTGCTGGTGCAGGATCATACCGAGGTGCGCGGCGGCACGGTCTACATCGGCAAGCCCAGCTACAAGCCGCACGGCAAGGCGCCGATCAAGCTGCAGGACCACGGCGACCCCAGCCAGCCGATCAGCTTCCGCAACATCTGGGTGCGCGAGCTGCCCGAGCGGGGGTGAGGCCACGAGGGTTGGGGGTTGGAAGGGGCGTCGTATCCCCTTCCCTTCAGGGGATCATCGCATAGATGTGTTTGCGCTCCCCACCCTCGTAATCCCGGCCTTTGAGCCGGGATCCATGGTTCCGCAGGAGCAACGACATCGTCGTGCGCGGCGCGATGGATCTCGGATCAAGTCCGAGATGACGGAAACTTCGCAACGATCCCTTTCAGGGCAAAAGTCTCGGCGCCGATCCGGCCGACATCATCACTCTTGGAGGTCACGGATCACGTCCGGCATGACGGTGAGCGGCATGGTGAAGGCTGAACCACGCCGAGACCAACCGCCGATGTGGCGCGGCCGAGCTCAGCGCGCATCGTCACTCGCCCGGGCCGGCGTCAGCACCAGCAGCGACACCCCCTGGCGCGGCAGCGTGAAGGCGATCTCGCCCGCTCCCCGCCGCACCACTACACGCTCCGCCGGCGCGATCGCGTCGAGCGCCGCCGCCTGCTTCAGCGCGGTGCGCTGCGCATCGCTCGGGGCCAGCGGCGAACCCATTTTCTGCCATGCGGCGAAGCTGTTCGCGTGACTCTCGTCGACGCGATATTGAGTCAGCGTCGCGCCGCCGCCATAAGCGCGCGGCAGGTCGCGCAGCCGGAGGCGCACCGTTGCCGCGGGACCGGCGATGTCGTCGTCGTGGTAATGCCACACCAACACCGCCACGCGGGTGCCGTCGCGCGTCGCGACGGTGCCGACGTCGGCGTCACCGCGCACGCCGTCGCTCAGCGCCGAGTCCAGCGACACCTGATGGTCCGACCGGGCGCTCACGTAGCGCCCGCTCATCTTGGCGAAGAGCTTGAACGTGTTGATTACCGGCAGGTCGATCCCGCCCGAGGTGAGCTGACGGAAGCCGGCGAACGGCGCCTGATCCTCGAATTCGAACGCCCAGGTCAGCACGCCTTCCAATGTGAGCCCGCGCCGTCGCGCCAACGCGCGCAGCCGCGGGAAAGAGGCGGCGGTGTAGCTCGAATACATCGTACCGTTGCGGTAGGCGTTCGCCGGCCCCTGGCAGGCGGCGCAGCCCTCCGGATCCGACTCGCCGATCACGATCGGCTTGGTGCGGAAGACCGGGTCGGCCGCGATCGCGGCGAACTCGTGGTCGGCGGCTTTCAGGTGGGTGTTGAGCCCCATGCGGACATGGCTGCCCCCCGCCCCCTCGACCACCTTGGGCTGGCCCTTGGCGTGGAACGAGAGGAAATCGGTCGGCGTGCCCGCGGCGCGCGCGTGCGCCATGAAGGCCGCCAGGAAATCGTCGCCCGCGCCCGCGCTGTCCGGCCCGCCCACGCGCGCCTCCGGTAATGCGCGCCGCACCCCGCGTACCGCGGCGTCGTGCAGGCGGAAGAACTCCTCGCGCGTGCCGCCCCAGTAATATTGCGGCAGGTTGGCCTCGTTCCACGTCTCGAAATACCAGCTCGCCACCTCGGATCGGCCATAGCGCTCCACGCAGTGACGCACCCACTGATGGATCAGCTCCTCCCAGCGCGCATAGTCGCGCGGCGGATAGGCCCAGCCGGTGCGCAGCTCGCCGCTGCCCGGCCGCCAGTCGTGCTGGTAGGGCTGTGGCCTGGTGGACAAGGCTTCCGGCATGAAGCCGAGCTCGACATAGGGCTTCACCCCGCGCGCGCGATAGGTGTCGAAGATGCGGTCGACGATCGTCCAGGTATAGATCGGGCGCCCCTGCGTGTCCTCGCGATAGACGCCGGTCGAGCCCCATTTCAGCGCGGGCGTGCCGTCGCCCGAGGTGAGCAGGTTGTGCGCGCGAAAATAGACCCGGTCGGGCGCGAGCGCGCCGAGCGTCGCCAGCGTGGTGCGACCGTCCTTCATCGTCGCATAGTTGGGCTCGTCGGCGCCGAAGAAGCGCCACTCCTGCACTACCGGTCCCTCGTCCCGCCCGGCTTCGACGTCGATCGTGACCGCGAAGGGCGCGTCGTCGGGCGCCGCTCCGGCGGGCGCGGCGCCGGCCACCGCGGCGATCACCAGGCCCTGTCTCCACATGCGCATCGCTTTGCTCCCCTTTTACAGGATGATGCGAGCGCACGCGCGACCGCGCAAGCGCGTCGGGCGCGCTGGTGCCCCCGGCGAGATTCGAACTCACGACCTGCGGTTTAGGAAACCGTCGCTCTATCCTGCTGAGCTACGGGGGCGCCGCTCGCCCCCGTAGGTTCTCGCGCGGAGAGGGTCAATCACTCACCAGCTCACCCCGGCTCGGACATACAGGTAGCGCCCGTTGAAGCCGAACGGCGAGTAATAGGGGAAGCCGATCACCCCGGTCGAGTTGTTCGTGGGGACGGTGCGATCGGGATAGACGTCGAACAGGTTGCTCACGCCGAGCGCGACCTGGCCGCCGGGCAGCGCCTGATAACGCAGCTCGAGGTCGGTCACGGCGTGACGCCCCGTGCGCACGTCGGCGGCGGGATTCGTGCCCGGCTGGTTGACGTCGCCGTAATAGGTCACGCGGGCGAGCGCGCCGAGCTGGTCGAGCGACCAGTCGATCGTGCCCGTCACCTTCTCGCCGGGCGTACCCTGCTCGACCGTCAGCACGCGGCTGCGCGCGAACAACGTCGGCGCCGGATCGAGCACCGCGGTCGAGGTCGGCACGTCGGTCACCTCCACCTTGTTGACGTTCCCCGCCACGGTGAGATCGAACGCGCCCGCCCGCTCGGTGCGCAGGCGGTAATGCGCGACCGCGTCGATCCCCTTGGTGGTCGAGCGCACACCGTTGATGAAGAAGCGAGCCGCGGTCACGCCATAGGGCGACAGCAGCGAAGCGACCGCGGGACTGAACGAGGCGTTGATGTTCTCGGAGAGCGCGAGCTGGTCGCGCAGCTTGATGTAATAGCCGTCGACCGAGAGATCGAAGCCGCCGAAGCGGATCACCGTACCCGCCGAGAAGTTGGTCGACTTCTCCGGGTCGAGCGCGACACCGCCGAGCGCGGCGCCGAGCCCGCTGGTCGAGGGCGTCGTCGCGGTGAGGAAGGGAACGCCGTTCTGCACCACCGAGGCGGTCGAGGTGAAATATTGCTGCTGCAGCGACGGCGCGCGGAAGCCGGTCGAGACCGTGCCGCGCAGCGCCAGCCACTCGGCGATGTCGTAGCGCAGCGATGCCTTGCCATTGGCGGTCGAGCCGAAATCCGAATAATCCTCGAAGCGCCCGGCGAGACCGAGCAGCAGCGCGTCGGTGAGCTGCGCCTCGACGTCGAGATAGGCGCTGCCGTTGCGGCGCGAGCGCTCGAGCGCGTTGGCCTGGGTCAGCGCCGGGAAGCCCTGCGCGCCCGCCGACACGCCCGATACCGGCTGGCCCGCCGCCTCGCCCGCCTCGATCTTATAGCCCTCGCGCCGGCCCTCGAGCCCGAAGGCGATGTTGAGCGACTGGAACACGTCGAACTTGCGCGTCACGTCGAGCCCGGCGACCCACTGGTCGTAGATCAGCCGCCCGTCGTAGAACGCGGTCGGCGAGGCGTTGCCCGCGGCGAAATTGGCGGTGCCCA
>Ga0325400_1004345_pt1 | contig 13111 bp, 6 predicted proteins | sample PopdelMetagenome_2_FD_205662 | JGI IMG/M metagenome (GOLD analysis project Ga0325400, IMG submission 205662) | Populus deltoides microbial communities from Bellville, Georgia, United States - Xylem-PdKOR-R1 | ecosystem: Host-associated > Plants > Phyllosphere > Stem > Wood/Secondary xylem...
AAAAAGTTTTGTTATGATATAGAGTTTTATTTTTAGGAGTTTGTAAAAGTTATATAAGATTAGAAAGGTACTGTGTATTAAATTAAATCAAATAAATTTAATTCTCAGGTTTAAATTTACGTAGCATCTTTCCCTCCCACCTACAAAAAAGAAGATTAAAACGACATAAAAAAACAAAACAAAACGACAGCACATGCAAATCGATAAGGATGAAAACTTAGAGCGTGTTTGGTAGTATGGTTACGGTTGCTTTTTAAATAGCTTTTCGTGCCGAAATACATGTCAATGATATTTTTTTATTTTTTAAAAATCATTTTTAATATCAGCACATCAAAACGATCTAAAAAATACAAACCACACTTAATTTTAATAAAAAACATTTAAAATTTAATAAAATATAGTTACAAACGTAATACCAAACATAACCTTAGTTAGAGAAAGAAAGCTCGGAACTGACAAGCTTTTCGTAGAAGTAAAAAGAGAGAGGAACCCAAAAAAGTATTTGCGTTTTTGCAAGGCTTCATCAGCGAAGGCTCGTCCTTCGTAAGGTTTTGGCTGATAATCAAATGGTGGGAGCTGAGGAGAAGAACCAACAGATGAAGGAACTGTGGAGAAAGAACTGCAGAGAGAGAGAGAGAGGGAGAGACTTCCTACAGAATTTGGTTTTGGCTTCTCTTACAGTTCCTTTCAACATTTGTCTTTGAAAAGCCAGGACCAAACAGCAAATGATCTTGAGAGGTGAAAAAACAGGGGTTGGTGGTGCCTGCGCTGGTGGGCATTGTCAAGAGTTGACTATGTGGGTGTGATCAATAGTTTTTTATATATTTAAGACCGAAACCTAGTTTAAATCGAGAAAAACAAATTGAATTTAGCGTTTCTTAAAAAAAAAAATATTTGAAAAATCACTTTTTTTTTTTTTGGCTTTTAAAAAACTTAATCAACCGAAAATATTTTTCAATCAACAAAAAATATTTTCAGTTAAAAAAATATTTAGCTTAGTTTTTAAGAAAGTATTTTCCTTTTATTTTGGATAAAAAACACTTTCTGAAAGTTGTGAAAAATTTAGAAATGTCATATTATTTGCTGATTATATCAAATTTAGTCCTCAAACTTTTGATTGTTGTATATATTTTGTTTTGAATATTTTTTTTTAATTTCAACCCTTATAATTTAATTTTTATATTAATTTTGGTACTTGTTTTTATAATTGTTATTTACTTTTCTCTTATCATTTTTTAATTGAAATTTTTTATCTATCAAATTTGATTCTCATTCTTTTGATTTTTACTTATTTTATTTGAAATAATTTATGAAATGTTAATTATTATTATTTTAATTTCTTCATCTTTTAATTTTTTTATTTTTTAGATTTGATCTCTATTATTTTGATTATTATTTATTTTATTTGAGATAATTTATAAAATTATATTTTTTTTCAATTTCATTCTTATTCAACTTTTTAATTTATAAGATTTGTTTCTCATTATTTTAATAAACTTGAAAAAAATAAAACATTAATAATTTATTTTTCAGCTTATTTTTCATAATATAACCAAACACTGGAAAATATTTTCCAACTTATTTCTCATTATACTACAAAACATCGAAAAATAATTTATTTTTCCAGAATTTACTTTAAAAAAACTACTTTCCAGCAAATAAACGGGGCCTTAGTTCAATCAATTTCAAAGTTTTAAACTAAACTGAACCAGACCTAATTTTTTATGGTTTCTAATCTGTTTTTTTCGCGGTTTGGTTTTCTTGGTTAATTTTTTTCGGTTTTATCTGTTAATATTTTTTATTTTTCTCAATTTAATAAAAATTTTTGATTTTTTTACTTAGCAATGGATATCACGCTATTTTTTATTTTCATTTGATAATTAAGATTGAAGCTCAAGTTATTCCATGAAAAATAAGAGTTTTATGAATCTTGAAATCTTTGGAGTTGATACGAAATTAAAAAGACAAAATTAATATCAATACGCAAAACTAACTAAAGGAAAAAAAATATAGAAAAATGTATTGAGTTTTTGTTCCAAACAGGATCGACCCATGTGATAAAAGTCAACACGTCATTTCTGTCTATAAACTCCAAATACAACTCTTCTAAAAAGTAGCTAACATCACCGTAATAAAATCCGATATAGAATTTCTAAAGTGAGTAGACATTTTTGGAGATGCCATTTGATCGAATGATTCAAATTGAAGTACAACAAGAAGTCCAACCGAAATTTAATTCCAGAGAATTTATAAGTTTAAGTTTTTTTTTTAGAATTAGTAGAAATTTTTATAGTTGTTAATTTTAAAATTTATAAAATTAATTAAAATACATGTAAACTGATCCAAATATTTATATTAATAAAAAAAATTAACCATAAAAAGTGTAGCTCAATTGATCAACCTTTTAGTTTGTTTATAGAGATCACCAGTTCAAGTGTCACAAATCTCAGGACCACTAAAGATTTATATGATTGTTAATTTCAGGATTTCAAGAGATAAATCAAGATGCGTATAAATTAGCTTGAACACAATTTAAAAAACAAATCCCCTAAATTTCCATAACACAACTATCATAAATACAATAAAATATAAAAACAAATAATATTTTATCTTAAACTAGAGTTATTAAATCTGCTTTGCCAATGAATTGACCAGGTAACTTGTTGATTTGAGACCTAGACGACATATCAATCAAGTAAGTTTATTTATACTTTACGTGGATTAGATTTTATATTTAATAAAAATAAAAAATTAACCTAATTAAAACTAGTTAACTTAGCAGTGAAGCAAAGATTTAGTCAAATCATTTAAAATTTAAGTGAGATCTGGTTTATTTTCTCTTAAATATACTGTTTTAAATTGGTATAATTCAATTTAAATTAAACCATTTAAATCATGAACGGAACCTTGAATCGGTTTATTATTTAATATATTCAATTTTATTTTTTATGTTTTAAAAATATTTTTAAAAAATTAATTTTTTTATTTTAAATTAATTTTTTTAATATTTTTAGATTATTTTGATACGATTATATCAAAAATAATTTTTTAAAAAATAAAATAATACTAATTTAATATATTTATAAATATAAAATACTTTTTTTTAAAAAAACAAACAACTATACTCTCATCTCAGCTACAAGTCCTATAGCAATGGTAAGAGAAAAACAAAAGTAAAAAAAAATCCCCGCATCAGCCACCAACTGGGATAAATTTTTATCCGTGCGAACCGTACCAGTAGCTACCTAGCTGGTAGAGCGCCCTTTTACAACCTCGATCTCTCTGACAATGACACTTGGATTCTTCTCTCATTATTTTAGTCAGAAACAAAAACTAGAATCAAATTCTCTCTTTCTTGGTGGCCCCCACCACAGAAAAGAAAAATAAGTAAAAAAAAAAAAAAAACACAGCAAAGCCATCCCATCCCTTCTATTCAATTTCCTCTCCTCTGTCCTCCTCTCTTTCCCTTTCCTTTACGGCCTCCCTAGCAACAACCTTCCCCGTCAGTTTTCACGGTCTCCTTTCCTTTATCTTCTTTTCCCTTTCCCTCCCCTCTACTCTCTTTTCCGGCAGCATTCACAGCCAGAAACATCAGCGTTGTCACCACCCATCTTTCTCACCAGGCGTCCTCCTCGTCCGATCTCCACCTCTCTACGGTTTTTCTCTCACCAACGAACTCTGCCACAGAAACGCCTGGAAACAACAGCAACCGACAGCCACGAGTAGCAGCAATGAAAGTCTTCCACGCCGCCTGCTCTTCTTCTTCGATCTCTTTTTAGATAGCGGTTGGCTACACCGCCGGCAGAATCAATAAGAAGACAACGCCCTGATCCAGTTTCAGCCAGCACGCGCCTACAAGTAGAACTTCGCGTGGTACCCACGCGCCATCGCCAATATCGGAGCAGAATCTTCAACAGGTATCTCCTTCTCCTTTTTCAGTTTCTTCATTTACAATCAAGAAAAGTAAAAGAAAAATCACATGAAAACTGGCGGATTTTCGGTGGATTTTTTTGATGCTATGCGAAGGCCCGGGGACTGGTTGATAATTTTGGTAGGTCCTGAAAGAGGCTGAGAGGAAGGCAAACTGAGGAATGGTTGATTAGGGCCCCTAGAAAGGGTCCTGATTTAGTTTAGTTATGTTTTGTGTTGATTGCTGATGTTTTCGGATCCCCTGAAACATTTTGTTCAGTGTCATGTTAAAAACTTGGTTTTTGCTGCGATGGATATTTTCTCTTTGCTGGGGTTTGCTTGTGTCATCTTGATTATGCTGCATGGATATGTTTTTGTGTATATTTGCTGCTGTTGTATGTGTTCTGATGTGTTTAACTTTGTTTTTATCGCTTCCAGTTCAAGTTTCAGGTGTGCGAGTTCGTGTGCTTCGATTGTTTTGGTTATCATCGTAACTGTGTCCATTCTCATCGTTTTCTCTGCTGCTCGCTCTTCTTTGCTTTAAAATGCTTATAGAATTATTGTTTTTGACATGATGATTAGTTTTTATGGACATGAACACGAGTGTTGTTGTTGTTTTTTTTTATTATTATTATTTATATAGGAGGTTTTTAAGAAAAAAACACGTTTTTTTTCTATTTAATTTAGGAGGTTAAATATTATACTTAATAGTTTTATTTTTTCTAGTTTATTTAAAAATTTATTGCTTTTTCTTTATTCCAGTATTCCTAGTTTATTTAGGTTTTTTTTTTTAGTTTATTTAAAGAGTTATAAACCTTTTACTGAGGTAATGAAATTATTGTTAAAGGTTCTATGTGACAACTTTATTTGCTTTAATTTTGAATTTCTAGCTTGTTGTCTTTGTATTTGTGTTTGATTCTATGTCACTTAGAATTAGAGCTTAACGATTCCTACGTGGTTAGTTGTTGTATGCTATTGAATAATCATGGATGAAAAAAGTGTTCGCAAAATAGGACGTGCTCGTGTAGCAAGAGAAGATAATGTTTTTTCTTGGAAAAAAGATGTTCAAGAACTGGTGATAGAAGATATACAGAGGTAAATTATAAGATTAACCCATGAATTGGAGATAATAAACACGCAAAGGCAAGTTGAAAAATTACTTTGTCGATTAGCAGAGATGACGAAGATAAAATTGGAGGCTTGTAAGAAGAGTAATTACGGATCCATGACTAGTTTTGAAAACCCGTTTCAATGGCATGAGAAGAAGAGGCAACCTCTTGATTGAGATGAATATGGTATTGAAACTAGAATATTTGATGATTCTAGTTATTTCGAGGGTTAAAATCAACCACCAATTTATAATGTTTATTTTGATGATGATTATGTTGATACTGATAGAACAATGACAATAATGGTAGTGATGTTATCAATGGTGTTCTTATTGATAAGTTCGAAGTTGAGTACAAAGAAACTCAATTCAGTAATATTCAGTAATAAAATTATGAATTGAGATTCTATGTGATAATCCCATTCAGTTTTAATTGTCTTTCTAGCTTGCTGCTTTTTTATATGTGTTTTTGTCTGCTTCAGTATTGATGTAGAGCTTTGATACCAGTTAATGCTGACGAAAACTACACAAGAAAGCCAATAAATACAAACCATGAAATTCTGCTGAACACTTATTGAATTTTTTTTTTCAAGTAGTCTACCTCTCTAAATACCTACAACTCCTTAAATAAACTAAAAAATTAAACTAAACAAACTATTAAGATTGAAAATGAAGTAAAAATAATAAAAGTCCTAAACAAATTAGGAAAAATAAAATTATTAAGCATATTATTTAATTTTCTAAACTAAATAGGAAAAAATAAAAATAATTAAGTAAAATAAAGTTTTTTAAAACCTCAAGCGTTAGTCTCACCAAGTTGAAAAAAATTCATCTTTAAGTTCAAATTACTCTTATCTCGAGCTCGTAGATGTCTAATAAAAAATCCCCAACTTTTTTTTCCTTGGCTTTAGGTGTATAGCAATTTCAAATATCAATTCTAATCCTTTCATCATAAAATTTGTATAAAAAACAACAATTAACAAATTATTTTGCTTTCATTGACTTTTAGAGTAATAAATTGAAAACCTCAAACTTACCTTATCAATATGCCTTTATCCACATAACTCTTAAACATATCTACCTTTGTGATAACAATAAACTTGTAATCAAAAGTATCAACATAGTTTAATAATAACAATTTCTTTTTTTATTGAGCACCTTCCATGTTTTATTTACACCCAACCTTTAAATTATCACCGAGGAAACTATTAATCATAGCACCATTATTGTCATTGTATATGATATTATTATCAACATAATCATTATCAAAATAAACATCATGAATTGATGGAGAATACCAATCCATATTTATCTCATCATAAATAACATCACCAAAATCTTCACGATACTCATCCAGATCAACTACTATGCTTATGGCTTTGAAACGGGTTCTCAAAACTGGTTATGGATCTATGGTCAATCTTCTCATGTTCCTCCAGTTTTCTTGTCTTCATCTCCATTACTTGACGAGACAATTCCTTAACTTGCCTTTGCAGCTTTATCTTCGTTAACTAACGAGTCAATTTGCAATTGCTCTTTGCATGTCTTTTCTCACCAGTTTTTGAATTTTTCGAATGAGAAACACCTCATTCCCTTCTATACGAACATGTCTTGTACTGTGACCACTTCTTCCAATCTCATGGTTATTTAATAACACACAACAATCAACCACTAGGAATTGGTAGAATCTGATACTAACTGATGTAGAACTTTGATACCAACTGATGCACATGAAAACTACATAAGAAAAAAAACAAAACACAAACAACACATAATTCTATTGAATATGGTCACCACAGAAAAATTCTAATTTGAAATTTTATTACTGAATATTTCTTTGCAAGTAGTCTGCCTTTCTAAGAGGCTTAGAACTCCTTAATTAAACTCAAAAACTAACATAAACAAACTAGAAAACTTGAAAATAAAGTAAGTAATAGAAGTCCCGAATAAATTAGAAAAAATAAAATAAAATTATTAAGCGTTTTATTTTATTTTCTAAATGAAAAAAATAAAAAATAATTAAGAAAAAGTAATTTTCTTGAAAACCTCCTGCATCAGTTTGTTTATTTTTCAATCATAATTGAGTGTACTTTGTTTTTTAGCTACTAATGTTCATATTTTTTAAATTATATTTGTTTATTGGGATTTTCCAAGCTTCTACAGAAGTTGCCATTTGACTGTGAAGCTAAAACAAGAAAAGAAAAAAGAGGGCCTGTTGAAGAGGCGAAAGAGGTTTTCTTTTGGTAGTGGATTGTCAAGACTTTGATGGTTAAAGAGGGTCCTTGACTCTATTTGTTTCGATGGTTATGATGGATTTGGTGGGTTTTGGTTATGATACCGATAAGATTGAAGTCTGCATATAACGTAGCATATTTCTTGTTTTGTCTTAATGGGTTCGAATGATTTCTTGATTTTAGAGGTTTCAACTATTGGATTGTTGAGATAGAGGAGGAAAAACAAAAAGTAATGGGGGAGGAGGCTAACTCTTGGTTAAGGAGGGCCAAGTTCTCCCACACAATTTATTACCGTTTGGATCCTTCAAGATTGGCCTCTTTTCCTATCAGTATCCAGGCAGAAAGAATTTCGGGCTTGAAATCCAGGCCTGGAACTGAAACTGCTTCTCCCAAGCAGAATTCACAGCAATCCTTGTCCAATCAAAACTTCCAACAGTCCTTTCCCAATCAGAAATCACTTTCCTTTCCCAGTCAGAAATCATTAGTGTCTGATAATTCTCAGATGAGGAGAAATCTGCTCACAAATAAGCAAAGATCTTTATCTCCTCTACCTGAAACAAACCTTTCCGATACTTTTAAAGAAGCAAGGTCTGATAAAAAGAGATTCTCGACACCACATCCCCGAAGAAAAAATCAAGACATGGGAATTATAGGAAAGCTTTTGCACAGAGAGTCGCAAGAATCCAAGGAGAAGTCCAATAGAAGCCCACTTAGGCACTTGGCCTCGATGAAGGTTGGTCATGAAAAGTCCAGGATTAAGGAGTCTGCTTGGGCAAAATATTTTGATCATGGTGGAGGAAAGGTTAATGCAGTGGAAGCAGCTGATGAATGCATTGTTGATATGTCTAAACTGTTTCTTGGGCTTAGATTTGCTCATGGGGCACACAGTAGGCTTTACCATGGTTTATACAAGGATAAGCCTGTTGCAGTTAAAATTATCAGGGTACCAGATGATGATGAAAATGGAAACTTAGCAACTCGATTGGAGAATCAATTCAACAGAGAAGTCATGCTTCTATCTCAGCTTCACCATCCGAATGTCATTAAGGTGATTATTATTGGTGTATCACTCAATTGTGTTGCTTAGAGAAATCATGCAATTTGGAATTGTTTTTTTTTTTTTTATGACTTTCAGCTGTTACTCGTTAACAATTAATGTGAATTTTCAACCATCACTGGAATTGTCATTACTGGAATGAATATGAGATTGCTAACTTGTCTAATCCTTTCTAAGCTATGTTCTTTGATTTGGCAATGTAGTTTGTAGCAGCATGCAGAAAGCCTCCAGTTTATTGCGTCATAACAGAATATTTATCCGAGGGTTCCTTGAGGGCATACCTGCACAAGCTTGAGCACAAAGCCCTCTCCTTAGAGAAATTAATGACAATTGCTCTAGACATTGCTCGTGGAATGGAATACATTCACTCTCAAGGTGTCATTCATCGAGACCTTAAACCAGAGAATGTCCTTATTGATCAAGAGTTCCACTTAAAGATTGCTGATTTTGGTATAGCTTGCGGAGAGGCATATTGTGATTCACTGGCTGATGACCCAGGCACTTATAGATGGATGGCACCTGAGATGATAAAAAAGAAATCCTATGGGCGAAAAGCGGATGTTTACAGCTTTGGACTCATCTTGTGGGAAATGGTTGCAGGAACAATTCCCTATGAGGACATGACTCCTATCCAAGCTGCTTTTGCAGTAGTGAATAAGGTATGCAATTCCCGGCACTCTATTTATTGTCAATATTTTTGTTTGAATTCATAAACCTAATTTGGTACATTTTATTCTATCTTGTTTCATTTCTCCATGTTTTTATTCATTTGTGTACAGGCTTTCAGTTTCTTTGATTGCATTTATGAATTTCTCCTACTCACCAACTTTCTTTTTACGTCTTCCTCTGTCCTGCAATTTCTTTGGCATCCATCTTGTCGTTTGGGTGGGGTTTTTTTTGGACCAAACCCTGTTTGTTCTCTTTGCTTAAGGAATCTGAAGCTAGTAATATATTCATCATCCTTGGTTTCTGTATAAATACTCAGATTAATGGTATTTTGTAATCATTTGAATGAGGCAAGTAAGATGGTCTGAGTAAGAGCTGCCATTGCTTCCTTTTGGTTTGGTTGGTTTAGTTTTATATATTTTCTATTTTCCCCCCATCATTTCTTAGTTCTTGATTTATTTTGGAAATCAACCGTGTGTTTTTTATATTCCAAAGTTTTAACATTTGATAACTCTGATGTCTTTCCAGAATTCAAGACCTGTTATCCCGAGGGACTGTCCTCCTGCCATGGGAGCTCTTATTAACCAATGTTGGTCACTGCAACCAGAAAAGAGGCCGGAGTTTAGGCAGATTGTGAAAGTATTAGAGCAATTTGAATCTTCCCTTGCTCATGATGGAACATTGAATCTAGTACAGAACTTAACTTGCCAAGATCATAAGAAAGGAATGCCCCATTGGATTCAAAAGCTCGGTACCGTGAATCCCAGTAGCACACATGTGCCCAAACCTAAATTCACATGAATCTTCTGTATGGCTTGGCTTTTGTAGTGTACCAGGTCATTTGTAATTAAAAAGGTTTGTTTTTGAAACTCGTTTATTGGTACTCCTCTACGTCACATTCATGTTAGTGTGAATTTAATAGATTGGTAGGCGTTCCTTGAGGTGAAATGTCTTCTTTGTACAAGTATACATATAAAAGAAATGATCGTAATTTGGGGTGTTCTAGCCATTTTAAGCGTCAGGTCAAAAAAAGAAAAGCCGTTACTATGAACTTGGAGCGGCTCTCCCTTGATAAAGTCTCTCCTGCATGGTAAACTGTCTATCTCCGACTCTGTTCTTCCTTTTACCTTTCTTAAATCATCTTAGGTTGTTTTTCATGCTACCGTTACTCTTCTCTGTTGTTTTGTTTTTATGTATCAGAACTACCAAATTTTGCTATCAAGAACAAGTTAAATGGCGTTTTGCTTAGGTTTCACAATAGACGGCCATATTTTTCTTAGCAAATGGTTGAACGTATTGCCATGAGTACAACATTTTATATTCATTTGATTCCCGTCGACATTAAGATGTTTCACTTTAGGGCCGTCGTGTCTTGAATGCCCATGTTTTCCCCACATATCATTACCTTATCGTGACTAGAGTGATCTTTGACTTCAAACATGGCCATGGGTTCATAGATTTCCAAAATACTCAGCATTGTCTTACTTTTGACTTCTCTTCACAAGCATCAATTTCAACATCTTTGCTTTGTAATAATGGTGGTGTGAACAACTGTTTAATTTCATGTGTGGGCAGGAATGCATATCCTCCACATTTCTCTCGGTTTCTTTTTCATCTCTTTGTTTGTACAAGACAAGAAATGCAGAAACAGGGAAAGAAGGGCTTGACGTGCTCACTTTAATTCTCACACCGTGCTTAAGTGCCCCATGATAACAAGGGGGCAGGTGGGAATGATGCAATCATTTTCATAAATAGCTCTGCCTTTTATCATCAAGGGAAAATGACATCTCTGCTTTGATGGGGTTGCATGGAATGGCCTTTTTGGCACTTGCGGGTCAATCTGGTATGCTGCCCTTAATGCCCCTTCATTTTCTGCTGACACAAACATGTAACCACATTTTCAAAGGCAAAAGTATCCCTACTTTTATTGCTTCCACCATGGTTTGGTGAGGATGCCTTTCTAGACTGCATTTATGGCCCTCACCCACCATGAGCGAGGACCTGTTCAACAATAATGCGGCGGCGGAAAAAAAAATAAAGAAAGAAAAAGCTCTGTCCCAACCCAATTTACCGTTCACATTTTGGTTCCTACTTCTAAAACAGTTGTAGGCCACGTGTATTTCCCATGAAAAAATCCACGAGAATTGGGATCGTGCAATGATCATTCACATGTAGGCAACTACTGTTATGGCCGCTGCCGCCGCCGCTGCTTGCTTTCCTTTTCTCTATTTGCTCGTGTCACTTTCATGGTTAGGTTATCATGCAATGAGTGTCCTTTACAATCAGCGTGATCGTCATCTGATTATGATTATTAGACGAGAAAAGAAATTGTACAATAATTTTTTGTATTAGTTGGAGAAGAACTCAACTAGTGCAGATGCAATGAAACTAATAACAATGTGTGGTCCAATTTTAAGAGGTCTAATTGGATTGTTTATTTGAAGTCAGTATAATTGTTGTTATATTGGACCTTTTCTTTAAATTAGATAGGCTTTCAAAGCTTGATATGATTAATTCACTTATGGCAATCAACTTCAGCCGAAAGTCAATTTGGGACTCCGCTGAAGTATTTTTTTTAGCTAGGATAAATATAAAAAAAATTCAACCAAAAATTGATATAGCAGGTTAACCCGTGTTTAACCTGGTTCTATTGATCTGGTTAAAATCCTGTTTGATTTTTTTAAAAATAATGTTTTGAGTATTTAAAAAAATTAAAACTATTTTACCTTTGATATGGAATTTGAATCAAATTACGAACTAAGTTTAATAACAATTTTTTCTATTAATAAATTGATTTAGCATTGATTAATGGATACAATGAAAGTTTTGATCCTTTATCACCTTTCTGCACTAAATTTTCTTATTGCATAATATAAATGCTGGTTTTTTTTTTTTTTGTGTGGTAAAACTTGATATTTGTAGTGGTAGTAATCCATTAATATGGGGTTTCATTTTTCTCTATTTTTCTTGGTTTTAAAATAAAAGAAGGCCCATCGTCTATCTGTTGGCCCATTAGATTTAGGAAAACTGTTGGGCCATTTTCTCTATTGACTTTTGAGGCGCCCATTAAGTTCCAGTAGGCCATCAATCCACGAATTCTGAATAATTTGTCAAGATAGAAGATGAGATGCTATTTTAAAGAGTTAAATTAAATTGATAAAATATTTTTTAAAATAATATAAATATTTTTTTTATTGCACTTCAATAAAAAAAATTATATTTTAATATATTTGATATTAATAAAACTATTTATTACTTGTAGTTAACTAATACAACTCCAATCAATTTTATTTATTTTTGCATAAAAATATATTTTGATTTTTTAATATAACTTTTTCCTTCGAGCTAACAAAATAAGAGATGATCAAAGCTAAAAAAAAATGAATAACTTTACAGGAGATATTATATATAATTAATTAATTCTAAAATTTAATTAATTAACTTAAATTAATTAATTCTAAAAATAAAAAAATTATTTATTTTACATATATATATGTGTGTGTGTGTGTGTGTGTGTGTGTGTGTGTGTGTGTGTGTTGGTTTGGCTTTCCTGCAAATCTTCCCTCTAATATTTAAATCAATTTTGAGGAGATTAAAGATCTTCTTCTTGGTGTGATGGATCAAAATAGATGTATTTTGCAGAAGTTAGAAGGAAGTCAATACCCCCTACAAGGTTGCTGAAAAGGCAATAAAGAGCATCATAGATTTGAATAATGCTGTGAAGAATTTGGCTTCAGGAAGCAGCGTTTTGAACGCTTCATCTTCTGCAGTTACAAGCACAGGAAGTGGTCCTTTTATCTTGAATGCTAGGAGCTCAACTTCAGCTGCTACGTTACTAATCAATCTCAGGGTTTTAATCCTTTTAGTGCTGGCAATGCTCAGGTTTCTGCTGCTGGAACTGGTCTGGAACTGCAACGCAGACCATGCCGATGCAATTTAGTTCACCTGCATCAGCTCCTTAATTTTGCTTTGACTGTGAGCACAACCTTTTCTTCTGGCAGTCCCACATTTGATTTCTTCTTCCACATCAAACACAAGTTCCTCCCTGTTTGGCACAGCTACTTCATCATCAACATCCACTCCATTGCCTCTGTTTGGAACATCTACCTTTTCTACTCCATCCTCATTCGGTACCAC